>Ga0315288_10000459_pt1 | contig 50784 bp, 44 predicted proteins | sample YL17G11_20_MG_FD_203454 | JGI IMG/M metagenome (GOLD analysis project Ga0315288, IMG submission 203454) | Sediment microbial communities from Yellowstone Lake, YNP, Wyoming, USA - YL17G11_20 | ecosystem: Environmental > Aquatic > Freshwater > Lake > Sediment | place: USA: Wyoming | collected... | reverse complement strand
CCCGCCTTACACCCATCTACCGCCTGGCTAGGCTATGAACCTGCCAAATGCTCGGGAGTGCACCAGCACCCATGCAGACCGTCGATCTCCGGCTCGATGCCGGGGCCACCGGACTTCTGGATGGCACACACCCACCGGGCAGGGGAGTCGCGGGCGAGGTCTGAGCAGCGACCTTCAGCGAGTCATGCCGGCCCCGGACCTGCTGCGGGAACGAGGCCCCGCATCTGTCACCCTGACCGAGGCGGCGGCAGCGTGCGCGATGAGCCGGGCCACGCTGAATCGGCTCTTTCGCAGGACCATGGGGATCAGCTTCGGCAAGTTCCGTATCCGCGCCCACCTCGGCCACGCAGCTCATCTGCTACACACCACTCATCTGGGCTTGACCGAGGTCGCCACCGAGGCAGGGTTCACCGACGCCAGCCATCTGTACCGCATGTTCGTGAAACACTATGGCGTCACGCCGAGGCAGTACCGTTCGCGGGGGCAACCAGAACCGGCAAGTCGGACTGAAACTCCGTCGTGAATGGTGAGCCCTAGACACGCCCGATCTCTATGACGAACCTCGTGCCCCACACCTCGCCCGCTGCCAGCTTGACGCGCCAGTGCGCGGTCACCGAGCTTCCCTGATAGGCATACGCGGGTCCCTCGAGGCCGCGGGACACGGTCTGCACCGGGAAGACCCAGAGATTCGTCGGGGCGCCGAACCGCAGGGCGACCTTCGCCTTGAGCCATTCATCCACAAGCTCGATCTCACTGACCCGCCCGAAGTCCGCCTTCGCGCCGAGTGACCCGCTGGGCCTGTGCTGAATGCGGTAGTACCGGCCCGGCGCGCCGCCAGGCGACATGACGAAGTTGCTCTCGGTCCCGAACCAAAGCGCGATGTCGCCTGTGCCGCCGTGCTCGATCTGATAGCTCACCGTGATCGCCGGCCTATCTTGCGTGAACTGCAGCTGCTTCCTGACCGTGATCGGCGTGGAGACGCTGCCGACCCAGGCGCCGCCTTTGCGGGTGAAGATGACGTCGCACCCACCGGAGCGCTGGCTGACCTCGACCTCATAGGGCTGGTTCACGAAGTCGCCCTGCTCGCCGTACTCGCAGTCGGCGAATCCGTCGAGCGTGACGTCGTCCCTGAAGAAGTGGTCGATGAGCCCTCGCCGCGGATACCAGTCATAGTGGAGCGGGAGCAGCCGGCGCCCTTCCTCCGAGTCACCGAGCTGCGCGTGATACGGTTCCTCGCGACGCGTGAGGGTTGCCAGCAGATTCCATGCCGATTCGCGGTCGTCGAACTCGACGATCTGCCCGCCGATCCGGTGCAGGTAGACGTTCGCGCGAGGCATGGTGACGAGCACCTCGGGATTGCCGTCGCCATCGTAATCGGTCTGCTCGAGGCGGATGGTCTCGCCGCGGCCGAGCGCGTTCTCGGCGAGAAGCAGGTTGCGATAGGTGCCGGTGCGCAGGTGCAGCAGGTAGAGACCGCCGAAGACGCCATGCCAATAGGCGTCGTTGCACTGCCCGCGGTAGAGGTAGTCGCGAGCGGCCGGCGAGGGCTCGGGCGCGCTGTTCTCGACCGCGGCGCTGACGTGGATCATCTTGCGGTAGAGGAGATTGCTCTCCGGGTAGCGGTCCAGGAAGTTGTGCCAGTCGCCACCCGACCATCCCATCATCTCCTCATAGGAGCCGGGGGGCAGGTCGATGGGGCCGTGCGCACTGACCTCGTGCAGCGCCGCGCTCAGCGTGGTCATCTCCAGCCAGTCGCGGTTCTCGCTGAGCAGGTGGAAGAATCGGTCGAGCCAGCCCTGCTGGTAGATGAGATCGTGCGTGCCGGGCCATTCGCCGAACTTCTCACCATCGTCGGCGAAGACGATGAGCTGGCCCTCGTCGCTCGCCAGGTAACGCAGGTGGGCGAGCGCGTCCTCCGGCGACCGGAACGGGATGGCCTTGCGCAGCACCGCGTTGATGGGAAAGATGTCGAGCGTCTCTGTGGGGCAGGAGCACGTTCCTGCCTCACTGCGGGCGACGAAGCGATGAAGGCTCTGCTTCTCCGAGAGGCCGGTCTGATGGAGATTGTTGTCATCGACGATGGTGTAGTGCACGCCGGCCCGGCGCAGGGGTGTTATGAGGTCGGGCTGCCACACCCGCTCGGTCAGCCACAGCCCTTTGGGATCCGCGCGGAAATGGTCGCGGAGATACCCGCTCAGACTCGTGATCTGGCCGATCTTGTCGCGGTCGGGAATAATGAGCAGGATGGGCTCATAGAAGCCCGCGGTCAGCAGCTCCATGCGCCCGTTGGCGACAAGGCGGCGGATATCGTCGAGTATCGCCGGACGGTTCTCCTCGAGCCAGGTGAGCAGGCTGCCCGAGTAGTGCGCCGTCACCTTCATCTCCGGATGTCGTTCCAGCACCTCCAGAAACGGGCGATAGGCCTTGTCGTAGGCGTTCTCGAAGACGAACTGCAGGTTCCCCACGGGTTGGTGGTTGTGAATGCAGAACGCGAATCGGATCTGGTCCACGCTGATCCCTCAAGGACAGAGCGGCGCCGTCGGGGTCACCGTGCGGCTGCGGGCGCGTGCTCGACCTGCCTGCGAACCTCCCAGGGCGCTGCCGCGCCAGGCCTGGGGCCACGCGCCAGCCGCTCTGAGATCGCGTTGACGACATTGCTATAGACATCGACCAATTCGCGCAGCAATCGCTCGTGACCCAGGCCCCACCATTCATCGGGCGTGAAGTAGGCCGACACCTCGGCCTCCGAGCCCGATTCCTCGTACCACTGAAGCAGGTGGAGGTTGTCCGACTGCGCCAGCCAGAGCGCGATGTCCAGCAGCTCCGGCTCATCGGAGAGCGCGCAGAGGTTGTAGGCGTGGCGCATCAGATGGAAGAGCCGCTGCTGGATCGGATTGCCGAGGAAGAACGCCATCGTCCCTTGCCCGGCCCAGGTGATGGGAGCGACCGGTAGGTCGAGCGCGTGAGCACGGTGGCCGAAGCGGTCGAGCGCCTCGCCTGCGGTCAGCGACTGCACGCCCTGGTAGGCCAGCTCGCCAGGGAGCCAGTTGAGGAACTCGAAGATGCCGCTGCCGATGTGGTGGTGCTCGCCAAACGTCTCGAAGTCCCACCCGATCACCGCCACGTCTCCGTCAGAGTCCCGGATCCAGCGAACGTAGTCACTGGCGCGCAGCGGGTAGCCGTCCCAGCTCCGGTCGGAGAAGCGATAGCCGACATCGTCGCTGAGCCGGTGGTGGCGCGTCAGCATCAGCAGTCGGCGCTCGGCAGCGCGATAGACATAGTTCGGCGAGCGCCACTCGAGCAACTGCGATCGGCCCTCTGTAAGGACTCCTCGGAATCCCGCCGAGTCGAGGGCGCAGTAGATCTCGGGGCTGAGGATCATCTCGGTCGTGTCGGTGACGGTGGGGCGCTTGCCGAAGAGCTGCTCCAGCTCGTCTCGCATCCAGGCCATCCGTCGCCGGAAGCAGCCGATGTCGAGCCAGAACAGAAACGAATGGTACGGCTCGACACCTATCAGCTCGACGTTGGGGTGCGCAACGAGGCCGCGGAAATCCTCGAGCAAGCGCGGCTCCCACATCTGGGCCTGGCGCAGGAAGGAGAACGAAAACCCGATGCTGAGCTTGAGGCCGGCGTCGAGATGGCGGCGGAACTCGCCGATGGCGGGATAGTAGCAGTACCGGGCCACCTTCTGAAGGTACCGGCGGTTGAGCGGCCCGTCGAAGATGGCCTCGGCCATTTCGTGTGCCGGCATGTCCCACGAGAGCTGGGCCGCCGGAAGCCGCGGCCGCCGCGGCTGGTGAACCACTGTGTAGATGACCACTGAGTCGGGCATGGAGACCTCAACTGCTCTTATCAGGCAAGTGGTAGCGCCATTCGAGGCGGCAGTCCGAGCACTTCAACGCGTTGTAAACATTGTAGTAGCTCGTGTAGCCGGTGCTGGTGTCGCTCTTGGCGATGGTGAACTCATCGTGGATGTGCGCGTGTTGGTGGCAGAGAGCGCGCCCGCAGGCGGCGCACGTGCCTCGCGCCTCGGATTCACAGAACCAGCACTTCATCTCTCCCTCCTCACCACGTGCTTCGATTGCCCCGTCAGGCCGCGCTCCGACATCGCTCGTTCATAGCAATCGAGAAGCTTCGCCGAGATCGCCGGCCAGCCGAAGGCGTCTTCGACCGCTGACCGGCCATTCCGGCCAACCCAGCGGCAGCGGTCGAAATCCTCGAACATCCACATCAACCCTTCGGCAATGCCATCGGCCGTGTCCTCGGCGACATAGCCGGTCACCTCGTGCCAGACGAAGACGGAGGCGGCGTGTGACCGTGTGATAACGACGGGCTTCGCGGCCGCCCAGCCGTCCAGGTAGGGAGCGACCAGCCGCTGGGACCGCTCGGGCAGGCAGACGACGTCGCAAGCGCGGAAGAGGCGGGCGAGATCGGGTGCGGGCAGCTCACCCGCGAAGCGCACAGCTTCGTCGATCCCGAGAACGAGCGCTCGCTCCCGGACATGCTCGCCGAGCTCACCGCTGCCGACGAAGATCGCCTTCGCATTGGGCTGGCCGCCGAGCAGATGGAAGAGCGCGTCGAGGATGAGCCATGGCCGGCCGCGCGGTGTGAAATGGCCCGTATAGAGCACCACGGGATCGAAGGTGCCAATGCCGTACGGCGCCTTCACCCGGGCCGCGTCCACGACCTCTTTCAGCGGGTCCGGATCAACGCCCGGATGGGCGATCTCAATCGGGCATCGCGCCGCCCATCGCGCCATGAAGACGTCGCCGGCCTGGTCGGAGGGCACGAGGATCCGATCCGCGAACTCGTCCGGATGGTAACGATGGGCCGGCTCCGCCTCCGGGCTGTCCAGGAGCCAGGCCGGCTTGTTCCAGTCGTTCGCGTCCGTCGACAGGGACCAGACCAGCGGACGACCGCTCTCGCTCCGCAACTCGCTAAGCACTGCCGACGCCGGCCAGCCAAAGCCGTGCACGACCCCGAATGGCGCCCGCCTCTCCTCTTTCGCCAACCGACCGGCCACCGCTCGACCGAAGCTGTCCAGCTCCACCTGCGGATCGGCGTCCTCGTCGTGCGCGCACCGGTGATAGCTGACGCCGTCGAGAACCGCCTCGGAAGGCTGCTGCGGCCCGAGGGCTGTGAACACATGCATCTCGGCGCCGCGCGCGGCCAGGGCCCGCGCAGTCCCCGTGACAATCTCTGCTGTCTCTGTCCAAGCAGGGCCGGCAAGGCTCTCCCACGATACCAGAGCGACTTTCACTGCTTCATGTCCTCCCCGAGCAACTCCTGGGCGCGATCGAGCCGCTGCTGCGCGCCGTCGAGCTGCACGGCCGCCTTCGGAATCCAGCTATCTCCCCAGAAGAAGTAGCACGATGTCTCAGCTCTTAAGATCAGGTCGTGCGCCTCATCCAGCGCAGCTTTGACGGCGCCGTCGCGGGATGCCGACTCCGAGACGTGGAGCAGGTGGCGGTACCGCTTGCTCGCCTCCCATACTCGCTCGAGCACGGCCTTCTGGGTCTCGCTCCCGGCCCACTGGGAGAAGTCGAATCCGCCCCGAGTGCCGATGTTCCAGGCGCCGGTTCTGACTTGCGCGGTCTGCACCGGCGGATGCTGTGCCACGTATTCGCCGATCAATGTGGGCCGCAGCGGATAGTCGCCGCGCTGGACGCGCTCCATGTACGGCGCGTAGAAGTGACCCCAGAAGCCGGCCTCCTCCGCGGTCTGCCTGAACCAGCCGCCGTTCTCGCCGTCGGACCACACGGTGAAGAGCGCCGGCTTGGAGATCCGCCCGGCGCGAGCGGCGATCTGGTCCGCGAGCCACCCAGGCTCGAGGCCGCTCTCCTGCGCGTTCGACAGATCGCGGTGCCGCGGCACGACGGCGATGCTGGCCGCAGCGTGCTCCGCCCGGTAGGGATGGGTGGCGGTCTCTTCGCTGTCGACGGGATCGTCGGGCACGACGTGGACGTGATCGACCACAACGTACTGGAACCCGGCGCTGGCGAGCGCCGGCACCATGTCCATGGAGAACGCCATCTCGGGCGGCCAGAAGCCCACTGGCCTGCGGCCGAAGAGCCGTTCCATGAGCTGAATCGAGCGGTCGAGCTGCTCACCCCAGTCCTGCTCGGGGATGAGCGGGAAGATGGGGTGGAAGTATCCGGTGGCGAGCAGCTCGATGTTGGTCTGGTCCCGGTATCCCGCGAGCATCTGCTCGATGTCGACGACATCGCGATACATGCTCTGGATAGCCGGATCGAGGAACTGCTCCAGGAGGATGCCGGAGAAGTCCACGTGGAAGCGGCCCGACGGGAAGCGGCGCGCGTACTTCAGCGGTCGCTGGTAGCACAGCATGATCTGCCGCGCTTCCCACTCGTATTCACGCCAGAGCAACTCGAGGTTGCCCGGCGGCTGATGCATGTGGAACCCGAGGGCGTGGTAGAGGTCTGGCATTGCTAGTTCCGATCCCTAGGGCAGGAGCTTGCCTCATGCCCAGGCACTAGTTCGAGTAGGCCCATAGCGTGTCGTCTCCGATCTTGTCCCATTTGAAGGCCGACTCCACCGCCACTCGGCCGTTGTGCCCCATCCATCGCGCATGGCCCCAGTCGTGCATCACCGTGCCGAGGCCCCAGGCGATGGACTCCGGGTTCTGGTAGACGAGCAGGCCGTTCACATCGTGCCACACGAACTCGTCTGGGCCGCCGCTGTGCGTCACCACCACCGGCTTGCCGGCCGACCAGGCCTCCAGCACGACGATGCCGAACGGCTCATTGCGAGACGGCACGCACACGACATCGCAGGCGTTGTAGAGATTGATCAGCTCGTCCTCGGGCACGTATCCCAGAAATCGGCAGGAGCCATTGCCGTTCGTCATCCCCTGCACCCTCCCCCGCATGTCGCCATCGCCGACGAAGACGAACTTCGCACTGCGGTAGCTACTCAGCACCTTGGGCAGGGCTTGGGCGAGCAGGTCCGGCCCTTTCTGATAGGCCATCCGGCCCGTGTACAGCACTGTCGGATCCATGGGCCCGATGCCGTAGCGGGCCTTGACCGCGCCCGGATCCAGCCAGCGTCCCCATTTGTGCGGGCTCACGCCGTTGTAGACCACCCGGATCTTGTCCCACGGCAACTCGTACATCCACGTGAGCTCGCGCCGAATGGCCCCCGACACTGCGATCACCCGATCAGCCACCCAACCGGTCTCGCGCTCGATGCCCCGTATCCGCTCCGAGTTCCCGCTCCAGAACTGGTTGCCGCACCGGCCGTACTCCGTCGCGTGCACCGTCCACACCGTCCGCCTTCCCCTCCCCCGCTTGATCCAGGTGAGGGCCGGTCCGGCCAGCCAGTCGTGCCCGTGCACCAGGTCGAACGGCCCGATGTAGTCCTCGGTGGCAAACACGTGGTGTGTCAGAGAGCGGCAGAAGTTGAGCGTCTCCTCCACGAAGCTTGGATTCAGACCGAAGGGGCATCGATGGTAGTGAACGCCATCGACCCGGTCATACTGAGGCTGGTTGTGGCCCATCCGCGTGAACACATGGACCTCATGCCCCTTGCGCTCCAGCGCGGCCGCCAGCTCGGTGACGTGCGCCGCCATGCCCCCGACCGCGATCGAGTGGAGTGATTCCCAACACAGCATCGCCACCTTCATGCCGCCCTCCTATGCGACATGGTGGGCTGCCGCCCTGATGAAGGTATCGAATGCGCCCACCACCTGGCTCGCGGTCTCGTCATAGCTGTGGGGCTGCTCCCACCAGAGGCCGCGCCAATAGGTGGCGGGCCGTTCCGCGTGATGGACGGCCCATCGCGGTGCGAGCAGATTCGCCCGCTGGAGCAGCCATCGCCCGAGCGATCTCATGGCGTGATCCGGGATCAGCGAGGTCATCTGCGCGGCTTGCTGCATACGACCAAAGATGAGGCGCTCCCACCACCCGTCGCGCCACAGGCCCTCGATGCCGATGTCGACGTCGTCGGTGAGCGTCGGCGGCGCTGACTGGACGGCCTCCGCGGCCACGCGTGCACCGGCTTCAGACGCGGTGAGCAGGTCGACGCCGCGCCGCTCACAGGCGGCGGCGAACGCGGCAAGCTGGTCCAGCGCGCCCGCCCAGCCCGCCGAGCTGAACGCGATGTCATCGAAGCGAAACGTGACGAGCGCGCTCTCGCCGGGCAATCCGGCCACCGTATCGGCCATCCGTTCAGGTTCTCCGGGCCCCGTGCGCAGCCGGTTTGCCAGTTCATCCGAGAGCCACGTGAGCCGGTGGAGGAGCACCGGCCCGTCTCCCCAGGCTGAAGGGTGACAGGGATGATGCCCCGTGCCGACGTACCTCTCACTGGCCGCCAGTACGGTGCCGAAGCCGGCCTGGCCGAGGGCCCAGTAGAGTTCGTGGTTCAGGCAGAATCCGCTGACCTCGGCGGTTACCACAGGCTTCCCGGTCCATTCAGCGAGCCGCGCTCTCGCCTCGGCCATCCGCTCGGCGAACTCCTGAATATCGAAGGCGAAGAGGAGCCCGTCCACTGGCTCGGCACAGACGGCGTCGATGAGAGGGGCGCGCAGTGCCCGGCGAATCGGCTTGAGCAGCCCCGGACCCCAGCGGCGGACCAGCTCGATGAAGCCGTCGGGAATCGCCAGCGAGAGTGGAATCCGCCGCTCCGCGAGCGACGCCAGTGCGGGTAGCGCCGCGGCGTAGGCGGGAACGATGAAGTCGGAGAAGGTCTGCTCCGCGGTGGCGGTGTCAAAAAGGCAGCGCTCGAGGTCGGCCGCGGTGACGCCGGGCGGAGCCGGCAGCGCTGGCAGGCGAAGCGGCAGAGGCTGGTGCACGGCGCAATAGAGGACCATCGCATTCGCCATCAGCCGCTCCCCTGCCCCGGGTCGCCGAGCGCGCATTCGAGGGCCGCCGTGTACCGCTTGATGATCTCTGCCCAGACGTAGCGGGCGGCGGTGGCTCTACCGTTCTCGCGGATCTGGCGCTCGACCTCCGGGTGCTGCTTCAACCAGCGCACGTAGTAGGCGATCTCGCCGGCATCGGCGGACTGCAGCACGACCGCGTTCTCGAGATGCCGGGCGTACTCCTCGCCGGTGGCGCCGGTGAAGGCGACTCCGCCGGCGGCCATCGCCTCCAGACCTACGAGGCCAAATGGCTCATGACCGCTATTGGCGAGCACGGCGTCGGCCGCCTGGTTTGCGATACCGAGCACATCGGGCGACATGAAGAAGCGCAGGTCAACGACATCGGCGCCACTAGCGGCGCCGATGAACGAAACGTAGTCCTCGGGGCGGAAGCCATCGGAGCTATCGACCACCACCGGGGAGATCCGCAGACCACGAGAGCCGGCGCGCGCGAGCACCTGCCCGCCGTAGCCCTCAGCGCCCCCACGCGCGAGCAGCGTCGTCCTCGTCCCGCGGTCCCGCATCGCGGCCACCGCATCGATCGCCATGTCCCAGCGCTTGTCCGGGTCGAAGCGGCCGACTTTGAGAAGGAGCGCGTCGCAGTTCATGCGACGGCGGAGATCGAACACGATCCCAGCATCAGGCCCGGTCAGCAGCGACTCGGGTATGCCGTTGGGAATGGCGGCGGGGTCGACGCCCTGCTGCCACATGCGGTGCTTCATATAGTGGCTCACCGTGGTGAGCAACGCGACATATGACAGGCGGCCCCAGTTGACGCGCTCGAACCCCATGTCGTTGTTCGCGTTCCAGACGAAGAAGGCGCGGTCTCTCATACCTCGGGCGTGGAGGAGGTCGGAGGTGGCGCAGAGAGCGTCGGCGGTCTGCCACTCCTCGGCCTGGATGATCGCCTGCTTGCCGGCGGCGAGAATGCCGGGCATGATGCTGTCGGCGATATGGTGGCAGACCATGTGGGTGAAGTCTCTGACCTTGAACTCCTCCCCCTGGTACACCCCCACCGGGTAATACCGGCTGATCCATTGGCACCAGCGATGCAGCACCAGCGGGATGTCGGGGTGGCGCCCTTCGCCGGGCGCGTTGGGATCGCCGATGAAGTAGAAGTGCGTCTCATACCCGGCGCGGGCCAGCGCCTCCGTGAGGCCGGCCATGCGCGTCCCCAGACCGCCTGCCAGCGAGTAGCGGTCCGGCCCCTCGAACGCGAGGAAGATGAAGACCGTGCTCTCCGGTGACACCGACGCCAACCGTCTCATCATCTGTCCCTTCTGGGGATTGCCTCCGCGAGGACACAAACGCCAACGCTCACGCTCGACGCGCCTCTCGGCGCGACCCACGCGCCGCGAACACTGCCCTCCGCATCTACCGAGGCTCGTGCTTCGTAGCGGAGTGGCCTCCGCCGCTTCGCAGAGCAGCAACCCAGTGCCGACAGAGGTCACAGGGCCTTGGCGCGCCAAGGGAACGTCGAGGTCACGGCGTGGTGGTCCCCTGCGAGCCATACCCCATCATGCCTTCGGCGACTAACGCGTTCAGGGCCGGTTGTGGCTGGCCTTCGCCCAAGCCATCTCGGGGTGTATGCTTTCGGCACATCCCCCGCCTGTTTCGCGCAGTTCGGCGACACAGGCGCGCCTCACCCCTATCACCGCCTGCTAGGACGGTGGCGCTAACTGGGTGTGGCTGACGCGCACTCCCCCCTCGTAAGGGCACAGCATGCTGTGCCCTTACTTCTCCACCGGCAGGATAATCCCGCGCATAATGATGTTCTGGCAGAAGATGAACACCAGCAGCGTCGGGATCGCCGCCAGCACCAAGGCCGCCATGATCATGAACTGCGGCGCCCAGATCTGCATCTGGAAGAGCCACACCATGAGCGTCCACATCCTCGGGTCCTGACACACCAGGAAGGCCCACATGAATGAGCCGTAGGCCGCGGTGAAGGTGCCGAGACCGATCACCGCCAGCACCGGCTTCGAGAGCGGCACGGTGATGCGGGTGAACATCACATGCTCGCGCGCCCCGTCCAGCATCGCCGCTTCGTAGAGGTCGCGCGGCAGGCTGTCGAAGAATCCCTTGAGCAGGAAGATCGAGTACCCGCTCGCCATCGCGGGCAAGATCAGCGCCCAGTAGGTATTCAGCAGGTGCGTGGATTTGAGCAGCAGGAAGCCGGGGATCATGGTCACCTCGGCGGGGAAGGCCATCGTCGCCAGCAGGAACAGCAGGATCTTGTAGGTGCCGGGAAGCCGGTAGCGCGAGAGCGCGTAGGCGGCAAGCGGGTTGACGATCAGCGTCACGATCAGCAGCCCGACCACGAGCACGATGGTGTTCCAGACCGCCCGTCCGTGAAGCACGATGTACTGCATCACGTCGCGGTAGTTGCGGGCGAGGAACTCAGTGCGGATGGCGCGGTGGTTCGCCAGCAACTCGGCCCAATCGCTCTCGTATCGCGGTGGCGTGACCGCGCCGAAGGAGGCGTATCTCGTGCCGTAGGCCTGATTGAGCCGCTCGACCGTGTCGTACTTCTTCGTCAGCCATTCCCGGTAGAGCACCTCGGGCGTGACGAGGTGGAGGTACTGCGCCGGCGCGCTGGAGCCCACGAAATCGGTCCAGTCCAGTCGCGACACCTCGTCGCCAGGCACTGATTCTGACAGCGCAATCTGCGACCAGTCGGTAGGGGCGGACAGCTGTGCGCCCTTACGGGTGTGCGCGTGGTTGAACGCGGCGATGGTGCCGTAGCGCCTCTGTACCGCAGCCCGGAAGCTGTCGACGGCGGCGGGATCCAACCGGACGAAGTGGAACGGCATCTCATGCCGGACGAAGGCGAGCCAGTCCTCGGCGAGCTTGGCGTTGGCGGGGACGCGCGCAGACAGGTGCACGTCGGCGTAGGTCTTGTAGGCGGCCCCATGCCGCGCGCTCAGCGCCTGCACGTCCTTCCCGTACTGGGAGCGGAGCCAGTCCCACCACATGCCATCCATACTCACCGGGATCAGATAGCGGGATGGCAGCGACTCCTTGAAGGCGAGGAAGTCGCGGTACTTGGGCGTATCCGGGGCCGAGTTCAAGCGCTCCTCCCAGTGGTCCGAAGGATAGGAGATGGTGTCTTCAGTCCAGCCTGCATTCACCTCGCGGTAGGCGGCGTTCAGTGCCGCGAGATCGCTCTTGAATCTCTGCTGGAGGAAGGAGCGATACTTGCCGAGAGACTCGGGCGTGATGCGTGAGACGCTTTCCTGGTGGGCGAGATCGAGGTAATCCGGCGGGAGCGTGCGAGCGAACTCCTGCCAGTCCGCGACCGCGGCCCTGCGATGTTCCTCGGGCGGCTTCAGGTCCTCGAACTTCACCTCATCCCGGGCGAGGAACTGGTTGAGGTAGTTGATGTTCTCGTTGTACTTCGACTCGACGTACTTGCGGAAGAGGGTGCCGTCGTCCCGCCAGTAGCGCGGGATCAGCCGGAACTCGCGTTGATCCACCGGACTGGTGAACGACATGGAGATCATCAGCAGAAACGGGTAGACCATCGTCACCGCGCCCGCGATAAGCATCAGGTAGAGGGCCATGATGATGGCCCTCATCTTCGGGGACCGGCGGCCGACGGTGGAGAGGATCGGCATCGGCTAGGCCTCCGCCGTCCGGAACTGGATCTTCGATAGGATGCGCAACTGCCAGACCGTGAAGCCCACCAGCAGTGAGCCCAGGATCCACGCGGCGGAGACCGCGTAGCCGAAGTTCAGATAGAGGAAGGCGTTGTACCAGATCTCGAGGCCCGCCACGTGGGTGGAGAAGAGCGGGCCGCCGCCGGTCATGGCGAAGATGGCATCGAAGGAGCGGAACGCGCCCACGAAGGCGCCGACGAAGTTGATGATGATCAGCGGCTTCAGGTAGGGCAGCGTGATGAAGCGAACCTTGTGCCAGATCCCCGCGCCGTCGAGGTCGGCCGCCTCGTAGTACTCCTCCGGAATGCTCTTCAGTGCCGCCAGGTAGATGATGCAGCCCGGCCCGACCCCGGCCCAGATCCCGGGGACGATCACAGAGAGCATCGCCAGCTTCGGGTCCTGCAGCCACGTCTGCGGCGGCACGTGGAACACGGTGAGCAGCTTGTTGAGGAAGCCGAACTCGGACGGGTCGTAGAACTGCTTCCACAGGAAGAGGGTGACGAGGCTGGTCGTCGCCGCCGGCAGATAGTAGAACGTGCGGAAAAGGATCTTGCCGCGCGGCACCTCGTGCAGCATCAGCGCGAGCACGATCGGGGCAGCGAAGCCGAGGCCGAGCGCCAGCACCATGTAGAGTGTGCTGTTGAGCATGGACCGCCAGAAACGCGGCTCGAAGAGAACGTGGCTGAAGTTCTCCAGCCCCACCCACTTGCTCGGCGCCACCAGCTTGTAGTCCTGGAAGCTCATCATGGAGCCGCGCGCCAGCGGGTAGTACTGCCAGATCAGCACCGAGGCGAGAGCAGGCAGCAGGATGAGGTAGGCCGGCCAGTTCAGCTTCCAGTGACGCAGGAGCCGCGCCCGGCCCGCCTTCCGGCCGGCCGCCCCGTGTTGGGCAGGAGCTTGCTCCTGCCCAACGCTGGCGATGTCTGCCGAGAAGGAGCGGAACACCTGGCGGAACACGAATAGGAAGAGCCCCCCCAACGCAATGACGATGACCGCGGACAGCCTCAGCCGCTCCGCCCGGATGCCCGGCGGGATGATCCCGATCATCCGCTCGTTGGCGTGCTGCACGGCCTTGTCGAGCAGAGACTGGTAGTCGGTGCGATCGGAGATCGCCACCGCATCGAGCGGCGGCGTCATCTCCATGTAGATCATCTCGCAGTTGCGGCCGTACGGTTCGGGTTTGCCGTTCTTCAGGGCCTCGGTGAGCGTCTCCTCCCAGCCCGGCGGAACATCCCGCAGGTATCGCTCATAGCCGAGCTTACGAAGGTAGATCGGCGAGATGAAGCGGGCGAAGCCGCCCTCGACATAGACCTTTGCCTTGATCCGCTGGGCCTCTTCGCTCGCCACGAACCTGATGTACTCCCAGGCCGCGTCCCGCTTCCGCTTGTCCTTGACGGTCGCGTTGATGCCGAACATCGTGCAGTTCAGCTCGCTGCCGCGCAGGCCCGTCGGGCCTTTGGGCACAGGGGCGATGCCCACCAGGTTCGGGTTGACATTCGCCATCAGATCGTCGGACAGGTACATGAAGTTCATGCCGATCTGCCCGAGATTCCACTTCGTCCAATCCTCCACGCCCCGGTAGGCGACGCCGCGGTAGCTCCTCCCATCGCGCATCCACTGCGCCCGCAGCAGTTTCTGGTAGAACTTCAACGCAGTGACCGCTCCCGCGTCGTTGAACACAGCGTGCCACTGGCCGCTCGCGTCCTGGCGAACCGCGTCGCTGCCCGCAGACCAGAGGTAATCGATGAAGTACCACGAGGCCTGTTGTCCGGCGTACAGGCTGATCCCGTACTGCCCCTTTTCAGGACGTGTCAGCGCCTTTGCGTATTCGAATAGCTCGTCCCAGTTCTGCGGTGGGCGGTTCGGGTCGAGGCCGGCATCCCGATACAGGTCCTTGCGGTAAGCGAGCACCATCACCAGCGTCCCATACGGAATGGCCCAGACGTGGCCCTCGCGCTTTATCACAGGCCAGACCGCGGGATGGATGCGCTCGTTCAGGTTCTCCTCTTTCGCCCACTTCGCCACGTACTCGTCGAGCGGGTAGAGGAACCTCTGCTGGATGTAGGAGTCCGAGATGCGGAAATTCACGTAGAGCACATCGGGCGCGACTCCGCCCGCCATTGCCATGAGCGGCCCGACGTCCTGCTCCAGGCCGGGCGCGGCCATCCCCTTGAATCCCTCGACCTTGATATCGGGGTGAAGCTCCATGAACCGCTCCACGATCGCCCATTGGGCACGGCTGCCGATATCCCGGCCTTCTTTCAGCGGAAGATTCGCCACCCGGATCGTGATCGGCTCGGCCTGGCAGAGCGAGGGCGCGGAGGCCAGCGTGAGGGCCACCAAGAAGAGCATCCAGGCCATGCAGTGGGTGGCCCGTTTTCGGAAGCGACACCTATCACCCCAGCTCCTCAACACGGGGGCATCATAGCACGCCCGCGAAGGGCTCGCCAACCGAAGGCGTCCCGCTCCTTACGATTCGCTCTGGGCAGGGGCGGACGGCCCAACGGGCGAAGCTGGCCTCTATTCGTGTGACGCGTCGGGGTGCCCGCCGCGCTGGTATGAGACTGGAGGGTGAGACGTGACTCCAAAGGAACGTGTCGCAGCCGCCTTTGAGGGACAGAGGACCGATAAGATCCCCGTTCACCACATTGGCATCTCGTCCGGGGTGGCATCGGCGCTGTTGGGCCGAGAGGCCTACGTCGGAGGCGGAATCCAGCAGTGGCGGGAAGCGCGGGCGCTCTGGCGCGGGCAGGACGCGCACCAGGAGTTCCTCGAGCGGTCGTTCAGGGATGCGATTGACGTTTCGAAGTTGTTCGGCAACGACATCATCCGCGCGAGCTACTGGCGCTTCTCCGAGAAGCCCACCAGGGAGCTTGACGAGAACACCTATCTGTTCGAGGACGGACCAGAGAAGGACTGGCGGGTGCTGCGGTTCGACCCGGCAAGCGAGCAGTGTCATGTCTTCCCCTATCAGCCCCAGGCGGAACCGACGTTCGAGGAGATCGAGGAAGCGCTGGATGCTCAAGAGAGGTCGCTCGGTGATCACAGGCCAGGCGTGCCCGAGTTCGAGGAGAGAGCACAGCAGCTATACGGGCATGAGTACGCCATCCGCTGTGGGGCCTGCGGGATCGTCGTGCCGTTTGATGCGAGTATCTGGTTCGAGGCGCTGGTGCTGAGGCCCGACCTTGTCGCCCGCCACCTCGATCTGTCGGTTGAGCATGCCCGGCAGAGCGTTCCGGTGCTCGCGTCACATGGGTTCAGGTACCTCTTCGGCGGCGGGGACTTCGCTTCAAACGACGGGCCCATGTACTCCCCGAAGGCGTTTCACGAGCTGATGCTGCCCCGACTCGAGCAGATCTCGGCGATCTGCGACCAGCACGGCTGCTACTTCCTCTTCGCCAGCGATGGAGACCTCTGGCCCGTAGCCGATGATCTCTTCGGCGCCTCGGGCGTGGATGGCTTCTACGAGGTGGACAGGCGGGCCGGCATGGACCTGGTCAAGCTGCACGAGCGCTTCCCCCGGCTCGTCACCATCGGCAACATCTCCTCCCATACGGTTCACCTCGGGAGCAAAGACGACATCATCCGGGAGGTGACTGACGCGATCGAGGCCGGCAAGCGCTATGGCCGGACTGTCGTGGGCATCTCCAACGCGCTGGTGCCTGGGACACCCATCGAGAACGTCGTCACCATGATCGACGCCGTCCAGGCCCTGCGGTGAGCGGCATATCCGTGCCGCGCCGTGGGCCTACCCGCCTACGGCGGGACTATCGGTTGCCGTACAGCTCGCGGTAGTACTCGCGATAGCTGCCGTCCTTGATCTTGCGCCACCACGCCTCGTTTTCCCGATACCAGGCGACTGCACGCGCGAGCCCTTCCTCGAAGGTCACCGCGGGAGCCCAGCCCAGCGCCCGCGCCTTCGTGCTGTCGAGGGAGTAGCGTCGGTCGTGTCCCGGCCGGTCCGTGACGTGCTTGATCAGCTCCTCGCCCTTGCCGGTGAGCTGGAGGATCCGCTTCGTGACTTCGAGATTGGTCCGCTCCTGGTCGCCGCCGATGTTGTAGGCTTCGCCGGGCGTTCCCTTCCGAAGCACCGTATCGATGCCCGCGCAGTGGTCCGCAACGTAAAGCCAGTCCCTTACGTTCATGCCGTCGCCGTACAATGGGAGCGGGATGCCGTCCAGCGCGTTGGTGATGAACAGCGGAACGACCTTCTCCGGGTGCTGGTATGGGCCGTACGTGTTGGAGCCGCGGGTGACCAATGTCGTGTAGCCGAAGGTCCGCTCGAAGGCCTTCGCCATCAGCTCCCCGCCGGCCTTGCTCGCCGCGTAGGGGCTTGATGGGTTGAGCGGGCCAGTCTCCTTGAATGACCCTTTCTCGATGCTGCCATAGACCTCGTCGGTCGAGATGTGGACGAACCGCTCGATGCCCCGCGTGCGCGCCGCCTCCAGCAGCACATAGAGGCCCTTGATGTCGGTGTCGATGAAGGCCCCGGCGTGCTGGATGCTCCTATCAACGTGGGTTTCGGCGGCGAAGTTCACCACCCCGTCCACACCAGCGATGACCTGCTCCACCGCGGCCTCATCGCAGATGTCCCCGCGCACGAACGAGTAACGCGGGTCGCCGGCCACATCGGCCAGGTTCCCCAGGTTGCCCGCGTAGGTCAGCTTATCGAGGTTGACCACGGAGTCTTCCGGGTGCTCCTTGAGGATGAATCTGACGAAGTTCGAGCCGATAAAGCCAGCCCCGCCGGTGACGAGAATGCGCAACACAGCCCTCCACTTCGTGCTTCCCGCCGGTAGCGCAGGCCTGCCCGACGTAGCCTTGGCGAAGGCGGGTCCCCTGACCTGCGGCCGACGCGGTGCCAGATGCTTACGGCGCGCGGGTGCTGAACCCTGCTGTGGCGCACCATCGACGGCGTGTTCAGCTTTCCAGGAACAGCCGCGGGCAGGAGGCCCGCTTCCCACTACCGAAAGGCCGTCGGAGGTGACGCGCGTCGGGGCTGCGGCTGCCTGGCGAACAGAGAGTGACGGCGGAGGCGTTTGCATGAGTTACCTGTGGCTTGGGATCGGGATCGTGCTCGCAAGCGGACTCGCCTGCGCGAGCGAGGCGGCCGGACGGACTGCCTCGGTGTGGGTCGCCTCACCGTGGGAGTTAGTGCTCAAGACGGCGAAGCCAGGCCCGGCCCACTCGATCCGCCTGAGCGCCGCCCGGAATGAGTATGAGCCGGCGCGAGTGGTCGTCACCGCGGGCAGCGTATCCCTTCACGACGTAAATGCTTCCGCCGGCCCCCTCGTCGGCCCGGGCAAGAGGCACATCGCCGGCTCCAACCTCCGCCTCTATCGCGAGCATTATCTCAACATCGACGCACCGAGCCCTCGCTCCACCGCCGCGCCCGGGTGGTACCCGGATCCGCTGCTTCCGTTTGCCGATCCCGTTACCGGCCGCCCTATCACCAAGGCTCAGTTCCGCGGCGCGCCCTTCGAGGTGGAAGCCGGGATGAGCCAGGGCATATGGGTTGATGTCTATGTGCCGCGCAACACCCAGGCCGGCGAGTACAGGGGTGAGATCACCGTCACCTGCTCGGGGAAAACGCTGGCGCGAGTGCCGCTCTCCCTGACCGTCTTCGACTTCACCCTCCCGCAGACGTTCGCCCTGAGGTCCAACTTCGGCTCTCTGGAGAACCGCCTGGCCGATGGCCTTGGGATGGACATGTCCTCCCAGGAGTTCACGCGCGTCGAGGATATGTACATCGACACCCTCCTCGCCCATCGCCTCCAGCCGGGCACCCTCGGCCGCATCTGGCCTGAGTGGAGCCCCGAGAACGGCATCGACGATTCGCGCAGCGGTCAGCGCCTTCGCAAGATGGTTCGGGACCGGCACATCAACTCACTGATGGTCCCATTCAGATACTGGGGCGAGCCCGAGAAGTGCACGGCCTACCTCGCCGCGATGCAGTCCTACCTGGCTCGGGAGGGATTCCTCGGGCTTTCGTACATCTACATGCTGGATGAGCCGAACACCGCCGAGCAGTATGAAACCGTGCGGCAGCAGGGGCAGCTGATCCGCGAGGCCGCCCCCGGCATCAAGCGCCTCTGCACCGAGCAGACACTCACCCAGGATCCCGCCTTCGGCGACCTCAACGGCGCGGTGGACATATGGTGCCCCCTCTGGGGGCTGTACGACGAGAAAACCGCCCGCGAGAGACAGGCCTTGGGCGAGCAGATGTGGAGCTACACTGCCCTCTGCCAAGGGGACGAGAAGAACCCATTCTGGGAGATCGACTTCCCGCCCATCGTGTACCGGTCACCGTTCTGGGCGAGCTGGCGCTACGACCTCAGAGGAATGCTCTACTGGTCGAGCATCTGGTGGAAGGATCCCGCCACCGCCTGGGGGCGGCCCCTCTACGGCGAAGGCGACGAGAAATACTGGGGCGAAGGCATACTCCTCTACCCTGGGAAGCCGGCCGGCATCGCGGGCCCGGTGCCGTCCATTCGTCTCAAGCTGATCCGCGAGGGAATGGAGGACTTCGAGTACATGGCGCTGGCGGAGAAGGCTGCGGGCAAGGAGAAGGTGGATAGGCTGGTGAGTTCGCTGGCGCGCTCTTTCACCGACTGGAACAGGCACCCCGACGCTTACATGCGCGCGAGAACTGAGCTGGCGAAGCTGATCCAGGCGAAGGGTTGAGGCAATGCCCCCTACCGGGGCCAGCGTGAGGAGGTCGAGTATGGTGTACGCGCTTATCGCTGCCGTTGCCATGGTCTGCGCGCTCATGGCGCTGCCGGCCGGGGCGAACCAGGTGACTGTCGCGAAAGGCGGCCACCTGATGGTGAATGGACAGCGGTTCTTCCCGCTCGGGCTCTACGCGCGGCCCAAGGGCGACAAGCCCTTCGATGATATGGCGGCGATCGGCTTCAATCTCACCTCTTCATCCTTCGATCCCGCGACGTTCGATGCTGCGGCGAAGGCAGGGGTGTATCTATGGATACCGTTCGGCGATGCTCTGGACCTGTCCACCGACCGCGAGGCCAAGGAGGCGAAGATTCGCGAGACCATCTCGCGGGCGAAAGACCACCCCGCCCTGCTTCTGTACGAGAGCCAGGATGAACCCGCGTGGACCTGGAGGGAGCCGGCCAAGCCGGCCGCGCTGCCGGAGAACCTCGCCCTCGGCTATCAGCTCGTCAAGAAGCTCGACCCGAACCATCCGGTGACGCTCAACCACGCGCCGCAGAACACGGTGAACACGCTGCAGAGGTACAATGCCGCCTGCGACGCGATCTCGGTGGACATCTACCCCGTCATCCCGCGCAACATCCTCTACATGTACGCGATCACCCGGGACGGCCGTCACGGGGACCTGCGCAATCAGACTCTCTCGTGCGTCGGCGAGTACGTGGACAAGATGCGCCAGGTGGCCGGCCCCGACCGGCCGGTCTGGATGGTGCTTCAAGGCTTCGCCTGGGCCGACCTTGACGACGAGGCGAAGGTGCGATCATCCATCGTCTATCCCAGCTATGCGCAGACGCGCTACATGGCCTGGCAGTCGGTCATCCACGGCTGCAATGGGATCCTCTACTGGGGAACGTACACGCTGCCCGAGAACTCGGAGTGCTGGAGTGGCATCGCGAAGACGGTCCGCGAGCTGGCCGACCTCTCCGCCGTGCTCGATGCTGACGAGGCGGCGGTCGCCATCGAGAAGGACTACGATGAGCTCGGCTACTCCATCGACGCTGGCATCGAGACGTCGGTGCGCGATGCAGACGGTTTCCGCTATCTCCTCGCCGCGAATTCCAGTATCGACCCGGCCGCGGTGACCTTCAGCGGCACGCTGTTCGCCGACGGCGAGGTCGAGGTCATCGGCGAAGGACGCACCGTGCCCGCGCGGGCCGGAGCCATCCACGACGCCTTCAAGGGCCTGGACGTGCACCTCTACCGGGGTCGGAAGCCCGGCCTGTAGCGCAGGCCTGCCCTGAGCCTGTCGAACGGGTCCCTCGGCCTGCGGCCCCGGCCTACCGCCCCGACCCCGTCTCGATCTCCTTGAACCCCTCGATCGCTGGCGACCCCGGGTCAGGTCGGTCAAGCCGCAGTACGAACTGGCGCGTTCGCTCCGGCTCGCTGAGGCTGATGATCGTCCGGCCTCGTGCCCTTGCCGTCCGTAGAGGTGGAGGCACTTGCCTCTCACGAGCGGCGCGGCCGGAGAAGGCTCGTGATTCGCGGCGCTGCCCTGCCCCCGCGACCGTCCCTACTGACCGCCTTCGTCGGGGCTGGCGTCAGTCACGACCCTCCCATCCTGCAACTCCACCGTCCGCTCGGCGCGGGCAGCGACGGTGCGGTCATGGGTGACCACGACGACCGTCACCTTGCGATCCTCGTGGAGCTGCTGGATCAGGTCCATTATCGCCGCGCCGGACTTACTGTCGAGGTTGCCGGTCGGCTCGTCGGCCAGGATGACAGCAGGCTCGTTCACCAGGGCGCGGGCGATGGCCACTCGCTGCTGCTCTCCGCCGGAGAGTTCGCTTGGGCGGTGGTTCATCCGCTCCTTCAGCCCCACCGCCTCCAGTGCCGCCTCCGCCCGCGGCCGGCGCTCCCGCCGCGGCACGCCGCCATAGATGAGCGGGATCATCACGTTCTCGGCCGCGGTCAGCCGTGGCAGCAGGTTGTACACCTGGAAGACGAAGCCGAAGCGCTTGTTGCGAAGCTGGCTGCGCTTGCGGTCCGGCAGCTTCGCCACCTCGTCTCCGGCCAGCTTGTACGAGCCCACCGAGGGGGCGTCCAGTAGCCCCAGGATGTTGAGCAGCGTGCTCTTGCCCGACCCCGAGGGGCCCATGATCGCCACCATCTCGCCGTCCCGAATCTCCAGGTCCATTCCCTGCAGGGCGTTCACCGGCACCTTGCCCATGAGGTAGGTCTTCCTGATATCCTTCATCCTCACCAGCGGCGTCTCCCATTGCTCAGTGGCCGTCATCATTTCTCCTCTCACTCATATCGCAGTGCTTCGACGGGATGGATGCGCGCGGCCAGGACGGCCGGCACGGTTGATGTGATCAGACCTGCAACAACAGTAGCTACCGCGCCCGCGACCGCCCAGAATGCGGAGACGAAGACAGGCATCGCGGACCAGGTGCGCGTCGCCCAGCATACAGCCGCTCCCAGTGCGAGGCCGATTGCCGCCCCGAGCGCGCTCAACAGGACGCCCTTCGAGAGGAACTGCAACAGCACATCCGGCCGCTGCGCTCCCAGCGCGCGCCGAACGCCGATCTCCCGCATCTCCTCATTGACCGAAACGAGGAGCATATTCGCGAGCCCGATCAGCGCCACCAGCAGCACCGCCAACGCGCCCGCCGCGCCCCGGGCCACGGCCGCCGTGTCCTGTGCCAACCACTCCCGGAGCGACATTGGCATCTCGCCGTTGAACTCAATCCCCTTCCGATAGGGCTCGGGCAGCATCGGAAGCAGCGCGGTCCGCAGTTGCAGCAGCGCCGCCGTGTACTGCCGCACATCGCGCGGCCGGCCACCCACCTCCACATCCTCGCGGTAGAAGAGCGCTTGTTCGTCCCTCCGCGCCCGAGGCTTGAGATCGTGGTAATACCGTATTGGCACCCACGCCAGTCCGTCGTAGAAGTCGCGGCTCTGCCGGACTCCGGCGACAGTGAATTCCCTGCCCGCAATGCTCACCGTCCGACCGACCGGATCATGCTCGCCGAATAGCAGCTCCTTCAACTTAGGGTCCACCACCGCAATGGCATCGCCGGTCCGGAAGGCCGCCGCGACTCGTGCCTGGTCCCCAGCCGTCAGTTCAGGTTGATAGCTCAGGAAATCGGCAGTGGTGAACCTTACCTCCGCCGCCTGAGCTGTTCGGCCTCCGCTTGCCAGGTCGAGGATCGCCGGCACCATTGGGGCTGCGTCCTCCAGCAGCGGCGTTTGCGCGCGCAGAGTCGTCAGTTTCTCGGGTGAGGCCAGCACTTCAGCCAGCGCCTCACGGTAGGCCTCGCGGTCTCTGTCCGAGACAGGCTTGCGGAGCGCGGCGATCGGATCAGCGCTCGCGACTGCTCGGTCTCCACCCAGGTGCGACCGGGCCTCCGCTCGTTCCTCACTCTGAAGCAGTGCGAAGTACGACGTCAGCACCACCAGCACGAGAACCCCCAAGGCAACCTGGAGGCATGTCAGCACGTCTCGCAGCCGACCCCGCGCGCCCGGCCGGCGCGCGATCGCTGCTGCCGGGTCAATCCCCGCCGCCTCCGATGCCGGCGTCAGTGCCGCCAATGCTCCAGTGATCACAGCCGCCGCGATCGCGGCCGCCGTCGCGTGCCAGGAAACCGAAAGCGCCAGCTCGGACATCCTGGGCAGCCCTGCAACGTCCGCTCGAGGCAACAGCGGTTGCCACCGGGAGACAAAGATGCCTGCGCCGACCGCTGGTACGCTGGCGGCCGCGCCCAGCAAACCCCCACCTGCTGAGAGCAGGAGTGCCGCAGCGACGTGCTCCCCGTACACCCGAGCGCGAGATGCGCCCATCGCCCTCACGATCCCGATCTCGCTGGACCGCTCGGACACCGACACGAAGAGCAAGGCGGCGATGCCAATCCCGGCCGCTAGCAGCGCGCAGACGGCCGCCAGGCCGCTGTAGAGAGTAATCCGGCTCCTGGCGTGCAGCGCCGCCTCCCGCGCCTGCCACAACGAATCGGTGTACTCATCAGACTCGCCTCCGCCGGTCCAACCGCGCACCAGTCGGTTGATCTGGTCCGACGCCGCCTTCGGGTCCTCGGTCCGGGCGAGTATTTTCACTTGAGACAGCGTCCACCGTCCAGAACGCAGCAGCGCGCGGGTCCACGTTCTCGGCACGTAGACCCCCTCGTCTGGCAAGCCGTGGTGACCCTTGCCAAGGATGACGCCCACAACCTGGAGGCGATGACCAGCGATGCGGACCTCTCTCCCCACCGCCTTCTCCGTTCCGAAAAGGACGACCCGCGTCTTGAGCGAGAGCACGCACACAGGCGCGCGGGCAGCAGCCTCCTCCCTCGTGAAGAGACGCCCTTCCCGGACCTGGTCCGGTACCGTCTGCTCGAACGCAGGGCCTACTGCGATCACCGGTGCCTCTAACGCGTAGTCGCCCTGTTCGACCCTCATGTCGGCCGAGCACACAAGCGTCGCCGACGAGACCGCCGGGCAGTTGCGGGCTATCGCCTGTGCGTCTTCCTCGGTGACCGTCCTCCCGAGACTCGCCTTTCCCCATTCGCGGGTCTCGGGGATGCGGACTGTGACGGTATTGAGGTCCATTTTCGCAAAGAAGCGGGTCACGGCAGCGCGCCAGGCGTGCTCGGCCGAGATGATCGAGGTGAGCGCGCACACTCCCACCGCCACCCCCGCGATCGCCAAGAGTGACCGCAGCCGGTGCCGCGAAACCGTCAACCAGGCCGATAGTACCAGATCGATCATCTGCCAGCTCGGTTCAAAGCTGAGCAAACCCCGTGGTCAAGCTCGCCGCGCCACCTTTCTTCTTCACCACCAGGTCAAAGAACACTTCGTGTCCTGTCGCGCTGAACTGTACCTCTACATTCGAGAGATCCTCCTTGGCGCCGAGTTTGTAGAGCCTAACGAGCATGTCCTCGTTCTGGTCAGACCCTTGGAAAGACTCCGTCCAGACAGCCCCTACCTTGTCGAATGCCTCGCGCTGTGCCGGGGTCAGCTTCGGGAACGGAACGGCCACCTCGTGCCTGTCGTACACCAACTCGCCGCCCTGCTCGGTTGCCCCGAACTCCTCCTTGTACAGGGCGCGCGTGTCATCGGGGGCATTGGGCGCGACCTTGCCCTGCTTGCGCTGCAGGAAGGTCGTTATCTGCTGGTCACTCAACGTGCCGAAGAGCTCATACAGCGCAGGCAACACCGGCGTGGCTTCCTGCACGTCCTTTGGCAGCGGCTTCAGCACTTTCGCCGCTCTCAGGAACTCCGGTGAAGGGTTCTTTGGCGTCCAGTCGGGAAGCCCCACACCTGCCGGCGGTATCGCCTTCGCGGCTGGCGCCCTCTCGGCCTTTCGATCACAACCTGCAGCAACACAAACCATGACAAAGCACAACGCCACTACTGCCCATCGCCAACTACCTACCATCGGTTCCCTCCTTTTGTGTCACGGTAGTGCTTGGCACGCTGGCTCATTCTGCTCTCAGCGCTTCGCAGGGCGAGATCCTCATGGCTGCGCGAGCGGGGATCAGCCCTGCCAGCAGCGACATTGTGAGGCCGGACAGCACTGCGACCGAGATCCATCCAGGCGCCGTGTGAAGCTCGCTGCCCCACGCTGAACTCAGCAGACGCAGCACGGACAGGCCCACCGGGATACCGGCAAGGCTGGCCAGCAGACCCGTGGCGCCGGCCTCGCACAGCACAAGGATCGCCTGGCGAACTCCGGTCGCCCCCAATGCGCGATGCACGCCGATTTCGCGCACGCGGCCGTTCAGGTTTGCCAGCAGCATGCTCACCATTCCCAGCAGGCCCACCACCAAGGGCAGCAGAGAGATCATGCCCAGGAAGAGGCGCATGTAGGTGAGCTGGGAACGCGTCCCGGCCAGATCGAGCCAGGGGGAGCTGACTGAGACCGTGTAATCCCGACCCAACGCGCGTGTGAAGGCGCTCTGCACGTCTGCCATCTCCGACTCGACTCCGGCCTTGTCCGATCCGATGAGGAAGCTCACGGCGTCCGGCGGCTGGATGCGAAGCAGAGGATAGGCCGCTGAGAACGATATCAACAGCAGCCCATACTTCCCCCTTCCGTAGGGAGCATTCACCGTACCGACAACACGGAACGGCCTTCCGTTCACCTTGATCGTCTGCCCAACGGGGTCTGCATTCTCCGGAAGGGCACGCGCCAGCTCCTGATTTATGATACATACGGCCTCGCCGGACGTGTCATCTTCTTGGGTGAACAGCCGGCCCGCAATCGTGTCCTCTATCCCCCAGAAGTGCGGGTGAAGCTTGAGCCAATCGCTTGATACCGCGAACACCTGCATCTCGTTGAGGGCGTGACGGCCGACCTTCACATCGTAAGTGCCGGTAGCCATAGACGCAACATCCTTCGTTACCGCCCGCCTAACGCGCTCACTGATCCATTCTGCGTCGAGACTTCCCCGCTTGGGTCTTACCTCCACCCTGATAGCCGGCCCCGCCTCCAGAGTGAATTCAGAGCCGGGTTCCGCAAGGTCTCCATTGGGTGGTACGAGCACTCTGTGTCTCAGGCTGTCAGCGAAGGACTCGCTCAGCGCGCTCAGACACACGACGGCAGCGACCCCCATCCCGAGGGACACGATGGCGATGCAGTAGGTCAGTGCCCGGCGACTGGCGGAGAGCCATACCTGGGCCACAATATCGAACACGCTAGACGACGTCCTTTCCGGCGAGTGCCTCGGCGGGATTCGCCTGCGCAGCAACGGCGGCTCCCTGAAGACTGCCCGCCACGCCGATCGTGATGACAAACAAGAACATGGCAGCCAGGGGAAGCGCCGGGATCGTATAGGATGTCCAGATGCCGGGCGTCCGTATGTCGGCTGCGATCCACTTCGGGGCCGAGAAGGAGGCGAAGATCATCCATCCTATGATCCCACCATAGAAGCAGCCGAATGCACAGATGAGCGCGCTCTCCATCAGCACAATGGCGTAGATCCGCTGCCTCGTTGCACCGAGAGCACGACGCATGGCGAACTGCTGCACGCGTTCCAAGGCGTCAATGTAGGCCTTGTTCGACACCGCCGCTCCCGCGGAAAGGAGAACGAGGACGCCAACGACGCCGAAGAACGTATACACCTTCAGTTCCTCATAGCTGATTCCGGGAAGGACGGCATAGGTGTATCCAGGATCGCCGATACGTCGAAACAGGACCTCGTCTATCTCCTTCGCGGCGGCCCTCCTGAACCCTGGCTTCGGAATCGCGCTGAGATCCCATCTCGCATTCCAGAAGATATCCTGCATGCGTGTGTAGGGGATAATGGCCCTTTCCCAGCCGTGTTCAGAGCGCAGTACGCCGATGACCTCGAATCTCACCCCGTTGATGTGTACGTAGCGGCTCCCAAGCTGACCGTCGCCAAGAGTTCTCTGTGCCTTCGGCCAGAGCTTGATACCCATGGACTGTGTGATCATGGCCACAGGCGCACCATTCTCTATCTCTGCTGGTGTGAAGATCCGCCCCCATGCCAGCTCCCAGGAACGGTCCCCGGTCGCGTACCAAAAGCGGTCGGTTCGCGCAATGCTCGTGGATTCAAGCAGGGCCCTGTGCCAGTTCTTCCCCTTGAAATCAGCTGATGGCAACACTCCCCGGATGATGGCTTGCTCGATATGGGGGCACTCCCTCTGTATCGCCTCCCCGTCCGCCGGAGTGAGTTCATAGCGCTTCAGACGAACCTTGCGGCGGAAGATGGTGCGGTTGAGATCCTCCAGGCTCGGCATGCGGATTTCGATGAGGTTGGTGTCTTGCTCGCTCCGCAGCGCATTCTCCAGGTGGAGCGTGCATAGCAAGATGGTAAGCCCGATGGCGCCTACCACGATGCCAACGAGGGCAAGGTAGGTCCGCAGGCGCGCTCGCTTGAGCTCCCGCCAGGCTTCGGCGGCTACGTCAACCAAGGCTTGTATGGCTCGCCGCATGCGAAACCTTCCTGGTCATAGTGCTCTGCGCAAGTGCCCGCGCCGAGCCCAAACGCGCGCGTCCGCAAGAACGGTCATCTCTCACCTACGCCTGCCGCGTCTTGGTTGGAGGCCAACCTGATCGTCACATCCGCCGTCATCCCCATCCGCACACCCTTCAGCGGCGAGGTGATGAGCACGGTGACCGGGAAGAGCGTTACCCCCTGCCCTGCCTTCAGCCCGGAGGTCTGGATCTCCGACACCCGTCCGGCCAGCTCGCGGCCGTTGAACGCATCGCCGGTGATGCTGGCCTTCATGCCGATCCGCAGGCGGCCGATATCGGTCTCGTCCACTTCGATCCGCACGCACGCCAGCTCCGTGGTCGCGATCTCGAGGAACGGGTCGCCCTCGTACACCCGCACGCCGGGGCCGAGCACTTCCGCGCTCTGGCTCGCTATCATCGCCGTGGTGCGAGTCCGCGAGATGAACCGCACTGTGCCCCCGACGGGAGCGGCGATGCGGGTATCGGCCATCTTCCGCTCACGCTCGCCAAACTCGGCCTGCGCGTTGGTGACGGCCAGCTCGTAGGCCGTTATGTCCTTATCTGACACCTGCTCTTGCCGCGCGTCGAGCTGCGCCTGCTCCAGCGCCCTCTGCCGCGAGGCCAGCCCGGCCTCGGTCGCTGCTTGCCTCTGATCAACCGCGCGCCTCGCGTCCTCGGCCGCCTCTCGCTTCAGCCGCACCTGCTCCTCCGAGACCGCGCTCGCTTGGTACAGGGTTTCGTAGCGCTTCACTTCGCCCTCGGCCCGTTTCAGTGTCGCTTGGGCCTGCTCGATCTGCGCCTCACTGTCTGCGCGGTAGCTCTCCAGCTCACGCTGTGCTGCCGAGAGCGCCACCTGCTTCCGCTCTACATCAGTCGCATGAGTCTCCCGCGCCCGCCGCAGTGTCTCCCGCGCCTCCATCAGCACCAGCCGCGCCGCGTCGATCTCCTGCCGCAGCTCCGTATCATCGAGCACGCACAGCAGTTGCCCCTTTGTCACCAGGCTCCCGTCGCGCACCTTCATCGAGGCGATGTTGGCGGTGAGCTTCGCGCTCACCGGCACACTCTCATAGGGCTCGATCACCCCGGGGAGAGTGAGAACGTCGCGGTTCATCGCCGGCAATGGCTTCGAGTTCGAGTCCGCGTTCGCCGTCGTTTCTGCCGCGGCCGGCTGCGCGGGCGCGACCGGCGCGGACCCGCCCTGGCTGCGCATCATCCACCAGCCGCCGCCTCCTGCCAGCGCGGCGACGAACACGAGCAGACCCAGTATGCGAAGCCACGTGCCCTTCATCACAACCTCCAATGACGACAACAGCAACGAAAATCCATCCGCCGATGAATGCCGATCAACGCGCATTCCTCACATATACGCGAAGTCGTTCTGCATCCCCTCGAAGTGCCCGTCGGGTTGCCTGACCAGTAACATGGTATGCACGCGGCGACCTTCGTTCTTCGCGGTGAAACCCACCTCCACGTTGGATAGGTCTTGTCGCGCTCCCATCTTGTACAGCAAGACGAGCCAGTCTTCAGGCAGTGTTCCATTGCCCTTCATCACCACCCGCCACCTCTCGAACCAGTTGTCGAGAGCAGCACGCTGCGCAGGCGTTAGAGATCTGATCGGGATGCGAATCTCCTTCGTCGAAAAGAACCGCCGCATCTGTTCGTCAGTCAAAGTCCCGAAGAACTCATAGGCCGCAGCCCAGGTCTCGCTGGCTTTCTTGGCGAGCATGAGGTTAGCCGGGTCGCCACCAGCGAACTGGGCGAACGCATCGTCGGGAGTGGGTTTGAGCACCTTCCATGCCCTCATGAACTCCGGCGAGGGGTTCTTCGGCGCCCAATCCGGCAGCGGAACGGTGGCCTTCTGCGCGGCGGGCCTGGCGGGTGGGTTGGCCGCTCTACGGCCGCAGCCACAACACGCGACCGCGGCGGCGAGTCCGATGATTGCGATGATCCGCCATGCGAGTTTCATCGTTCTTTCCCTTGATATTCGTTGCTGCTAACCGCAGAGGCGCTAAGGCGCAGAGGAGTTCATCTTCTCAGCGTCTCTGCGTCTCCGCGGTTTTCCTACTCATACCGCAGCGCCTCCACCGGTTGGATGCGGGCGGCCACCGCCGCGGGGAACAGCGAGATCAGCGTGCCCACCAGCACCGTGGCGACTGAGCCCGCCGCGGCCCAGAACATCGAGACGGAGATGGGCAGTCCTCCCCACGCTCGCGTCGCCGCGCAGATCAGGCCCCCGGCGAGGAGACCAGCGGCGCTGCCGATCAGGCTCAGCACCACCCCCTCGGACATGAAGTGCAAGGCAATGTCCGCCCGCTGCGCGCCGAATGCCCGGCGCACGCCGGTCTCCCTCACCTCCTGATGAACCGACACCAACAGCATATTGGCAAGCCCGATCAGCGCTACCAGCAGCACTGCCAATGCCCCCACCGCGCCCCTCACCGCGGCCGCCTTGTGCTGGAAGATGAACTGCTTCGTGGTCTCCGGAATCTGCTCGCTCATCTTGATCGCTTTCCGGTATTCGGCAGGCAGCATGGGGAGTAGGGCGTCTCGCAGTTGCGCCATCGCCTCCGCGTAGCGCCGATCATCTATGGGGCGAGCGTCCAAGCGCGCCTCCATCATGAACTCCACGCCGGTCCCGGGCTGCACTCGCACTTTGAGGTCGGGGTAGAAGCTGATCGGCACGTACACCTCGCCCATGCCGGACATCCCCGGCGGGTTGGGGCGAATGGCGATCACTGTGAACGGCTTGCCGGCGACGGAGATCCGCTTGCCCGTTGGATCGGCGCTGCCGAAGAGGCGCTCTTTGGTATCCGGGTTGATGACCGCGACCGACTCGCCTCGGCGGAACGCGCTCATGGTGCGGTGCAGCGTCTCGCCTGCCAGCTCGGGCTTGTACTCGAACGCGTCGCCGGTGGTGAGCACGACTCGCATGTCGTCTGATGTCCGACCTCCATATCCGACCGAGAGGCGAAGAGGCACAGAGGGCGTCACCGCGCTAAGCAGAGGCGTCTGCTTGCGGATGGAGTCAAGGTTGGCCGGCGAGGTCATCACTATCGCCATCGCATCCTTGGCGGCGTCCAGGTACCTTCGCTCCACCGGCTTGCGCATCGCCGCGATCGGGTCGCAGATGGCCGAGAGTCGATCCTGCCCCAGCAGGTTGCGCGCCTCGGCCTTTTCCTGGCTCTCCAGCACGGAGAAGTAGGAGGTCAGCACGACGAGGACGAGCACGCCGAAGCCGACCTGAAGACAGGTGAGGAGCTTGCGCAGCCCGGTGCGGGTGCCGGCGCGCTGGGAGATAGCCAAGGCCGGCTCAATGGCCGCCGCCTCCGAGGCCGGAGCGAAGGCGGCGGTGGCGCCGGTGAAGAGCGCAAGTACGATGGCGATGGCGACCGCCTCCCACGATACCGAAAGCGCCGCCTCCGAGAGCTTCGGGAACTCCTTCGCGCCCTCCATCAGCATCTCGCCCGCCAGTGGATCGAGCACCGGCTGCCAGCGGGTGGTGAACGCGCCCATCGCCGCCGCCGGGATGCCGACCAGCGCTCCGATGAGCGCGCCCCCGGACGACAGCATCAACGAGGCGAGCAAGTACTCGCCGTAGATATGGAAGCGCGATGCCCCCAATGCACGGTGAATGCCGATCTCTCGCGACCGCTCCGCTACTGAGACGAACAGCAGCGCCGCGATGCCGATGCCCGCGGCGAGCAGCGCGCACAGCCCAGCAAGCCCGCTGTAGAGTGTGGCGCGGGTGCGCGAGTTCATCGCCGCCTGACGAACCTGCCAGAGCGAATGCGTGAACGGCCGGGAGGCGTCGCCTCCCACCCGCTGCCGCATCAGCTTCTCGATCTGTGAGGAGGCGAGCTGCGGGTCCTTTGTGCGAGCGAAGATCTCGGTTGCAGGCTCCGCGCCGCCGCCCGCCCTCACCAGCGCCCGGGACCAGGTAGACGGCACATAGACAGCGCGGGTTCCGATTCCCGCGTGGCGGTTGCCCGCGATCACACCGACCACCTGGAAGCGGTTTCCCTCCAGCCGCACCTGGCGGCCGATCACCTGCTGCTCCGTCCCGAACAGCCACACCCGCGCCTCGAACGAAAGCAGGCACACCGGCGCCTGCTTGGCCGCTTCGTCCGCGGTGAACAGCCGCCCCTCTTTCACCTCGTCGGGGAGCGTGCGCGTGAAGTCCGCGTCGACCGCGCGCACCGCCAGTTCTAAGGCCGAGCCGTCATCGGTTTCCGCCCGCAGCGTCGTCCAGGAGATGAGTGTCGCGGACTGGACTGTCGAACACTGCGCGAGGATGGCTTTGAGATCGTCCAGCCCCACGGCCGGCTTCGCGTAACCCACCTCCCGCCAGTTTTCCCCCGCCGGGATCGCCACCCTTACTGTGTCCAGGTCCATGGGCGCGAAGAAGTCTGTTACCGCCTTGCGCCACGATTTCTCCACCGACATGATGGAGGTGAGCGCGCACACCCCCACCGCCACCCCCGCCATCGCCAAGAGCGAGCGGAGGCGGTGGCGAGTGATGGATTGCCAAGCGGAGGCGAGAGTGTCGGTCATTCAACTACTCCAAGGCTCACAAGGTTCCAATGGTGCATCCGAAACCACGCATGTCTCTATCTGGCCTGCGGATGCGAAAGGTGATGTTGACTGAATGACCTGCTTGGTTGAAGCCCACATCGAGATTGGACAGGTCCTCCTTGGCGCCGGCCTTGTAGAGTGTCACCAGGCGGTCCGCGTCCGCTATCTGCTCAGGTGGTAGGCCTTGCATTGCTGTGCGCCATGCATCGAAGTACTTGTCCAGAGCTTCGCGCTGTTGAGAAGTGAGGCCCTTCACGGGAAGGAGTATCATCTTGGATATGTCAGGATTGTCCGTGTCTGGCTTGGCTGTGAGGAAGCGCTTGATCTGCTCATCCGTCAGCGACCCAAAGAACTCCCATGCCGCCGGGAAGGTTCGAACTACACGACCCATGAACGCCTCCGAAGCGGGGTCTGTCTGTGCAGCGTCGCGGAATAACTCTGGCGGCATCGGCTTCAGCACCTTCGCCGCCCGCAGGAACTCCGGCGAGGGGTCCTTGGGTGCCCACTCGGGGAGGGGGACGGATGCCTTCGGCGCGGGCGCAGGGGCTGACGGCCGCTGAGGCGCGCGGTGGCTGCAGCCAAACGCGAGCACCATCAGCGGAACTGACAACCAGATAATCTGTCTTCCCATAGGTCGTGTCCTCGCACGATCAGATGTCCCCAAGCCCGACCGGGCATCGCGGCCCGAGGCTGCCATCCGGCTGGCGAGCACGCAGAATCATGGCCACTCTGCCGCTGCCGCGCACGAGAAACTGAATCTGCACGTTTGAGAGATCTTCCTTTGCACCGGCCTTGTAGAGATCAACCAGCCAATCCTCGCTGAAGTCCGTGTTGGGGGACGATACTCCCTTGAACTCCTGACGCCATACGTCGAAGAAGTGATAGAGCGCCGCCCTCTGTTTGTCAGTCAGGTCTTTGACCTGTATCCGCAGGTCCTTGGTTGACCGAAAGCGCTCTATCTGTTCATCGGTCAGTGACCCGAAGAACTCCCAGGCGGGCACCAGTGTCCGGTGGAAGCGAATCTGCAGAGCGCGGCCGGCCAGCTCCGGCTCATCGGTGACGGCTGGCTCGTCCACCCACGTTCTGAACACCCTCGCCGCCCGCAGGAACTCGGGCGAGGGGCTTGCCGGAGCCCAGACTGGAAGGGGGACGGACGTTTGCACGGGCATCGGACCACTCGGCTTCTGTGCCGAGCGGCCGCCGCAGCCCATGGCTGTGAGAACCGCGCCAAGCGCGCAACACACTACCATCGCCTTCATCGCAGTCCCCCTGCTCGGGTCGCGCCCAAGCGCCCCCCTTCAGTATCATCAGCAGCTTATATACCTCCGGCCTCAAGACGCCTGGATGGCCAAACCGCCAGGCGAAGGAAGCCGGATTAGCGAATCTCGGGCCGCAACCGTGAGGCCGCGGACAGGATAGCGGAGCAGCCGGCGCCCACCACCGCGCCGAAGAGGCCGCCAACCACCGGAGAGAGCAGCACGGAGTTGAAGAGATGAAGCCCGCCGTCTGGCTGGGGTGACGCCCCGGCCGCCAGCATGAAGTAGACCACGTACTCGGCCAGCCAGGCCAGCGCCCCGACGACCCACCCGACGAAGAGACCGCGGGCGCCGGCGAGCGCGCCGATCACCCCGCCCGCGATCAGCCCATTGCACAGAAGCTGTGTTCTCGTCGGGTCCCAGCCCGAAGCGGGAACGAGCATCCGGCCCGCGAACTCCAGGTGACCGCCCACCGGCAACACGACTGCGATCATCGCGCCCAGCAGTGCCCCCAGCACCATCCCCTTCAGCCGCCAGACCCACCACGGGTCGCCATGGTGTACGCGGTCGAGCGATCTGTGCAGTTTCTGCGCGTCGCCGAACTGGGAGAGAGCGTGATCGGTGGCGGTCCGACGGTCCATGCCCTCTGCGACGTACGCTTCGACCATCTCGCACAGGTGGCTGCGAAGCTCCTCGCGAATGTCCTCGACCTCCGCCAGGTTCATCGCCAAGCGGGCGCACGCGCTATCGAGGTAGGCGTCAACGCTAATCACCGCCGTTGCCCTCAAGCACCTGGTTGACAGCGCTGGCGAAAACGGACCAGCGCCGGCGAAGCCGTTCCGCCTCCTTACGTCCCTTGCGCGTCAGCAAGTAGTACTTCCTCCGCGGACCCTGGCTGGAGAAGCGCCACTCGCTCTCGACCAGCCCTTCCTTCTCGAGCTGATGAAGCGCCGGATAGAGCAAGCCCTCGCGGAAGCGCAGAATCCCCTCAGTCCTCCGGTTGACCTCCTTCGCGATCTGGAGGCCGTACATTGGCTCTTCTTCCAGCAGAGTGAGGATGAGGGTGAGGGTGTTGCCCTTGAGGATGTCGCCGGAGATAGCTGTCATTCGTTCTCGCCCGCGCCCGGATCGGCGCCGACCTCGGATTATCAGCAGCTATTATACCGCTTACGGACGGGCCGTCAACGGGGTCCCCTCGCCCCTCAGGGCCGAGACAGCCTCCCCCATTCGCTGAAGGGCGCCCGGGTCTTCGGCGAGCAACTGCAGGCACTCACCCCAGCGCCCCTGATCCGCGCCCGGGCGGTCTGCCAGCGCGCGGGTAGCGAGCGCGATCGGGAGACCCCACACCACGGCTTCCGCGCCGACCCCCATGATTGTGGCATAGCGCGCCAGCCCCCCAACCACCACGTCGTGCATCGGCGTAGCTGATAGCCACGTCTCCCTGAATACCGAGACGTAGTCCACAAGCTCGCCCCGGCGGTACGTGCACTCGGCCGGCGCCGACGCGGCAAAGAGCGCGGCATCGAGCGACGGCAGGGCCTCCTCCTCGGCGTGCTCCCAGTCGACCACGGTCAGCCTGTTGCGGTGACGCAGGATGTTGCCAGGCCGAAGATCGCCGTGTCGCCAGCACAGGAACAGCGGCGTCCCATGCAGGGCCTCGCCAACGGAGTCACACAGCCTGGCGAGCGATTCCTTCTCCGGCCCCGCTTCAAGGCGATCGCTGTACCTCCTGATCGGCCCTATCGCATGTCGCTCCAGCAGTTCGCCCTCCACCACCACATCGGCTTTCCGGGTTGCCTGTTGGAAGGCGCAGAGCCAGTCCATACCGATCCGGACCGCCCTGCGCAGCCGCGCATCTCGCCTCACCAGCCAGCCGCGCGCGATTTGCTGTCCCAGGGAGGCCCCTTCCGATGCCTCCAGCACGAGCGCCCGCTGGGCCCACACCTCACACACATCGAGCACCCGTGGGATGGAGTCGCTCACCTCGTGGGGCAGGAGCGCTTGCCCTGAGCAAAGCTGACCGGTGCTCTTGCCCAACAGCTCGCGGAGACTGCGGAGCACGGCCGCCTCGCGAAGCAGCGCCTCGTCCGCGCCGGGTGATCGCCTTACCTTGGCCAGCGCTACCGGCCTGCGCGCCCCGGGCCGGAACACGAAGAGAAGGATCGTGGCCGCGCTTTCCTCAGGCCCGGCCACCTGGAGGAACTGCAGCTTGCTGGGCCGTTCGCCGGGAAGCCCGAGCTCCGACCACTTCGCCAGCAGACGGCCCGCGAGCTCAGGCAGCATCGCTCAGTCTGCCCGCTTGGCCACTATCGAAAAAGACGGCGCGAGCACGCTGTCCAGTCGCAAGCCAGCGAGCACGCCCTCGCCCATCGCCACCAGGCGCTGCCGCACTGAACGCGGCGCGGCCAGATGCGACGTGTAGTAGCCAATCAACTGGTCTGCCCCTATCGGCGCAATCGTGAGCGGCCGGTTGTAGTAGGGCCTGCTCGAGTAGATCTCACACGATTCATAACCGGCGTCTGCCAACAGCCTGCGATATCCCCGCGCCGAGTAGGTGTAGGTCCGGTACGACTGGAGTGCCCGAACCGTCCGCCGCCCTACACGATAGCCCTCGCGGCGCAGGGTCTGCAGGTAGTAATTCGCCACTCGTCGGGGCATCAAGTTCGTGAATTTGACACCAGAGTGGTCTTCCGCACCGAGGAACGCGGGGTACCCGAAGCGGTTCTCGATGCCCACATACAGATACCCGCCTGGCCGCAGCAGCCTTCTCACCGAGCCCAGCGCCGACACCTGCACCTCGCGCGGATCGCGCGTGGTGTCGGCGAGGCCGAGCCATTCCACCACGCCATTCATCACCACCAGGTCGAACGACTCCTCCGGCAAAGGCGGCGCGATGATGTCCGCGCACACGACACGCACGTTCGCACCGCCGTCCTGCTTCGCGCGCAGTTGGATGAACCGCGCCCGCTCCCTCACATTCTCCAGCGCCACCACCCATCGGCACACGCCCGACAGCAGCAGGGAGATCGGCCCCCAGCCCGCGCCCGCATCCAGCACCGTCCAGCCGCGTGTGTCCGGCAGCAGGAAGCGCCAGTCCGCGCGGCACGGCTCCTGGACATATGACGCGATCTTCGCGTAGTCAGGCAGGAGCAGCTCGTCGACGGCCTGCCGCCAGCCGATTTCGCGCCCGCGGTCCACGACCCGCTGCATCAGCTCCTGCGGCACCTCCCCCCAGTACTGCCCTCCCTCGACGAAAACCGGCATCCCGTCAACGATCGGCCACTCCCTGCCGCAGCTGCAGCACTGCAGCAGCGATGCGGCCTCGGACAGGCTCGCGCGGCACGCGGGGCACGCGAGCGTGATCTCACCTGTGTGGGTGGCCAATGTCATGCGGCTATCTTCCGCTCCCTATCTGTCCGCAGGCACCCCAGCAGACGTCACATTCTATCGCGGGCGGTGCAAGAAGACCCGCGCAAGCGCCCGTACCCAGCGTGCGGCTCCGGAGCCGCGACCGCTAACGGCCGCTCATCGGCACCTGCTTCAGTCCGGATCAGTCAGTCGAGCCGGCGCTGCGTTATTCCTCACCGTGACAGTCTGTGCAGAGTCTTAGAATTCGCTAATAGTGTACACCAGACACGATCTCTCTGTGTTCTGCGAAAGGGACATGGACCGCACCGCGCGGGGTCCTGCTCGCAGGTGATCGGAGGTTCTCAGCGAACGCGCAGGGCGATAATCCATCTGGCGCGGACCAGCCGGCGTCTGCTGAGTATGCATACCACAGTTGCCCCCGCTCGGCGCGAAGCGGTGATGACGTGAGGGTGTCCGACGCACGTGGAAGTGCTGATTCGAAACATCCTCAAGAACGCGGCGAAGCACGCAGACAGGGCAGGGCAAGTGGTGGTTTCGTTGCGGCTCGTGAAGGACACGCCCGTGCTGACCGTCTTCAACACTCACCGGCCGACCGTCGGGCCTACCACGCCGGACCTGATGGAGCTCCTCGGCGAGAACCTGGGGAAGGCCCGGATGAGCCGTCCAGGGGCGGTGGGCTAGGGCTGGTGATCTGCAGCGCCGTCGCGAAAGCCAATCGGTGGGCATTCAGCTTTCGTCACGTCGACGGCGGCGTGCTGGCAACGATAGCCTTTGGACATGACGACAGCAGCAGCTAGCCCGACGCCGCAACCCACCGACCGAGACAGTGTCCATGCGGCCCATTTGCTCCATCACTGAACAGGCATTTCTTGTGCCGTCTGGTAGACTCCTGGCTGCAGCCGAGCGACGCGGCAGTGAGCGGACACCCTCGGTGGCTGGAGGGCGGGCAAGTGGCGAAGAGCGACTACAAGTACGTCATCGCCGGCGGGGGACTCGCCGGCGCATCGGCCATCGCCGGCATCCGGGAGGTGGACCGAGACGGCGCGATCCTGCTCATCGGAGGTGAGAACCACCTCCCTTACGACCGTCCGCCGTTGACGAAGAAGCTCTGGTTCGGCAAGCAGAAGCTGGAGGACATCACCCTTCACGATCGCGCCTGGTACGAGAACAACGGCGTCGAGCTGCTTCTCGGCGCGCACGCGAAGGAGCTGGACGCAGACAGGGGGGCCCTGCTCGTAGGGCAGGAGCTTGTTCTCCCCGAGCGGAGCCGAGGGGCCTCCTGCCCTGGTGCCGGAGAATGCCGGTACGAAAAGCTCCTGCTCGCGACGGGCGGAACGCCAAGACTGCTGGACATCCCCGGCGCAGACCTGGATGGGGTCTGCTACTACCGAACCGTCGATCACTACGTGAAGCTGAGAGCGGACGTGCAGGACGGCAGGGCCGCAGTTGTGGTCGGCGGCGGGTTCATCGGGTCGGAGCTGGCCGCGGGGCTTCACACGGTGGGCACAAAGGTGACGATGGTGTTCCGGGGCACGCACCTCGTTCCCCGGGTCTTCCCGGAGGGACTGGGGAAGGCGCTGCAGGCGAAGTACCAGGAGCGGGGGATTGCTATCCTGGCCGACGACGCGCCGGCCTCGTTCGAGCGCAGGAACAGCACATTCGTAACGCAGACGCAAAAGGGTCAGGAGTTGCAGTCCGACGTCCTCGTGGTGGGAGCCGGGATCACCCCGTCCACCGGGCTGGCCGGGATAGCTGGGCTGGCAATCGAGAACGGCATCGTCGTGAACGAATGCCTCGAGACATCGCACCCCGGCATCTATGCGGCCGGGGACAACGCGAACTTCCCCTACCAGGCGTTGGGGAAGCGGATGCGAGTGGAGCACTGGGACAACGCGCTGAATCAGGGCAGGTACGCGGGCTGGAACATGGCCGGCAGGAAACAGCCATATACGTACATGCCCTACTTCTTCTCCGATCTCTTCGAGTTCGGGTACGAGGCGGTGGGGGATATCGACCCGAGCATCCAGGTCGTCGCAGACTGGCAGAAAGAGAACGAGAAAGGTGTTCTCTACTTCCTCCAGGATGGGCGCGTGCGGGGCGCGATGATGTGTGATGTCTGGGACAAGGTGCCAGCCGCGCGAGAGCTGATCGAGAGCGGACGGCAGGTGACGCAAGACGATCTTCGAGGCGCCATCATGTAGCAGCGACACTCCTGTCGCGACCCGCTCTGTGCCTGACGAAGGAGCGCTACCATGGACCTTGCAGAGCAGCGCTGCGAGCCGAGCCAGATCGGCGGTTCCCCGATGCCGAGGGACGAGGCCGAGAAGCTGGCCAGGCAAGTGCCGGAATGGAAGCTTGACGATAAGGAGATCCATCGGGAGGTGCGGTTCAAGGACTTCCGGGAGGCGATCGACTTCGTGCTGAAGGTCGCGGATATCGCCGAAGAGCGGGGCCACCACCCGGACATCACCATCTCCTACAACGTGGTCAAGCTCAGCCTGATGACCCACAAGGTCGGCGGGCTCACACGGAACGATTTCATTCTGGCCGCGAAGATCGACCGGTTGATCGGCGGCCGCGTGAAGGAAGCGGTCTAGCCTGCAGCAGGGCAGATCGCGGACAACAGGAGGCGCATGGCCGGCCTGCTGAAGGGAAAGACAGCTCTGATCACCGGGGCAGCGCGGCGGATCGGCAGCGCCACGGCGAAGGCCCTCGCCAGTCAGGGCGCGAGCATTGTCATCCACTGCCGGCGGGAGGCAGATGCCGCCGACCTCGTCGCCGAGCTGGCGACGCTCGCCGCCAGTTCCTGGGTCGTGACCGCCGACCTTCAGAAGCCGGACGAGCATGAACGGCTGGTGGAAAGGGCGCTGGCGGCGGCCGGTTCGCTCCACATCCTGGTCAACAACGCTTCCATCTTCCCGGCGGGGACGCTGGATGAGATCACTTTCGCCGACGTGATCCAGAACGCCGAGGTGAACGCGTGGGTTCCCTTCACGCTCATGCGCTCCTTCGCGCGGCAGGTAAGCCGGGGCTCGATCGTCAACATCCTCGACACGCGGATCGGCGGCTACGACTGGAACCATGTCGCCTATATCCTGAGCAAGCAGATGCTGGACTCGCTGACGCGGATGTGCGCTCTCGCCTACGCGCCCGGCATCACGGTCAACGGCGTTTCACCGGGGTTGATCCTCCCTCCGCCCGGCCAGGATATGAAGTATCTCGAGCAGCTCGCGCAGACCGTCCCGCTCGAGCGCCACGGTGGGCCGGAGGATGTAGCGAACGCGGTGCTCTATCTGGCGACCAATGATTTCATCACCGGCCAGGTGATCCACGTCGATGGCGGCCGGCACCTGGCCGACGGAACCCATCCGTAATGAGGACCTGGACCCTATGGACCGCATCCTCATCAAGGACCTGATGGCGCGCTGTATTCTGGGCGTGAGCGACGAGGAGCGCCGTGAGAAGCAGGACGTAGTGATCAACATCACGCTCACGGCCGACCTTCGGAAGCCCGGCAAGAGCGACCGGTTTGAGGACGCGGTCGATTACCGGTCCCTCAAGAAGAAGGTCCTGGCGGCAGTAGAGGCGTCATCGTATCACCTCGTGGAGGCATTAGCGGAGCAGATCGCGCAGGTCTGCCTCGAGCCCCCGGCGGTGAAGCAGGCCCAGGTCACCCTCGAGAAGCCAAGCGCGCTGAGGTTCGCGAGGACCGTGGGGGTCGAGATCACCCGCCTTCGGCGCGGCTACGGCGGGCACGCCCGCCCCAGGGAGCGGGGACGGTAGATGGCCCGCGCCTACATCGCGGTCGGCTCGAACATCCAGCCTGAGGAGAACGTCAGGAAAGCGGTGAAGCTCCTGTCGCAGCGGGTGAAGCTGACCGCGATATCGACGGTCTACGAGACCGCACCCGAGGGCTTGCCAGCCGGCCGTCAGACTGGCGGGCGGAACCAGCCTCCCTACTATAACTGTGTGCTCGCGATCGAGACCGATCTCCCGCCCGTCGAGCTGAAGCGGTCGGTGCTGCGGCGGATCGAGGATGAACTCGGGCGCCAGCGCGGGCAGGACAGATTCGCCTCGCGGACGATCGACCTCGACCTGATTCTATACGACAACCTGACGCTCAGCGTAGGGGCACAGCATGCTGTGCTCTTGCATCTCCCCGACCCCGAGATCAGGGAGCGGCCCTATCTTGCGTTGCCGCTGTTCGAGTTGGACCCCGGGCTGACGCTGCCCGACACGGGCGAGAGCATCGGGCAGATCGCCGGCCGATTGGGGTCTGTGGGGCTGACGCCCTTGCCGGACTACACACTCGCGCTTCAAACGGAGATCGCGGATGGACATGGTTAAGGCGGAGGAGATGTTCCGGGAGCTGATCACGTGGCTCGGCGAGGACCCCGATCGCGAGGGCCTGGCGAAAACGCCTCATCGGATGGCCCAGGCGATGAAGTTCTTCACCTCGGGATATGGTCAGGACCCCGAGGAGCTGATCAACCAGGCCTGCTTCCAGGCCGAGACCAACAGCATGGTGATCGTGCGAGACATCGAGCTCTACAGCCTGTGCGAGCACCACCTGCTGCCTTTCTTCGGACGGTGCCACATCGGCTACATCCCCAAGGGCCAGGTCGTCGGAGTCAGTAAGCTGGCACGGCTCGTGGATATGTACGCGCGGCGACTGCAGATCCAGGAGCGGCTCACCGAGGATATCGCGCATGTGATCATGGATCACATCAAGCCGGCCGGGGTCGGTGTCATCATCGAGGCGAGGCACCTCTGCATGATGATGCGGGGCGTGGCGAAGCAGAACTCCATGATGGTCACCTCGGCGGTGCTGGGGAGCTTCCGCGAATCGGAGAATACAAGACAGGAGTTCCTCTCGCTGATCGACCGCGAGCGCGCCGTGTAGGGGCGCACCGCTGTCCGCCCCTCAACTGCCGCGATCACACTATTGGGTTTCGCCCAAAGAAGTAAGGGCGAAACCAAACGGAAAGAGCCCTGAACGGGCGCATTGGCCGAGTTGCCAGTTACTTCTTTGCGCGAGCATCTTCTACAGGTCGATCGGTCTTCCCTCCGCGATGGAGCGCCGAGCGGCCTCGGCCAGTTCCACTGCCGCCCGTCCGTCTTGCCCGGTGACGACAGGTGGTTCATCGTTCACCACCCACCTCACGAAGGAGTCCAGTTCCCAGTCGACTCCGATCGGACCCGTCCGGCCCTCCGGCCCGAGCGGTTGCGCATCTTCACTTCCCCGCTGCACTGTCCCATTACCCCACTCAGGCCCGAATGACAGCAGTCCCGCCGGGCACATCACCCGTCCCTCGTACACGTTTCCGCCGGTCGTGGATCCGCCGTGGAGCTGCCCGACCGCGCCTGAGCGGAAGCGTAGGTTGATGAGGTAGACATCGTAGTAGTCCGCCTCTTGAGAGATGAACCTGCCCCCGTACGCGCTCACCTGCGAGACCTCCCCGCACAGGTGGCGCATGAAATCCAGCTCGTGTATGTTCACCTCGAAGAGAGGTCCGCCCGACATACCGGCCTGGGATCTCCAGCCCCTGCCCGACCAGCGCATAATCCGCCGAATGCTCACGCAGAACGGCGCGCCCAGCTCCGCCTCATTCGCCAGCTCCTTGATCCGCCACCATGGAAAGATGAGCCGGAGCACATGCCCCACCATGAGCTTGACGCCGGCCCCGCTGGCCGCCTGGATCATCGCGTCACAGTCGCCGGTGTTGAGCGCCATCGGCTTCTCGCAGAACACGTGCGTGCCGGCCTCGGCTGCACGGACAGCGACCTCCTTGTGCAGGTAGCTCGGCGTCGCGATCACGACGGCATCGACGTCGCTCCGGGCGAGCAGGTCGCGATAGTCACCATATCCCTCCGCCCCATATGCCTCGGCCGCCTTCCCGCGCGCCTCCTCCGCTGGGTCCGCCACTGCAACGATCCTCGAATCCGTGCGCGCCCTGAGCGAATCGCCCAGAGAGCGCCCCATACCTCCACAGCCAACCAACCCAAAGCCAAGCTCGGTCACACTTCACCTCCACACTCCCCCGCCTCCGACCGTCGGCCAGTCCGCGGCGTCTTCCGCACTTCGACCCCGGCCGCCTGCCGACAGGACGGCCGCCTCTTGCAGCGAATCACTCACGCCGACATGTCCCCTTGCCCTGGTCGATTCGCATGACCTCGCCCCGCGACACAGCAGCAACCCTGTCCGCCTCCGCTCACGGCCTGCTGGTGGAAGTCCTGAACCCGGCCTCGTACCGCGCCGTCGCTTCCCGGGTCAAGCACACTGTGGCCGCGGTGCTGGTCTCCTATACATTGCTCAGCTTCGGCCTCACAGCCCTCCTCAGCCAGCTGCTTGGGTCCCGCCGCTTCGGCGAATACGCCGTTGTCATCACCATCGCCGGCATCTTCCGCCTGCTCGCAAGCTTCTCGGTGGAAGCAGGCGTCCCGAAGTTCATCGCCGAGTCGAGCCAGCGCGACCCAGCCGAGATGAAGGCCTTCTATGCCGCAGGGCTGGCCACGCGCGTCACCGCAGGCCTGTTTGCCCTGCTCCTTGCCAGCGCGCTCGCCGACTGGGTGGTGCGGCTCTACGGCGTTCCCCACCTTTCCTCCGCGGTCATCGCCGCCGCGCTCTACCTGTGCCTGCTCTCGCCCCTTGCTTCGTTCTTCCTGAGCTGCATCCAGGGCCGCGAGCAGCCGCGACGATGGTCGACCGCGACGCTGGTCAATGCCGCCTTCGTCTTCCCAGCCGCGGTCGTCGGCGCCCTTGGCCTGTCCCGCTGGGGGCTGCCAGGGCTTCTGCTCTGTGTGGCAGTCGGGTGGGCCGGCGCGGCGTTCTCCTCCGCCCTCTTCGCCCGCCGAGCGATGGGCTTCACCTGGGCGCCGCCGGACTGGCCGCACCTCCGCGTGCTCATACCCTTCCTCGCTCCGCTCTGGCTGGGCGACCTGATATCGCAGGGCGCCCACATCATCCTCAAGTCCTATATGACTGTGAAGGCGGGGCCGGTGGCCGTCGGTCAGTTCGAGATCGCCCTCACCCTCCTGCTCCAGGTCGGCACCCTCTACAGCGCAGTGATGATCGTCTTCCTCCCGAACTGGGCGAGGCTGTATGCCGCCGAGCAGGGCGCGGAGCTCCTCGACTCCTTTTCCCGCGCCCGCGGCGTCATCATCGGCATGGCCTCCTTCTTCGGGTTTGGCCTCGCGCTCGGCGGACAGTGGCTGGTCCCGCTCGTCTTCGGCCGCGATCAGGTTGGAGCGGTTCCGGCCGTCCGGGTCATGGGCCTGATCATGCCCCTCGTCTTTTCGAGCTGGGTCACACTGTCCACTTTCGTGATCTCCAACCGCACCTCCGTCTCGGCCCGCGCCAACATCCTCTGGTTCGCCATCGTCATCCCCGTCGGGATCGTCCTCATTCCGACCCTTGGCTCTCTCGGCGGCTCGCTCGCCTTCGTCGTGGGCTACGTCGCCTTCACGTCGTACGTGGTGATCCGCGCACGCCCGTTCTTCGCCAGACTGCACCACTGGGCGCGCCGGGATGGACAATGAGGCGGCGCGCAGCGTCACCGCGCACGCGCGCCATCTACTGACGTCATCCGAGCCCCGCGAGCACCTTCCGCCAGCGCTCATCCATCCCCGCGCCGCTGCTGACAGGCTCGAAGCCGAGCTTGAGGTAAGTCTTGATGGCCGGCGAGCGCCAGTCGTCGGTCAACAGGTAGATGTGCTCGTAACCGGCCGCCAGAAGCCGGCTGACGCCCGCGGCGCAGACCGCGAGCCCAAGCCTCTTGCCCGCATGGTCTGGGTCACCTGCTACCCAGGCCATTTCGCCGCCGAACGGATACCGCGAGCTCGGCCTGTGTAAGGCCATCGCCGTCGCCACTAGGCCCCCGGTGGCGACGTGCTCGACAACGAAGAACCCACCGGGGAGGATCGCCGGGCGTATATGGCTCAGCATCGCCTCATCCCAGCCCTCGAAACCGGCCCGGTGCATCAGCGCCAGGTATCTCTCCCTATCCTCCGGCCGATATTGCCGCAACCTGTACCCCGCCGGTAGCTCCGGCGTCGGTGGTTTGCCCAGCAGACGCTTGGGCCAGATCATCTGCAACTGCTCCAGCGCCTGATCGTCGCCCCACTCTCGCGAGTCGGGCACCGGGAGCCATCTCCCGCCCTCCGCGATGGACCGCTGAGAGACCAGCCCGGGCAGCGTCATGTCCATCGTCTCGTGTATCCCGACGGGGCACGGCATCTCCCCGCGAATGGCCCTCATGAAATCCCGCACCTCGTAGTAGTCGCCACCCCAGTGCCCCGTCGCCAGCGCCTCCGGGCTCGGGTTCCGCCATTCATCGGGCAGGTATTCAGCCATAAGCGCATCCAGCTCGTGCCACTTGATCTCGCCGTCAAGTGCGCGCAGCCAGATCTTGTGAGCATCGACCGGCCCGCCCCGGCTCGACTCATAGGCCCCGTCGGTGCCCTGCAATTGGTAGTTCGTCATCGCGTGTGGACGATCGGAGATCATGTCCACACGGATCTTGGCCAATCCGCCGCTGCGCATCTTGCACAGCATGACGGACGTGTCTTGATGGTAGTGCTCGCCGCGCGGGTCCGTGCAGTGCGTGCCGCTTCCTTCGCAGCAGACGCGCTCGACCCGGTCGCCCTGCATCCACTGCAAGATCGGGCCGAGGCTGTGCGTACCATAGGTAATCCCGTCGATGCCGGTCTGCCACTTGCGCCGCCACGGGGTGTCCTCGTTGAGCTGCTTCAGCTCGTGCAGATACTCGCCCTCCGCGTAGTAGAGCGTTCCGAACAGACCCCGGCGCACCAGTTCCTTGATGAGGACGTTGGTCCGGATGTAGGTGTAGTTCTCGGCCATCATGTAGACCGCCCGGGACTGCCGGGCCGCCCCGACAAGTCGTCGGCATTCGTCGATGCTGACGCCGGCCGGCACCTCACAGAGAACGTGAACTCCCCGCTCGAGCGCCATGATGGACTGCGGAACGTGGAACTGCATGGGCGTGCCTATCACGACGGCATCGAGTTGGGACTTCTCGATCATCTCGGCGAAGTCGGTGTACTTCTCCTCAGCGCCGAGCGCCTCAACGGCCTGGTCGAGCACCTCTGCCCTTACGTCGCACACCGCCCGTACCCGCGCCGCGTTCGCGCGCAGAGCGGCGCGGAACGAACCCCCGCGGCCACCCGCGCCCACAACACCCACATGGACAGACTCACCTCGCGGCATGCACGCCTCCTCCGTCGTCCTCGTCCGCTGCGTCCGGCCACTACGGCATGGTTCGCCTGTAAACCTCGTAACGCCCGCCTCCGACGCCCCCGGCCCAGCAGGCGGAGAACCGCCCTGCCGCACGGCCACCGAAGTTTCCGTTCGTGTTCACATTCCCGACACAGCCCGCCAGTACAGTAGTGACTGTACGACCAGCAGCTCAATCAGCGTGAACCTTCCGTCTCATCACCGACCGCCCCCTGAACCCGGGCGGTCGGCGTCTTTTGTGCCCCGCGTGAATCGCTCGACAGGGGTGACCACTACCCATCAGCCGGGATACCTTCCGTAGTCGAGATACGCGCGCATCAACTCCTGCACATTCTCGACAGGCGTGTCCGCCTGGATGTTGTGCGAGGTGCAGAAAATGTAGCCGCCTCCCTTCGCCATCACCTCGGCCAGCTCTCTCACCGCTCCCCGGATCTCCTCCCTGGTCCCGAATGGCATCGTCCGCTGGATGGAGATACCGCCATGAAAGGCGAGCCGGCCGCCAAAGGCGCGCTTGAGATCAGCCGCCCGCATGCCGCGCGCTTCCGGCTGAAGGGATTGGAGCACGTCGAGCCCGCATTCGATCATGCGCGGGATCAGCGGCGCCACTGCTCCGCAGGTGTGGTGCATCGTCCTCGCGTCCGCATTCTTTGCCACCCGCAGGTACCCCGCGAACCCCTCCCGCAGGTACCGATCCCACATCGGCTCCGACACCAGCAGCCCCTGCTGGATGCCGAAATCGTCGCCTGTAACGACGATGTCGATCTTCCCCTTGGACGCTTCCAGTATCCGCTCAAGGTAGGCGGTGTAGAACCCACGTATTCGGCTGAAGATCGCTCCGGCTATCTCGGGGTCGGCCGCCATGTCGACCAGTATTGCCTCCACTCCCCGCAGGTACATCGCCGGCTTAAGTTGAGCTACCCGGTTCAGCCTGTCTCCCATGAAGGCGACGGCCCGCCTCTTCCGCAGCACCTCTTCGCATTGCCGCTCGATGGCGCCGTAATCGAACCAGTCGGGAGACGGCCAGTGCTGGTAGCCGGCCACCTCCTCCACTGTCTGCGCAAAGGCGAGCGGCGGCGCTGTCACCTCTTCATACGTCTCGCTGCCCCCGTCCAGCTCCACCGTCGCGATGACGCGAGGAACCCCCCAGATATCCAGATGCCCAGCGCCTCCCCCATCCAAAGGCGGCCCCACGTACTCGGGGCCGGGGATGTACCCGATATCGACGCCGCAGGCGTCCATGAAAGCCTCCCGGGACATGCCGACAGCCGACTCGAGTTTGCGCAGGAAGCCCTTCGACGCCCAGAAGTCGATCGGGACCCGATCCGGGGTCCTGTGTCCGATCGCCGTCAGCACCCTCTCCCTGGAGTCCATAGCAGGTCAATGCGCCGTCCGAGTTTCTGTTCGCAGCCCATTTCGGGTCAGCGCGTAATGCCAGTAGTCCGTCGTCTCGAAGAGCGTGATCTCCCCCTTCGCGTACCAATCCCGCGTCTCCTGGCCTTCGCCGTCGACCCCGACCGCGTTCGCCGCCCTGGTCTGCCAGGTCCACAGCCGGTGATGGGGACTCGAGTAGTATGGGTAGTAGCCGGAGGCGATGGCGAGGGGTTCGCCGAAGGCGTCCAGGGTGAACGCGTCCTGGTCGGCGTAGGCATGGCTGATCGAGCCGAACGGCGAGCTGCGCATGAGCCGTAGCGTCCCAGAACGTGTCACCTGTGTCAAGAACAGGCATCCTCTCAAGCTTCCTGCGCAGGCGCAGAATGGAAGGCGGCCATCCCGGCGAATGATCCTCGAGGAGATGACTGTATGATTGGGCACCTTTCAGGTCTGTTGGTCGCAGCGGTGCTGCTTGTAGCTTTCGGCACTGCCGGTGCGGAGCCGTCGCGCACCCCCGATCCCGCCGCCTCCGATCCGCAGGTGTTCTTCTACGATGGATTCGAGAGCGGCGACCTCAGCAAGTGGGACAATCGGAACCACGACTTCTCGAACCCGAACGTCAAGGTGGTCTCCGACTCACAGAACGTGTTCTCGGGCAAGTACGCGCTGGAGATCACCGGGCCTGTGGGACTTGAGACAGGCGGATCGGTCGCCACCTGGTTCATGCCCGGATATGACACCGTCTACGCGCGCTGGTACTGCAAGTTCTCCGAGGATTTCGACCAGGGCAACTTCATGCACTTCAACCGGCTGATGGGCGGGCCGCCCGGCGACTACTTCGCGGCCTTTGGTCACGCGGGGACGCGCCCGAATGGCAGGGATCGCTTCTCGACCGGGTTCGAGCCGTGGCGGGCCTATGGCAAGTACCCGCCCCCCGGCGCGATGATGTTCTACACCTACTACCCCGACATGAAGCCGGACCGGCAGGGCAACTACTACGGCAACATGTTCTTCTCCGATCCCATCGTCACGCTCGAGCGCGGGCGCTGGTACTGCATCGAGATGATGGTCAAGTGCAACACCCCGGGCAAGGCCGATGGCGAGCAGGCGGCCTGGATTGACGGGAAGGAGGCCGTGCACGTCACCGGCCTCCGCTGGCGGGATGTCGAGGAGCTGAAGGTGCACTGCTTCCGCATCTCGCTCTACCTGCACGACAGCCCCAGGGTGAACCGCGTCTGGTTCGACAACATCGCCGTGAGTCACAGCTATATCGGCCCGGTGAACAGATAGGCGCTCGCGCAGACCCACTCGGTTCAGCGCCTCATTAGAGCGCATTTCATAACCGAGGGTGGTTGGCTGATCGCTCCATGCGTTGCATGAAATGCGCCTGCACAAGCCTACCGCCCTGCATCGCACAGCGTGAGGCTCACACGGCAGATTCTCTTGCATTACGGTGAGGCGGAAGCGGAGCTTCCGCGAGGCGCGGGCGGTGCACCTGCCCGCTGGCAAGTGCCTCGCTCCTGCCCAACCGTAATGCAAGAGAATCCGTAGGTCGGCGATGGCATCCTCAGCGTCCCCATCCATTGCGGCGACCATCGTCCCAAGAAAAAGCATCGGGCGAGGGAGCTTAGCTCCCTCGCCCGATCTTCAGCCCACTGCTTACTTCTTCTTCTTCTTTGCGGCCTTCTTCTTTGCTGGCACCTTTGGCAGACCCCCTTTCTGGGTACCGCGTGTGCGGTGAGGACCGCGTCACGTGTTGCCGGGCCAGGCCCATTCAGCGCAGCACGTTGATCAGTGGCCTAACCGCCTCCTTGGCCGGTCGCGCGTATCGCGCGACAAGTCTGGCCGCGTATGCCATACTCTTCGATTTCTTTCGCAAATCTTGGCCAACGATTTCGCCATGCTCGTCACATGAAATCCCCTGGCCGCGCGGTCGCGAGTGTAGTGTGGCGCGCATGTTGAGCACCAAACTCCCGGCCGACGAGTGTTCACCTGAAGATGTTTGCGTTCGCAGTTGAACGCAAACATCACGTTCAGCGATAGAACCCCGTTGGGGGGCTCCCTCCGCCGTGTGCGGTTTCAACTCAGACCGCGATGATGTTTACAGACACGCGCACACATCGCGCGCCGCTCTGATCTGGCACGGTGACAGGTCCGGCGTCGCACGTTGGTGCAGCAGTCGTGAGCGCGCCGGCAGCACGGTGCGAGCAGGTGCCAAGCGTGGGCGTCTTCGGCACATACTCCGACGCGCGCGGACTGGCGAATCGCCGGACAAGGGGCTACAATCCTGCGGGTTCACCGCGGCGAGCCATTGGTCGCCGGCGCCGGGCATCCTCCATGAGACAAAGGAGTCAGCAGTGCCCAGGGCTTCTCTTCGCTGTCTGTCGATGGTGATGCTACTGTCCCTGCTCGTATTGGCAGGGCCGTCACTGGGAGCGTCCCCGGCGCCTCGCAAGGGCTCAGCTGCCGCCTCCTCTCACCAGGCCGCCAAGCCCCGGCCCGAAGAGGACCAGGCGCCAGGCGCGCACCATCGGGGCGCTCACCGCGCGGGTCGAGACGCTCGAGAAACAGACGGAATCCGCGGTGCACACAGAGCGCCTCGAGAAGCACCGCGCGATCATGGCAGTCGATCTGTTGATCTCGGTGGCTGCCATCATCGGTGCTCTGATCGCTTTCTTCGGCATCCGCGGCCTGCGCGATATCAGAAGAGTCGCGCTGCGAATCCGTGCCGCGCGCGACAAGGCCGATGAGGAGCTGCGAACGCTTCCCGCCGTTGACATCACCAGTGAGATCTCCCCGGACCTGAAGACCACGCTTGCCGAGCTCGGGAGAAGGCTGGACATGCTGGAGGAGCTGGGGCAGCCTCTCGAGGCCGGCGACCTCATCGCTCGGGGCAATGCCTGGTACTCGCAGGGCGACTACATGCGCGCGGCAAGCTGGTATGAGCGCGCCATTGCCGCCAAGCCGGGCCTCGCCGACGGCCACTATCGCAGAGGCATCGCGCTCTACCAGCTTGGCCAGTATGAGGATGCCCTTGCCTCCCTTGCCCGGGTGATCGAGCTCAGCCCCGACGACGCCGAGGCAGCCTATGTCAAGGGGCTCGTCCTTCGGCAGCTCGGTCGCTATGAGGATGCCGTTTCCTCGTACTCCCGAGCCATTACTCTCTCCCCCGGGTGGCCCCGGCCCTACCTCGGCCGGGCGGCCGTGCATGCTCTTCTTGGCAGGACACAGGAATCTCTCGCTGATCTTGCCAGCCTGGTTGAGGTCGACCGCGGGTCCCGCGATGCGATAGAGTCGAGTCCCGATTTCGAGGGCTTGCGCGACAACCCTGAGTACCGCAGACTCGTGGGCACCCCCGCGGTCACGCGGCTGACGGAGGACAACTGACGCCCGGCGTGCTCGCCGGCTCGATCGCGATGCGGGTGAGCGGATCCAATCGCCTCACGACCCGTGTGCGCCAGCGTCTCGTTCCGCTGCCTCGAGGTCACTCTTCAGGCGATCGCTGATCTCCACACGGTGTCCTTCGGCCGCCGGGGCCAGATCTCTCAGGCGATCCGGCAGGAGTGCCATCTGTGTTCGCGCATGTTGCCGCGCCTCCTCGAGAGTGACCTCGCCGACCGGCAGCCGCTTCCCCTCCCGCATCACGGCCTCCAGCAGAGGCTGGCCTCCTCGTATCATATGTTCATTGGTCTTTGGACAGCTGATCCATTGACCGATAGACGGGGCTCCTAGCAAAATAGCTAAAGAGCTATCAGGGGAGAGGCTATTGCCTCCTTGTGGCCTTG
>Ga0315288_10000457_pt1 | contig 50815 bp, 43 predicted proteins | sample YL17G11_20_MG_FD_203454 | JGI IMG/M metagenome (GOLD analysis project Ga0315288, IMG submission 203454) | Sediment microbial communities from Yellowstone Lake, YNP, Wyoming, USA - YL17G11_20 | ecosystem: Environmental > Aquatic > Freshwater > Lake > Sediment | place: USA: Wyoming | collected... | reverse complement strand
TTCCTACAGATTCGAAGGCAAGGATTTCGCTGATTTACTTCAAATGGTAAATGACCAGACCCAAATTGAATGGATTCGCTTTATGACCTCTCATCCAAAAGATCTATCCGAAAAATTAATCGACAAGATTGCCGCACTCCCCAAAGTATGCGAGCACATTCATCTTCCTCTCCAGTCGGGATCTGATCGAATTCTCAAAGAGATGAATCGTGGTTATACCTCGAATGATTATTTGAAGTTGGTCGAGCGGATTAGAGAGAAGATAGAGGATGTAAGTCTCACTACAGATTTGATCGTCGGTTTTCCCACCGAAAATGAAGAAGACTTTCAAAAAACCTTAGAGATAATGAAAAAGGTGGAGTTCGATTCCGCTTTCCTATTTCGCTATTCAGTAAGAGATGGGACCAAAGCGGCATCCTTAATTGACGATGTATTAGAGGAGGAAAAGCTCCAGCGTTTATATACATTGATTGAGCTACAAAAGGAAATTTCTCAAAAGAAAAACCAAAGGTTTGTAGGCAGGGCAATTCGGGTTCTGGTGGACGAAAAAAGCAGAAGAGACATAAATAAATGGAAAGGGAAGACCCGAACCAACCACACGGTGATCATAGATGGGAATGAAGGTATTTTGGGAAAGATTGTATCGGTGACAGTGAAGGATGCAGATAGTTTCACCCTTTTTGGCTCTCTGTCGACGTAATCCCCTCACCCTACCCTGCGAAGCATGCATATGCATCTCCCCAAGGGGGAGAGGGAAAAAAGTAAACAGTATGCAAAAGATATTTGAAATTTTGGTCAAACCATTGATTAATTTCTTCATACTCAAGCACGTAGTTATCTTTCAACTCGATCCCTTAGAGGCTAACTTAATTCTTGCATATTCAACTGGTTTCTCGCCCGAGTCGATCCGTATTCTACATGATTCAAAGGGAAAGCCGGACGTTTTCAAGAGGGTGGCCGAAACCCGAATCCCTCAAATGGTAAACGATATTTCAGCGACCGAAGAGAGTTTATCTTTTCTAAAAATAGCTGAAGGGATAAACTCGTTGATCGCCGTCCCGGTCTTCTCTAAAGATAACTTGTGGAGTATACTGGTGGCATTCAGCCAGGAAAAAACTGAATTCAAAGAAGATGACGCCAAAATTATGACTCTCTTCGGAGGGCAAATCGGTGAGCTTTTGCAGTTGTTCTCCTCTTCTATCCAGGAAAACTTAGATGGACTCTTGGTGCAGATTCTGGGAGCTTTCGAGCTTCTGAAATTCAAATATAGAGATAGAGACAATATACCGGTGTCGGAGATTTTGGATACGCAAGAACACATAAAGAACGGAATTCTGTCATACTTGACTGAAGGGGAGCATAAATCCTCAAACCTCATACTTGTTGAAGAAAAAAACAAAAAGAAAAAGCTCCTGCTCCCCAACAGTAATGAATTGGAAATCGACGAGGTAATTTCCATCCAGGGAGAAAAACGGAAATCACCAAAAAAGAAGAAGGTTCTGGTTATTGACGATCAGCCGATCGTGACCGATCTTTTGGTCAGCGTCTTGGAGCGGATGAATTATGAATCGGTGGTGGCGTCCTGTGGCACTGAGGGGGTGGAGAAGTTTGAAAAAGATAACTTTGGTCTGGTGATAACCGACTTGGGAATGCCAGACTTATCGGGCTGGGAGGTTTCCAAAACAATAAAACAAAACAAACCTGATGTTCCGGTCATAGTCGTCACCGGATGGGGAATAGACCCGGATCCTAATAAAATGAAAGAGTCAAAAGTCGATTTCCTTATAAATAAACCCTTTCAGATTGATCAGTTAGAAAGAATCATCAAAGACCTGTTGGAGAAATAGAAGATTCACTTGGCCCTTTACCCTTATCTCTGGGGTGAGAGATTAAAGAGAGGAGATTATGCTTAAAACTACCGTCGTGGGAAATTATCCTAAAATAACTGAAGATAGAACTAGTGTGGATCTTCGGCAAGCACGGAATAGATTCGATCAAAATAAAATCTCCCCGGAGGAGCTGGAAAAGGCATATCAGGAAACCATAAAAAGGGTGATTAGTGAACAGGAAGAAGCGGGGGTGGATCTGATCACAGATGGGCAGATTCGCTGGGACGATCTGGTCACACCCTTTGCTAAAAACATTCAGGGAATCGAAATCGGTGGGCTTTTGAGATTCTTTGACAACAATGTCTATTATCGGCGTCCCATCATCAAATCCAAGCTTTCCTTCAAGGACTATTCTGTGGTGGAGGAATTCAAGCTCGCTTGTGCCAATTCTAAAAAACAGGTGAAGCCCGTTATAGTAGGAGCTTTAACCTTTGCTCAATTATCTTTGGATGAATTTTATCATGATGAAGAGAAACTGGTGTTGGAGTTGGCGGAGATTTTACATAAGGAAGCAGAGAAGTTGGAGCAAGAGGGTGCGAAGATGATCCAAATTGATGAACCCTCTTTATGTTACCATCCGGAAAAGTTAAAGCTGGCAGAAGAGTCTTTAAAGATAATCACCCGAGGTTTAACTGCCCAGTTTGCTTTGTATCTCTATTTTGGCTCTATCAAGAAACTTGTCCCTGGTCTTTTCGATCTTCCGGTGGATATAGTGGGTGTAGATGTGGTAAGCAAAAAAGAGAATTTGGATTTGCTCTTAGAATATAATGGGGGAAAAGAAGTGGGGCTGGGTTGTGTGGATGCGCGAAATACCAAGATGGAAACCGAATCGGAGCTGTTAGCCCTCTTTGAAAAAATCACTAAAAAAATTCCTCCAAACAAAATTTTTGTGAATCCTTCCTGCGGACTTGAGTTCCTCCCTCATGCCGAGGCACAGAAAAAGCTGAAAAACATGGTGCAAGCAGTAAAAAAGTTTAACAGATAGCTGTCAACGGATGGAACGGATGCAGCAGATGTAATAATTTTGTAAAGCGGTAAACAGTGGTTTGGGTTGTCCTTGCCCCGAACTTTTGTGTTGTGGGGTATAGTTAATCCTCAATATCATGTGGATTAGAGCGGATAATATTGTCGATATTTCAGAGCAGAAAAAATGAACTCCGCTTGCTGGGTTAAGGCAAGCGGAGTTAAAGCAGAAAGACAATCTGAAGGGGCAACCAACATCCTTAGTATTATACAAAAAATGTGCCAGAGAAAATCTTCACCGAGTAGAATTATTCCTTGATTCTAATTAGTTGAATAGTAAGAGGTTAATGTAACATGCTTCATCTCCTTCAAAAACAGAGCGGTTATCGACCGCAATAAACTGCGTCAAATTTCTGCCTTATTTGACTTCTATTGTTTTATTTTTGAACAAAATAAGGCTTTGCTGACAAGCAGTAGAATTTTCAATAAAACGCAAGCTACTGCGTTTTTGAATAGGATCCTACTACTCACTCCATTCAGTACAGGGGTCTGTTCATGAGATCATTTATAAATAAGCTCCATGTAGAGTGTTCGGCACTCCGTCATAATAAATCATTGTCGTGACTCAATAAGGTAAAAACACGAAGATTCACACTGCAGGACTGTTTTAAGAGTATTACAGAATAAGCACAAAAAGTCTTGACAAATTCTTTGAATCTGGATATAGTATTAATGGGTGGACTTTGAGATTCGCTAACAACTTCTGGATGACGTAGGAAAAATCAGATTTCAAATGGAAAGAGAGAACTAAATTTAATGGGCAAAAAGTACAAGCACCCCCCAATCATTGAAGCGGTATGCGAGTTTCGATTTGAGCCGGGTTCACCTTGGGATCAAGTGTTTTATGGTCTTGTTTATGAAAAGATTCGCGACAGCGGATTTCATAAGAGACAGCCTATCAAAGAGGTAGATTTTGGTGTCAGACAATTAGCTAACGGAATTGAGCAAGAATTAAAAACTATAGATCAAATACGATTCTTGCGTGAAGATGAAAAAGCTTTTATTCAAGTAGGACCTGATAAGCTATCAGTTCATCACCTAAAACCATATCCCTCATGGCCAGAGTTTCAACCTTTAGTATTGAAGGGATTTGATGCTTATTTGGAAGCTGTCAAACCTAAAGGTATTCAGAGGATCGGACTTCGATATATAAACCGTATTGAAATTCCCGGCACCAAAGTTAAGGCCGAGGATTATTTTGAGTTTTATCCCTTTGTTGGAAAACAGCTACCTCAGGAATTTGGACCTTTCATTGTTGGTATCGAAGTTCCTTATGAGGGTGATAGAGATATCCTAAGGATCATGTTGACAAGTATAAGGAGCACTACTCCTAATATTGCTTGTGTAGTCCTCGATCTTGATTATTTTCTTAATAAACCGGAGAGTGTCTTACTCACCAATGTATCAAATTGGATAAATATTGCGCATGACCACCATGTGGAAGAAGTTTTCGAAGCCTGTATTAGAGATCCATTAAGAAAGATATTTGGAGAGGAATAATAAATGCCATCATTAGGAAGTTACACTGAAGCAACTAATTCAGATTTGTTAAAAGCCATATTCTTATGGCCTTACCAATCTAATTGTTTCCTCAAGCCTGAAAAAGTTCACGCCGATATGACAAACGAAAGGTTTTCTGTGGGGATTAGTCCAACATCTCCAGAAGTAGCTGAAGTACAACAGGAGTGGAATAACCCAGGAGCTTACACTGTGCCTTCTAACTTCAGTATACAAGCGCTCGAGCGACAGTATGTTTTTAGGGATCGTGGTGAGGTTATAGGTTTCCTTGAGAGCCATGCATTTCTTGTCTCGTTGTTGTTGGAGGCTTATAGCAAAATAAGGTCATACTTCCCTGAATATCCCCAGGTTATTCTTGAAGTCGTTACTGATCCGGAAGTTCCTGATGATAACCAATTAGTCGCCTCTATAAAAACAAATCTTTCCCCAAATGAAGCTCTCGAAAAATTGGATTCCTTTGATAGTGAATGGTGGTTGCGGTCTATGGATAGGGCTCGCGGTGAATTGTGTATTAGTGTAGAGTTCTTATGAGTTTTAATTGGTCTGATTATTTAATTCTTGCTCAAAATCTTGTAGGTAAAACTTCGTTTCCATGTCAAGAGGCTGAGTTCCGTTCAGCAATAAGCCGAGCTTATTATGGAGCTTATTGTTCAACTAGAAACTATCTAATTAGTAAAGGTTATAAAATACCCAAGAGTAGTGAAGCACACAGGTTAGTTCGAGAGAAGCTTGCAGAAAGGAAAGATCCGATTTCTTACCGAATTGAAAGTAATTTAGACAGACTAAGAAGAGACCGAACCAATGCAGATTACGAGGATCAATTTCCGGGAGCACCTGACAAGACCGCTGCTTTAGACGTATTTCTTGCTCAACGAATCATTGCTGATTTAGCAAAAATCTAAAATATTATCCGATAGTCTACCATTTCTAACACAATTCCTGCCATATCATAAAACTCCTTAACGTTCTAACAGATAGAGACTTCAAGGATCAGATTCTGATTAATATGCTCTATGTGGCTCAATAATAACTTTAATGCACTCCTTAGCTTCTGATACAAGCTTAAAACCTAAAGATATTTCTTCCAAACTCAACCGATGTGTAATCATCTGACGCACGGGAACACAACCTGAGCGAATCAATTCTATGGCTTGGGTGCAATCCAAAGGGCTGGCGCCATAAGAAGGTAAAAGTGTAATTCCGTTGCGCCAGAAATCAATGACTGGTATGGAAAGCTCGACACCGGGATCAGTTGGAGCAAAGAATAGAACTGTGCCTCCTCGGTCTACCGATTTTATAGCCTGATGGAAAGCAGATAAAGCTCCGGTGCATATAATCACCAAGTCAGCCAGTTTACCATGGTTGACTTCACGTAATCGGGCCGGCACATCTTCAGTGGCATGTATCACCACGTCTGCTCCGAGCTTTTTGGCTGCGCTCAGACGATAATTATCAATATCGGTGGTAATAAATCGTCCTGCTCCCAGAGCACGAGCTGAAAGAAGATGAAGCAGTCCGGAAATACCACTTCCCAAAATAAGCACACTATCACCCGGTTTAAGATGTGCCATCCTCTGCCCGCGGAGGACGCAACCTAACGGCTCGATAAATGTCCCTTCTTCAAAAGATACATCGTCTGGTAAAACAAATACCCCCCGATCTACATTGAGTTGTGGAACTCGTATATATTCGGCAAATCCACCCGGATCAAAATTAGTGGTATGTAAAGTCTCGCATACAGTATGATAACCTTTAAGACAAAAGCGACAGGTGTTACAGGGAATATGATGGGAAACGAAAACTCTGTCACCGATTTTATACTGTTTCACGCCCTCACCCACGTCCACTATTTCTCCTGCGATCTCATGTCCCAAGACCAAAGGGGCTTTTTTTATCCGATACCACTCCATCACGTCACTCCCGCAGATGCCACTGGCTAACACCTTTACCAATATCTCACCGGGACCTATCTTGGGAATGGGGAGTTCCTCCAGCCTTACATCATTATTGTTGTAATACATCGCCACCCGCATGAAATCTCTCCTTCGTTCTTGCGCTTAGTTTTTAAGAAATCCTTTGTCTAGTATCTTACCTCTGGTGGGAAATTTGACCTATCTATTAAAGGTGACTCCATCAAAGCATTTTTTCTTTCTTTGTTTATCCTCGTAAGTCGGATGCTGAGTCATCCAGAAAGACCGTTTACGGTTTTTCGTTTTTGAACACCCAAATCTCGGAAAAATGTTTGGTCTGTCGAATATATATCTTTTGCAGTCGGATTAGCTCCAAGATCGCCATGAAGGTAACCACCATCACCAATTTAATGGGGGAATCGGAGAAAAGCTCGGTGAAAATGACTCCATCTTTTTGGAGCAAATATCTCAAGACGTACTCGATTCTTTCTTCGATGGTAACTTTAGGGTAATCTACTGTGTGAAAAGTTTCTTTGGGATGGGAATCCAGCATGCGCTTGAAGGCAAAAATCAGATCATACAAAGATGCTTCCACCAGGATTTCGTTCTCGGGGATTTGCGCCAAAGAAGAAAAATCGCTTCGGGGAAACCAGCCGGATTGTTCCTTTTCTTTTTCTTTCAAGATTTCAGCCGCCTCTTTGAACTTTCGATATTCTATAAGGGCATAGACCAACTCCTCCCGCGGATCTTCCTCTTCTTCCGTATCTTGAGTTTTAGGGAGTAGCATCCTTACTTTAATCCGCATCAAAGTAGCCGCCATGACGATGAACTCTCCCGCAATCTCCAAGTTCAACTCTTTCATCAGCTCGATGTATTCCAAATATTGTCTGGTTATATGGGCGATGGGGATGTCGTAGATATTGATTTTGTCCCTTTTTATCAAAAACAGAAGCAGGTCCAAGGGACCTTGAAAGACATCTAACTTAACTGAGTAAGATAAATTGTTTTCTTGTGCTGGTGTTTCGATTGATTCCATTTTCTCTGACAATTGTTTGTTCTGAGTTGTGTCCGGACATTGTTGTCCTGATGCCAAGTTAACTTTTATGCACCAGGACTATCTAAAGATCCATCTGACAAAATCCCGATGCAACGGAAGCAATTTTCAAACAGACACTGCTTTTTGCTCATTTTGGATGATAATTCTGGGATTTGGATTTTTGGGAGGGATAGGTAATCCCTTCTCTTTGAGTAGACTGACATGCTCCAACATCCCCCACTTAGCTTTATAAATACAATCCTCGATGGAATGTCCTATCCCTGTAAAACCTTCCAGATCCGGGGAATAAAATCCAAAATAGTCTGGTTCTTGGGTGGCTTCGATTATCAACGTGTATTCTAACTCGATCATTTTATTCTTCCAACGAATTTACTTCTTTATACCTGCTGTCTTTAGGATCGCATGACAAGTACCTGTTGGCACTTCTTTTGCGCCAGGATAATCCACTCTGATCAACTTATCCCACCCAGCTTTTCCATAATACCTTATGGAACCCTTTTCTTTTACGATCCTAAATCCATTTTCCTCTAACAATCTTACCAGTTCACTAAATTTCATTCGGCTTTCTCTTCGTTGCTTGGAGTATGATCCATATGGATTCCATGTGGATTATCCCCACATCAAGTTGAGCGTATAGGAGCATAGCGGATTCCCAAATATTAAGCTTAACTATAAAGTTTTCTTTAAAGAAGCTTTCTGAGCGGTCACATCTCGGTATAGAGTATCTGGACAAAGGTCAATCCCACCAGGCCAAGCCAGCGTATGGCTTTCCGGGTCGATAAAAACCTTAGCAAACTCCTTTGGGTCGTTCCAAATGGAAAACACACCCTTGCCCACCAAAGGGGATAAGTTCACCTCGCCCACTATTCCATCCGCAAAGCGAACTCTTACCCTGTATCCTTCTAATGCCTGCACCTCAATTACCCTAGGCATTTCTCCTCCTATCTCAATGGCTCGATTTTTTCTAGAGATTCTTGAGCCATTGCCTGATTCCACACTCGTCGAAGCTCATCCTGGTAAAGATTGGCCCATTCTATTACTAATCCTATAGCGCGGAGTAAGCCTGCCGGACAAAACCGATAGATCGTCAATCGCAATCAACACTTCTTCCTCTCCATAAATGGCGTGAAAATGCGGAGGTAGGTGTTCACGATAGTATACGTAAATGACAATTCCGAAGAACTCAGAAATCTTAGGCATGTTCAATCTTCCGGTTCATAATCAAATGCAATAAATTCTCTCTCTTCATTCACCATAGCTTCATCGCCTTTCTCACATCTTCCATGGTCTTTTGCGCTTCAGCTCTGCCTCTTTCTGCCACATTAGGTAGCAATTCTTTCATCTATGATACTCTATTTTGCTAAAGCATCTAAGAATTCATCCACACTTATTCCTGCTCTGTCGATCAAACTTCGCAACGTCCCCCGAGCCACCTCGGGATGATTTGGTACAGATAGAGTCGCGATATGTCCAACCTTAGTTAAAATGATGTGACTCCCCCGTTGACGGGCAACTTCCCAGCCCAGTTTCTCGAATGTTCTCACTACCTCCTTTGGTCTCAAAATTGGAACAATAGGCACTAAATATGAACCTCCACCTGACGAGTTGTCACGGTCAAAGGCATACCTTTTTCAGCTCGCACCTCTAAACATTCCTTAATCGCCTCTTGGATATTTTTTTCCGCTTCCTGCTCAGTTTTGCCTTGACTTATGCATCCAGGTATTGACGGACACTCAGCGACAAACATTCCATCCTCATCTCGAAAGATAGTGATGATGAACTTCATATTTCTCCTTTTTCATCTATATTAAATCAATGGGCTAAACGATCAAATTATATTTAGTATAGATATTAAGAAACAAGGTTCTTCCACAATCAAAATGTAAAATGCTCTCGCAAAATATAGTTGATTCGCCATCAGGTATCTTCTTTCACCATAGCTTCATCGCCTTTCTCACATCTTCCATGGTCTTCTGTGCTTTGGCTCTGGCTCTTTCTGCTCCAGAAGTTAATACTTTTTTCACGTAGGGCAAGTCTTTTTCCAACTCCGCTCTTTTTTGGCGAATCGGTCTTAAAGCCTTGTTAGTATTTTCTGCGCAAATTTTCTTACATTCCACACATCCTAATTTTCCGGTGGAGCATCTTTCATGAATGGTCTGATGATCCGGATTGTAAATCTTTTGCAGAAGATATACCGGACATTCATCCGGATGTCCGGGATCACCCAGACGTATCTTGGTTGGATCGGTATACATTATGGAGATTTTCTTAGCGGTAGACTCTTCAGATTCGCCCATACTAATCTCATTGTTATATGACTTGCTCATCTTCCGGTTATCTAAACCTAAGATTCCGGAAAACTGACTCAATTTAGCTTGGGGTTCAGGAAAGACTTCGCCATACAAGGTGTTAAATCTTCTTGCCACTTCGCGAGTCAATTCAATATGAGGAAGCTGATCTTTTCCCACCGGCACCCAGTTGGCTTTATAGATCAAAATATCCGCCGCTTGAAGCAAAGGATAGCCCAGAAAGCCGTAAGTATCTAAGCCCAACTCAACGCTTTTCTCTTTATATGAAGGAACCCTCTCCAGCCAGGGAGTGGGAACGATCATCGAAAAAAGAAGATGCAATTCCGCATGCTCTTTAACATGCGACTGAACAAAGATGGCACACTTTTCCGGGTCAAGTCCAGCGGAAATATAGTCGATGGCAACATCAATTATTCTGGCGCCAAGATCAGAGGTATGTTCATAGTCTGAAGTCAAGGCATGCCAGTCCACAATGCAACAATACATTTCATAATCGTTCTGAAGCTGGACCCAATGTCTTAAAGCACCCTCCAGATTTCCCAAATGCAATTTCCCTGTGGGTTGCATGCCGCTTAAGATTATCTCTTTTGCCATCGATTCCTCTTAAGGTATAAGGTTAAAGGTGAAAGGTCAAAGGTGTTAGGTTTTTGATTTCCATTTCAATAGTGATTGTTCCAAACCTCTTAACATCCTCCCTCATTCGCTATACTTTTCAAAATACTCTTTATAAATCTCCTCCGACAGATACTGTTTGCGATAAGCGATATATAAATGATGTTTTGTTTCTTGCAACTCCCCTTGCGCTCGGTTGATGCCTTCAAGATAAATATTTATGTGTTTGTTATTCCATCCTTCTGCAAGGTTAGAAGCTATGGAGTTTGATGATCTACGAATCTGGGAACCCAGTTCATACAGTTCAAATTTAGGGAATCCTAACGAGAGTTCACAAATCTCTAAATTTAATTCACATAATTTGCGATAGACATCGAGATCTTCGAAACTTCTAATTTCCCCTTTCATGGTCTGTTTGGCTTTTACCTTTCACCTTTAACCTTTTACCTTTTACCTTACACCTTTGACCTTTAACCTTACATCTTACACCTTTCACCTTATACCTTAAACCTTCTTCAGTCCAAAAACAAATACTGTCTCCACCTCTCATCCGAGATTCCCACAAATTGCTGGATAAAAGTGATGTGAGTCGGTCTTCTGGGTTGACGTAGAAGGTTCAGACCTGCTTGCTCCGGTGTGCGGTCTCCTTTGATATTGTTACAAGTAATACAGGCACAAACCAGATTCTCCCAGGTGTCTTTCCCGCTATAGATTTTGGGAATGATGTGATCTACGGTCATGGGTGCGTGATTTTCACCACAGTATTGACAACGGTGTCCATCTCGTTTGATGATGTTCTTACGGGTGAGATTAATTCTTTTATGGGGGACATGGATATAAAAACCTAACCGGACCACACTGGGGACCGGAATGGATAGAGAAATAGAACGAATGGTGAAGCCATCATGCTTTTCAATTATCTCTGCCTTACCCAGATAGACTAAGATTACTGCTCTTTTTACAGAACAGACCGACATCGGCTCATAATTCTGATTCAAGACCAAAACATTTTTGTTTAACATACTTCAGTCGACCTCTAACTCATTAACATCCTTAATCTTATTTAAATCTAAGTAAAAACGTTGGTATGTCAACAATTTTTTGAATTTTTATTTAAATTATGAACTTAAACACTTTTTGTCTTCCTGAATGTTATGTTGTTTAGTAAGTTGTTAGTAACGTTTAACTTTGTTTGTAAATTCCCGTTGATGACATGAGAAACATGAAGATTTCCGAATAATCCCCAGAATTTTCGGAGAGTAGAGGTCTAAGTGAAAGATTGATAAGCAGATAAATGACATATCATGTAAGAAGGGATTTTTTGATGAATACATGTTAACTATGTCTAATCCACGGAAACAAAGAAGCTAAGCTGTTGTATAGCAAGCTAAGAGCAGAGCAAAAGAAGGGAGGTTTGTTGCTATAGGTTTTAGGATATGTTGAAAAAGTGGTTTTTGGTGTGTAAAAGCTTGCTTTTTCAGTTTTGTCGAAATGTAATTACGTTGTTCCATAACAACTTAAATTCACCCGAAAGGCGTCTATACAGGCACTCCGGTGGGGAGTTTCAAAAAGTTCCTTTAAACTGCAATGTGTACCCTGCGGTGTAGTGAACCACATGGTTCACTACAGTGCATATCTGCGGGTCGAGGGGAAAAAATGGGAATCCATACCAAAAATTTATCTTGACAATTTTGATTGTATGGTTAAATTATATGTGGGTTGTTTCTTTACAAAAAATGGAATTGTCTACAATTGAAATCGGAGAAGGTTTTTCATTTATCTCAAAATCATTTATCATCGTCACGTTAAGGAGGAAAAGATGAAAAAGGGTATTTGGATTTTGATCTTTTTGGTAGGTCTCATTCTTATAACCAGCCTGAGTTTTGCAAGTCAGGATCCCAACGATCCTTTGGGGCCTGACTCAGTCCTGTTCAGACCCAAGCAGTTTTTAGTCCCTTGCCCACCCCAAGTTGGTCAAGCCATCATCCCCCTATATTTCAGGAACGACAATTACATCATCGGCTTGCAAGCTCCGCTAACTTGGACGGGGTCTGCAGTTTTGGATTCCGCCAGTTTTTACGGCAGCAGAATCAGCTATTTAGTAAATAAACAAGTAATCATCGACAATCCGAACAAAAAAGTTCTGGTGACCGCCCAGGTGACGAGCCAACAGCCCATACCGGATGGGCGAGGTATGCTGGTTAAGTTTTATTTCTCCACCACAGATACAGGTGATATTATCATCGACACGGTGGCTAACGTTCCTTCGGAGCATCTTTTCTTCATGCGCGAGGATTCGGTTCCCTACACCCCCCAATACCGGAGAGGTGATTTCCATCTGGTCTGTTTACAAGACCCCAATGATCCGGGAGTGCCGGACTCGGCATCTTTCACTTCTCCATTAGCTTATTTACCTCTGCTTACCGGTCTTTATGCTTATTATCCTTTGCCCAGTGGCCCTGGCTTATTCTACGCTCATCTTCGGGTGGAAAACAGTGACTCGGCTGGTTTGTTCATCCTTCCCCTCACCTGGTCTGGACCAGCTCATTTCGATTCAATTACGTTCAGGGAAACCATATTCGGGGACTCATTAAGAATAGTGAATCCAGACACCTTGACCCAAAAATCTTTAATTGCTTTGATTCCGGTATATGACCCTCCCATTCCTCCGTCGTCTGGACTTTTTACCACCTTGTGCTTCACCTTGACTGACCTAACCGGGCTGATACAAATTGACTCCACTTTCATCGCGCCTATGAATCAAGTATTCTTCACCACCACCGAGCCTCAGGGTTATCGTCCTTGGTTTGTATCGGGAGAGTTCCCGGTCTTGGCATATTGGCCTGGAGACGTTACTCTTGATCAACTGAGAGACGTGTCGGACGTAGTTTATCTGATCCGGTACATATTCAAAAACGGTCCTGCTCCACTCCATCCCATCACCGCAGATATTAATGGTCCAGATAGATTGATAGACGTCCAGGATGTGGTTTATCTGATCAACTATCTATATAGAGAAGGCCCTGATCCACTTCCTGGAGATCCATGGTAAGAAACAAAAATCCTTAAGTTCACAAAATGGTGCTTGACAACAGCAGATATTTTGTCTATATTTAGTATGCAAAATTTGTTCCAGATGTTTCCTAAAGGGAGACTTAAATAGCAGAAGAATTATTTCCATCAAGATCGTTCTTTTGGAGTCATGGGAGTTGACTTTATCTTAGCCCGTTGTGAAAAATGCATTAAATCGAGCTTTTATGAAAAAGTTAACTTTAACCTCTCTTAATAAAGGAGTTTCAAAATGAAAAGAGACGGTTTGCTTTTATGGGTGTGGATTATTTTGACCTTGGGTTTGTTCCCTCTAGCTTGGGGTCAATGTCCGGAGCAGCCAAACGACCTGGGGGTGTGTGACACCTTTAACGTGATTTGTGTGGACTGCAATCAACCCGACACCGGAGCATTCTACTTTATTCGGTTTCCCCTTTTGGTAACTCATGATGTTTCAGATCTATCGGTAGATTCCATTGCGGGCATGGCATTTCCTCTGTGTTACACTCATACTAATCCAACCCAGTATTGCAGTGTAAGCAGCTTTTGGAATAGAGCAACATTGACCGGAGCTTCGCTTCCCCGGAGTATTTTCCGTCACCTGGGACTGGCGCCTGGCGACACTCTTCACAACTGGATGTTAACTCAATACGAGCTAGGCCAGGAACAGGGCGAGGAGTGGGGGTGGGCTAACGTAATTCTGAACCTGGACGGGATCTCTCATTTCTGGTGCTCGTTGATTCCAACCAACCAGCCGCTGTTCGGGCAAGAGAGCAGGGCGCTTATAGCCACCATGACCTTCAAAATGCAGGACACCATGCACGTCTGCATAGACTCCTGTTTCTGGCCTCCCAGCTCAAACTTAGCTTTCAGCCGACCGAGTGGGCAGACTTATTTTCCCAGGGATAACTTACCCTATTGTTTTTGGATTGGCTCTCCTCAGATTCGAATCACCTCTCCCAATGGTGGAGAAGCATGGACCGTGGGCGAAACCCATGACATAACTTGGGTGTCGGAAAACTACTCTGGAGTGAATGTGAAAATTGAATATTCCACCAATTCCGGGGTCAATTGGCTACCGGTGGTTTCGAGCACCCCCAATGACGGTGTTCATCCGTGGGTAGTTCCTAACACGCTCTCGAATACGTGTAAAGTTAAAGTCTCCGACGCGGTCAGTGGGGTACCGTTTGACGAAAGTGATAACACTTTTTCCATAATCCAGACACCTTATTTCACCATGGATGCTGTCCCGGATACTCAGTGGGTTAAACAGGGGGAAACTACCAGCTATGATCTGATCTTAACCTCATTTTATGGATTCAACGCACCTTGCACCCTGACCGTAAGTGGTCTTCCGATTCAAACCACCTACCAGTTCAATCCTCCAGTGGTAATCCCCACTGATACCTCCACTTTGACTATCGCCTTGGATTCTCTCACTCCTTTGGGTACTTATGTGCTGACCATAATAGGAACGGAGAAGACCAAGTTGTCAGCCGACACCGTGCAAACCCTTCTTTTTGTGATTTCTTCTCTTAATCGAAAACCACACATTACTGTTCCGGGACCACAAAAAGTTTATGGTGGTCTGCAGCTTGTTTTCCCGGTGGTCGCTACTGATCCGGATTCTGTCGACACAATAACTTTGACCAAAAGTGGGGTGGGAGATTTTCCGTGCTATCCCCGGGTATCACCGGTGGTCTGTTATTTCCAATGGAACACCCAACCGGCGGACACTTTAAACTCTCCTTACCCGGTCATATTTGCCGCGGACGATGGTCGGGATAGCACCGATACCCAAGTGGTGGAGATAACGGTTTTGCCCTATAATATTCCTCCTTCCAAGATGTCGGGTGACGTTAACGGTGATTCAGTAGTAGACGTAGGTGACGTGCGGTTCCTCATTAGTTACTTATATATGGGAGGACCACCACCCAATCCTCCCGCAGCTGGTGACATAAATGGAGACTGTTTCATTGGATTGTCAGACATAATCTGGTTGATCAACTATCTATATCGCGAAGGTCCTCCTCCCCAGATCAGATGTCTTCCCGGAGATTTTAACTTTGATGGATTTGTCAATATGTTAGACCCGCCGTATTTCATTAATTATATGGCATTCGGTGGACCTACTTTCACCTCCATGAAGTCTACCGACGTGAATGCGGATTGTTTTATAAATCCAGTGGACTTGGTATATGAGATTAAGTATCTTCTTAGGGGAGGAGAGGCTCCTCAACCCGGATGTGTTGAGCCAAGGATGGGAATGCCCAAGGCGGAATCTCCGGGAGTGGCGGAAGTTGGCTTCTCCAAGCTTAAATACGACTTAGTTTCCAGAACCAGCCAGATACCGGTTTATGCCAATTTCGAAAAGGAAGTAGCCGGTGCGGAGCTGGTTGTAACCTTCGACCCGGATAAAGTCTCGCTGTTACCACCAACCCTCACTCCCAGAACAGAGAATCTGGGTCTGTATTACAGTTTCCAGAGAGGGAAACTTGTGATCGGACTGTTGGATATAAGCGGAGTTTACGTCATCCAGCCGGGAGATGGTCCCATCCTCAACTTGAACTTTGTGCCCAAGAATCCAAAGCAGTTTGACGCGAAGAGCATCCAGATTGAGAAAGCTACGTTCGTAGACGTGAAGGCACAAGGGTTTCTGGAGAGGGTAGCAAAATAGATTGACACAAAATCATCTTAAATAATGTCATTATGATGATTCCCAGATCGGGCGGGGGTTTAATCCCCGCTCGATTTGTATACACTGCCACACATATTATTGCGATCCCCGATGAAAACCGGGGCGAAGCAATCCCCATAGATTCATAAGCTGTTAATAACTTAGTGCATAGTGGGTAATATGATTAACTGCTCTGCACTAAGTTTTTTTGTCTCTTCTCGATTTTTGCTGAATCGGGATTTTGAAAATACCTGATATTGGTTATGGATTCCCCAGCCAGGGATTGAATCTCTTCGTTTTTATGAGTAAAAGCAAATAATGTAGTTGATTTTTCGGAAAGGATAATCTAAATTAACCCAGTAAACGATTTCTGTTGATGCATCGGCATTGAGAAATGCCGATGCTCAAAGCTTCAACAATTCCTATAGCCGAAACAACAGATTCTTGAACCTTTTGAAATGGAGAAATTACCATGACGAAACAGATTCCCAAGAGTTACCTAATACTGTTTTTGCTGATCTGTATGGCACTAGCTGCAAGTTGCAGTAAAAGTAAACCTACTTCCAACACCAAAGATGACACTTACGATGTTGATGCCAACGGGATCCCCAAGTTTGTGACAGTGGATTATATCGAGCTTGAGAAAATCTATCAAATCTCAAAGTTCCGTTCCAGCGAAGGACATGACTACTGGGATGATTTTGAGAAGTGCAGAAGCTTGAAACATTATTTCCAGCCAAAGGATACCGTCGATTGGTCAAGTATAAAAATATTTTCACCAGTCAAAGGCACTGTCTCGAAGGTTGATTCGGAGTGGGCGGGTATACAGGTTAGAATAAAATCGGAAAGCTATCCTGCTTTCTATTTTATCATATTCCATATCAACTTGACCAATCCTCTTGATATTGGTGAAAAAATTAACTTAGGTCATCAGCTTGGAACTCACATCGGCTCCCAGACCATGTCGGACATTGCGGTGGGCGTAAATACACCAAAAGGCTGGAAGCTGGTATCATATTTCGACGTGATGACCGACTCGTTATTTCAGACTTATCAGGCACGTGGTCTAAGCTCTCGGAATGACGTAATAATTTCCAAGGAAGCACGGGATGCGGATACCCTTACTTGTGCTGGAGAGACGTTCATTGAATGGGGACATCTGGAGAACTGGGTGATTCTTAATTGATAAATAAAAGAATTATACAAATGAGCCAGAGATGGTAAAAAACTCTCAACGGTGTTGATAGAATTGCCGGGAATTTGCAGAAAATAAGGGACATTGAGGGACATAGATAAGGGACAATAAGGGACATGACTAAGGGACACAAAACAAAGATAGACGAAATTCTCCAGAAGCTGAAATCCTTATCTGATCCTAAAGCAGTGGAGGGGATGGCGCGATTTGGGATTAATCCGGAGGGCACGTATGGAGTATCCATCCCAAATTTAAGAAAAATCGCCAAAGAAGTAGGAGCGAATCATACTCTTGCCCAAGAACTCTGGAGCTCCGGCATCCACGAAGCTCGAATCCTTGCCGGCATGATGGATGAGCCGGATATGGTTACTGAAGAGCAAATGGAGAGCTGGGTAAAGGATTTTGACTCTTGGGACGTCTGCGACCAATGTTGTAGTAATCTTTTTGATAAGACTGATTTTGCTTATCAGAAAGCACGTCAGTGGAGTAAGCGAAACGAGGAATTTGTCAAAAGAGCGGGATTCGTTCTGATGGCCACGTTATCGGTTCATGACAAGAAAGCCAAAGATGAGTCTTTTTTAAAATTCCTACCGCTCATTATGAAAGAGTCTATGGACGAGAGGAATTTCGTCAAAAAAGCAGTTAATTGGGCTTTGCGTCAAATTGGAAAACGAAACGTCAGCTTAAATAAATCTGCGATCAAAACGGCAAAAGAGATTCAAAACATCGAATCAAAAAGCGCTAAATGGATCGCTACGGATGCACTTCGAGAGTTAACCCGTCAGTCAATTTTTAAAAAATTGCAGAATGAAGCAAACGATTTAAAGACTCAAAAACCTAAACCAACTAAGGAGGTTTAAATGCAAGTAAGACTTTCTAACGGGAAAGAGATTCCCATGGAGATGCACAAGGTAAGAATCGTCCAAAAGACATACCTGGTGCCGGTTGATCAGAGGTTAAAAGCGATTGAAGAAGGTGGATACAATACCTTCTCTCTCCGGACCAAAGATATCTTTATGGATTCGCTGACCGACAGTGGAACCAATGCCATGAGCGATAACCAGCTGGCCGCTATGATGGTCTCGGATGATGCTTATGCCGGATCCGAGAGTTTCTATAAGCTGGCGGCATCCATCAAAGACGTTTTGGCATTCGATTATGTTTTGCCGGTGCATCAAGGCAGGGCGGCAGAGCATCTTTTGGCTAAGGTCTTTGTGAAACCGGGTGACGTCATTCCGATGAACTATCATTTCACCACCACCAAAGCTCACTTCGAATTGGCTGGCGGAACGGTCTTGGAGATTTATCGGGACTTAGCTTTGCAAACTGAAAGCACCGAGCCATTCAAGGGAAACATGGACCTGCAGAAGTTCAAAGATGTCATAAAAAAGTATGGGAGAGACAAGATATCCTTTGTCCGCATGGAAGCAACTGCCAACCTCTTGGGTGGACAGCCTTTCTCTATGGAGAATCTAAGAGAGGTGAAAAAGATCGCTGACCAGAACGGAATCTTCCTGGTTTATGACGGAAGCCTGATCTCAGAGAATGCTTATTTCATCAGACAGAGGGGAAAAGGATATGAGAATAAATCCATTCAGGAAATAATCACGGAGATGATGAGCTACGTGGATATTTTCTATCTCTCCGGCAGAAAGAGTACCTGCGTGAGAGGCGGGTTCATTGCCACCAACAACAAGAAATATTATGAGATGATAAAGCCCTGGCTTCCGGTTTACGAGGGCTTCTTAACTTACGGTGGAATGTCCACCAAAGAGATCGAGGCAATGGCTGTGGGTCTCCGGGAGATGACCGACATGAACGTGGCGGGCAGTTCTGCAGAGTTTGTAAAGTATTTTTGCGAGAGATTGATCGAAACCAAGATTCCCGTAGTCACTCCTCCCGGCGGTTTAGCTTGCCATTTAGATGCGATGAAATTCTTGCCCAACATGCCTCAATCTCAATATCCGGCAGGTGCATTAGCTGCGGGTGTCTATCTTGCATCCGGTGTGAGAACTATGGAGCGGGGCACCATCTCCATGGATCGGGATAAAGACGGAAACGAAGTTTATTCCGATATAGAGTTAACCCGTATCGCTATTCCCCGGAGAGTATACACCATGTCACAGATAGAATATGCGGTCGATCGTCTGAATTGGTTATACAAACATCGTGATCTGATCGGTGGATTGAAATTCATCGAAGAGCCACCGGTTTTGAGATTCTTCTTTGGGAAATTGGAAGCACTGAACAACTGGGGTGCAAAGTTAGCCGAAGTTTTCAAAAAGGAATTTGGTGCTGACCTCTAGAGATCGGATAGGGGTTGTACCCCTATCTGGAATAATAGGGTGGGGGTGCAATCCCCACCCTAACATCAGAGGAAATAGACTATGGGTTGTATAGATTGGCAGATGGTGGAAGCCCTCAGTACTTTGGCTGCGGTTCTGGTGGCAGTTGTCGGTGGGCGGTATATTTTCCGCCAGGTACAGGAACAAGCTCGTGCAAATGAAATTACTGCTCTTCTTCATATCCAGAGCATTCTACAAAGCAAAGACATGCGAGAGAAGCGAGGCAAAATCTTTGCATCCTTCCTAGACGAAAAAGACGCAAATGGTCAACCCAAGAAAAGATATCTGCGACCTGACGAGCTCGAGGAGGAGGAGAAAAAAGACATTGAATGGGTGAGCCAAGGATGGGATATGGCAGGTATGCTAATATACTTACGTTTCCTCCCCCCAGAACGGTGGATACCCCATTGGAGTAATAGTATCAAAAAGAGCTGGACCGTTGCTCATAAACTTATCCGCAAGTATCAGGATCCGAAAGATCGGGGTAGACTATTTTGGTCCTATTTTGAGCTACTCGCATGGCTATCATACTTTATGCCTGACCCTGCCGAGAGCCCGTATACGGATGAGGAAGTGCTCAGAGATTTCAGCAACCATCGTTTGCATGTGGATTTGATTAAGCCTTTGCCGAGTCGAATAAAGCGAAAATTAAGAGAACATTCCAAACGATTGAGTTCTACTTACTCCACCTAATGTTCTCAAGTTCATCAAGGACACATTCCCGACGGATATTCGATGTCCGTGACGTCCAAGGTAACGGACGAGGGCGTCCGTTACCAACAGGGTAGACAAATTTTTTGTCAACCAGCCTTTCAGGTGTGGTTGACCTACAGACTGTCTTCAGGTCCCCTTAAAGTAAGGAGCACATATGAATTTTGTAGCACAAATCAGAGACGAAATAACCACTATATCAAAGGAAGAAAATCTTGACAAAAGTCAAGCATTTATCATCTGGATATTAGAGCAGTATTATAGCCTACCCAGAGAGGAAGTCATTAGTGCAATGACGGATAGCAAAGGGGATAAAAGAATTGATGCTTTTCTCGAAAGTGAAGATTCTTTGAGAATAATTCAATGCAAATTTTATGATGATGAAACAAAAGAAGTTGGTGAGAATGAGATATCCACCTTTAAAGGATGCCTCGATTGGTTAAAGCAGCCAAATGAAATACAGCAGTTGAACCTACCAAAACTTTTTGATGCTTCAACTACTTTTGTGGAAAAGTGGAATGAAGGTGCAAATGTTGAGTTGCATTATTTCGCTTTTGGCCGATTTTGTGATGGGGCTAATCGTGAAAGGAGAGTTTTCAACAATTCGGAATTCAGAGATAGAATTCAGATGCACTTTCATGATATAGACGATATAGTGAATTTATTTCAAGCTAACCTGCAATCGGTAAATCCGTTATCGTCAGAAACTTTAAGCTTTGAGCTAACGAAAAATCAGTTCTTTTTGAGACAACATGGAAGTTTCCCTGCTTTAGTTCTTTCAATTAAAGGCTGTGATTTATCTTTATTATATGCTAAATATGGTGATAGACTATTTGAGCGTAACATAAGATTGTTCCGAGGTACTAGAAAAGGTAGCATCAATGCTGAAATGGTCAATACGATACTAGACAAAAATGAAAGAAGAAAATTTTGGTATTACAATAATGGAATTAGTTTTGTTTGCTCTGATTTCCGTTTTGACGATGAGGAACATCCTACAAAGGTAACAGTGACTGGTCCCCAAATAATAAATGGTTGCCAAACAACGGTATGTTTAAAGGAGGCAGAAAATTCATTAGAAGACGAAACAAAGATTCCAGAAGAGATTGACGTTCTGGCACGATTTATTAAAGCTCCAATCAGTGATGTAGAATTTATTACTCTGTATACTAATTCTCAGAATCCCGTATCATTAGCCCAATTAAAATCGAATGATCCTATACAGAAAAAATTGAAAAGAGATTTTGATAGTTATTCACCACGGTACTTCTACTCAATAAAAGAAGGTGATTGGAAAATTCTATCGAGAGAGGATAAGAAGGAATACGAGGGTAGAGTAATCGACATTATTAAGGCTGCTCAAGCAGTATATTCATTTTTAAAAGACCCTGCTTTTGCCAGAAGGTACAGGATTGAATTGTTTTCAAGAAAATATCATGAGATATTCAAAAAGGATACGAAGTTGGAAGAGATCTTACTCCCGTGGCGAATACTTACATTCATCGATGACAGAATTGCAAAATATAGAAAAGAAAAGTTTAATCAATTGAAGTTAAATCCCACTACATTTGATGAAGAAAGAAGAAAAGAGATTCTGAGAAAAGAATTTCTTCTATATTCAAATCTAATGATTCTTTATTTCATTCATAACTTAATCCGCAAAAGATATGGCGATTATACTCCTGAAATTGCAAAACGTCTGTTGAATAATCAGCTTGAAGATAGAGTACAGCGTTTGTTCGACTATATAGTCGCTGTGCTTTCTTTTACTGACAGATTGGTTACAGAGAAAAATCTTCCTCGTTTTCTAAAGAATATCGATAATATAAATACACTATATTCGGAAGTTGAAAAGGAAATTGAAAAAGATAAGGCTAGAAAAAAAGATACTCTAAAAGAGGTTTTACCAAACCCGTAATTCTCCTTGAAGGGCGAGGCATTTCTTTTCCGAATAGGTCATAACATCTGCAGAAGTTTCTTTTGGCTCGAGTGACCCAACAGGCAAATATATAAGGTAAAGTATCATGCCCAGACTCGTTAAGAAAAGATCAAAAAAGTCCGGTCTTCCTCCGGGGACTTTGGTTCACATTGGAGAGAAGAAGACTGAAAAGACAAAGATCACCATCGTTGATTACGACGAGGTGAAATTTGAGGAGAAGGAAGCCAAAACTATCGAGGAATGTTTTCCGTTCAAAGATAAACCAACTACCACCTGGATAAACATAGAGGGTGTGCATGAAATCGACCTCATAGAAAAAATCGGAAAACATTTTGATCTGCATCCGCTTTTATTAGAAGACATAGCCAATACCGAACAGCGCCCGAAAATAGAGGATTATGGTGAATACGTCTTTATCGTTTTGAAGATGTTATCATACGATGAAAATACAACCGAGATAAAATCTGAACAGGTCAGCGTGATTTTGGGTGCGAATTTCGTGATTTCCTTTCAGGAAGGAGTCAAGGGTGACGTCTTCGATTCGGTCAGAGAAAGAATCCGAAGCGGAAAGGGACGTATCCGAAAGATGGGGGCGGATTATCTGGCTTATGCTTTGATGGATGCCGTTGTCGATAATTATTTCATAATCTTAGAAAAACTCGGAGAGGAGATAGAAGATACCGAAGAGATTCTCCTAACAAATCCTACTTCGGAAACTTCACGGGCTATTCATCACTTAAAAAGGGAAATGATATTCCTACGCAAGTCGGTCTGGCCCTTGAGGGAAGTTCTTAGTTGTTTAGAGAGAGGGGAATCGTCTCTTATTCATGCGACTACCCGCATATATCTTAGAGACGTTTACGATCACACCGTCCAGATTATCGATACGATTGAGACTTTCCGGGACATGCTTTCCGGAATGCTGGAGGTTTATCTTTCCAGCATCAGCAACAGAATGAACCAGATTATGAAAGTGCTGACGATCATTGCTACGATATTTATTCCTTTAACTTTTATAGCGGGTATCTACGGAATGAATTTCAAATACATGCCGGAGCTGGAGTGGCGCTGGGGTTATTTTATTGTCTTAGGTATTATGGCGGTCATTAGCATCTGGATGCTGATTTATTTTAGAAAGAAAAATTGGCTTTAAATGCAATGCCTTTGCTCCCTGTTGGTGTTTTTTCCTTCGACAGGCTCAGGACGGTGAGCAAAGTCGAACCGCACCAACGGGGAATGCACGGTGGGTGAAGCCTGCCAGCCATGTAACACCCATTATGAAAGTTGATTGCTCCTCTTGTCAGGAGGATTTTGATATTCCCTCCCTGACATGGGAGGGTTAGGGTGGGTTCCAGCCATAATAGGACAGCCTTGATGACTGTCCATACGATAATCCTTCCTTGCAACTAATCCTCACCACTGAATCCGCCTATATCTTGGCTGAACGAGAACACGGTCCAATGCAGCAATTATGAGTAGTGTCAAACCTGCAAAAGCCAACAAGCTGAGATTCCCATTTAGACCCATAAGAAAACTCTTGACGGAAGCAACAAAGGTTGAGCCAAATTCATATTGCGGTATGAGAACCCTCGAAATTGCCTGGCCTAACGACTTTAAATCCACGTAGTAAAACGTAATCCCTAATGCAATGACGATTCCCAGAATAGTTAGGAAGACGTTCGCATAATTGAAGCGTGATTTAGGTTTTACCTCTACGGAAAGCTTTGAAATTACGGATTTTGCAAAGCTCTCAGATAGCTTGAAACCTTCATCGCTGGCAAGACCCGCATACAAACTTTGGTATTGCCTTAAAGACTCGTGACAATGCGGACATGACTTTAAATGTGTCTCAAATAGGGACACATCTTGAGGGGAAAGATTCCCATCTAAATATTCTTGAATCTCTTCGTCGGTTAAATGTCTTAGTGACATAAGTCCTCCGGCTGATATTTCGCTAATAATCTTCCTTTTAAAAGTCTTCTCGCCCTGAAGAGATAGCTTTTAACCGTCCCTTCAGGCAGATTCAATATTTTGCCGATCTCGTTATAACTCATCTCATCCAGATGATATAACGTTAGAATCGCTTTAAAATGCAATGGCATTTTGTCAATTTCAGCTTGCAAAATGGATGATATTTCTTTTTCATCGGTAAGCTGATCCGGTCGATGGACGTTTTCTGCAAAGCGATTTAATGATTGCTCCTCGGATGATAGATCGTCTAAAAGCAGAATCTTCCTTTTCTCCAGATGATTTAAACAAGTGTTGTAGGCAATCGTTGCTATCCAGGTTGATAGTTTCGATTCGGATCGGAAATTTGACAGATTCTGATATATCTTCAGAAAAACCTCTTGACATGTGTCTTCTCTATCCTCCCGATTGGAAATCATTCTGAATACTATATGGCTGACCAAGCGTTGATATTCTTCAACAAAAACCTTAAATGCAGATTTGTCACCAGTCAGTATTCTTTCTATTTGCAGTTTGGCGTCTGTCATTTTCTCTCTCTACATATAATACGACAGGCGCAATCTTTAAAATGTTGCAGTTTTTTTCGCTAAAGGATTGCAACTTTTAAAAAGGTTATCTGTCTAATTTGACAGAAAATGGAGACGAAACCAAAAACTCTTAGCGAAAGGAGAAAGACATGGATAAGATGTGGGAAATGATACCGCTACTTGCCATGTTCCTGGTGGTACCGGTTATAATCAAACTGCTCTCGGACAACAAGACCAGACGAAAATTGATCGAAAAGGGATTGGTAGACGAAAAAGTCAAATATCTCTTTATGGACAAACCCAAAGATTATGTAAGCTCGTCCTTAAAGTGGGGAATGGTCCTTATTGCCATTGGATTGGCTGTTTTCGTAGGACAGATGGCACCCAAAGAGTTGGTCGAAGAGGTGACCATCGGTGCCATGTTTGTCTTGGGTGGATTAGCTTTGGTCATTTACTATGCTATTGCAAGTAAAAAAATGAATGAACAGGAGAAAACACGATCGGAAATACAGCCAAGATAGAAAAATTCTCATCTAAGACCTCTCCCCCTTAATCCCCCTCTCCATGTAATGGAGAGGGGGAGATAGGGGGTGAGGTTCAAATAGGGAGGAAATAAAATGACCAGCTCAAAGATTGGTAAAATTAGCACATGTTGCATATTCACCATTATTTTATTTTTTCTCTTAAGTGTTCTCTGCATGGCACAAAATATAGAATCAAAAGTGGATGAATATATCAATGCTCAGATGAAGCTGAGCAAATTCAGCGGATCAGTTCTTATAGCTCAGGAAGGTAAAATTCTGGTTAGCAAAGGATATGGTATGGCGAATTTAGAGCTTGACGTCCCAAATACTCCCCAAACCAAATTCCGTCTGGGATCTGTCACCAAGCAATTCACCGCCATGGCTATTATGCAACTGCAAGAGAAAGGCTTGCTAAACGTTAACGATCCCATAAGGAAATATATTCCTGATTATCCCAATGGGGATAAGATCACTATCCAGCATTTGCTCACTCACACCTCTGGAATTCCCAATCTCACTGATTTCCCGGAGTTCGAAAAGAAGAAGATGCTGTCTTTACCCATCGACAGCACTATAGCTATGTTCAAGAGCCGATCATTGGAGTTCGCACCGGGAGATTCCTTTAAGTATAGCAACTCTGGGTATATTCTTTTAAGCTACATTATCGAAAAAACATCTGGAAAGCCTTATGAGGTATTTGTCCAGGAGAACATATTTACTCCACTCAACATGACTAATACAGGATACGACCATAACGAGACTATTCTTAAAAATCGGGCATCCGGATACACCATCAATGACCGCGGATTGGTCAATGCGCCCTATGTCGATATGACCATTCCAACTGGCGCTGGGGGTCTGTACTCCACGACTGAGGATCTGTATCTCTGGGATCAAGCTTTGTATACCGAAAAGCTGGTGAGCAGAATTTCGTTGGAGAAGATGTTTACTCCATTCAAAGGCGGGTATGCATACGGCTGGTTCGTGGATGAAAAGCTCGCACGAAAACGCGTTCACCATGGAGGAGGAATTGAAGGATTTGTAACCAACATCACTCGATACCTCGATGACCAGGTTTGTATAATAGTTTTGGCTAACTTCGATCACGCACCAGTAGGAACTATCGGTAAGGATTTAGCTGCAATCGTTTTTGGTGAAGAATATGAAATCCCCCAAGAACACGTCGCGGTTGAAATCGATCCAAGGATTCTGGATGACTACGTTGGAGAATATGAGCTTGAACCGGGCTTCGTCATAACTTTCACCAAAGAAAACAACAAGCTTATGACTCAGGCAACTGGACAGCCCAAATTTGAGGTCTATCCGGAATCGGAGACTAAATTCTTCCTCAAAGTGGTCGATGCCCAAATCACTTTCGTGAAAAACGAAAAGGGAATAGTGACAGAGTTGATATTACACCAAATGGGAGATCATCACGCCAAGAAAATCAAATGACGAATTAAAAACAACATTAAAAGGCTGAAAAGACGAGCCTGAAAAGAATTTTTAGGCTCGTTTTTTACTTATTGGAAAATCTTTGTTACTTGACAAACACAAAAAATGGAATTATATCAGATAAGAAAAAGAGTAGATTTGGAGAATCGCCATGAAAATAAGAACGATCACCACAGGAATTTATCTGGGATGGCGAATCGCTTTGCCTTTAACTCCTTCTCCCAGAAGGAAATCACAAACCTTAAAATCTTGAGGACAGTAATGGTAAGGTACCCCGCCACCACATGGTCTCAATCTCAGTCCCAATCTCAGTCCCAATCTCAGTCTCCGTCTCAGTCTCAGTCTCAGTCTATTTCCTCATCCTCTCTTCGGATAACGCTTTGAAGTAATCCTTTATCAATTGTTCGTATTCTTTAGGGTAAGCTTCCTGCATGAATCTCAAGAGATCGTCTGGAGCTTTCTCTTCTCCTTGGGTTAACTCAGGAGGAAGATTCTTAGGACTAAGTCGGGAGACGTCCTCTCCCACTTCCGCCCTTCTTTGTTTGGAGTAATCCCTCTCCTTCATGGATTTTTCAGCGTCCAGAAGGCGGGAGAGTATCTTTTTTTGCCGATCCATGGTGGATTGATCTACCTGCATTCTTTCGAAGTCATCCACCACCTTTTTCATCTCCTTACCCATCTCGTCCAAGCGACCCGCAATCTCGGAGCGGTTGCCAAACTCGCCTTCCAGCTCGGAGAGGGCTTTTCTGACCGCATCCTGTTCGGCCGCCAATCTCTGAAGGGCGCCCTGCTGGGAGGGGGAAAGCGACATCGCCCCCCCATTGCATTGCCCTAATTTTTCGGTCTCTTGATTTATCCCAGATTGTTTGTTGCACATTCCTTGCATCTTTTCAAACATCTGTTCCATCCCGGAGCCACTGCAAGACTTTTGGGCATTTTTCATGGCTTCCATAAGCTGGCGGGCGGTGACGTTCAAATCATAGATGGCTTCTTTTTGTTCATCCCCGGCAATATCGTTTTTTCTTTCGGTCAGCTCCTGAATGGCTTTGTCCATGCTGGCTACGGAAAGCGCCATATACCTCTTCACGTCCTCATTCACGTAGAGAGTGATGTGCGAAAGAGCTTCTAAATCCTCAGAGATTCTTAAGCCCGCAGTCTTCATATTTGCCTGATCGTGTGCCAGATCCAGAAGCGCCAAGTCCCCTTTGTCCATCTCATCTAACCGTCCAAATAAATCCTCCTGATTTTCAGATACGGAAAATACGTCATTTAGGGATTTTCTGATAGCTTTAACGATCTCCTCCTTTTCTCCTTTTAGCATGTCGTCCTTAGTGCTCTTAAGCTTTTCACCCATCTGCTTAAGTTTCTTAGAGCAGGACTTGCCGGACTTTGATGCTCCACTCTGGTCCGAGCTGGAGAGCTGGGAGATTGCCTGATCCATGTCGTCTTTCACCCCGGATTCGTCCGGCATCTGGTTAAGCTCCTCAATCTTCTTTTGAGGCAACGAGGAAAGCTCTTTGGCCAGATCGGTGAATTCTTTCAGCTTGTTTTCAAACTCGTTGAAATCTTCTTTCACCTTTTTTTCGTCCGGGGAGAGACCGGGTAGTCTCTCTTTGGGTGAAGCATCTATGTTTTTATTGAGCTGGTCCTGTTTCTCCGCCATCTGCTCCATCATCTTTACTAAGTTGCTCAGCTTCTGCTCCGCCTGCATTCTTTTCAAAAGGGAAAGAGTTCGATTTAACCTCTTTAGCATCTCCTCCTGAGATAGCTCCATCTTCTTCAAAGCTTCCTTAAGCTGGTCTGGATCTAAATTCTTTAAAGCCTCCTCTAGTTTTTTCATGGCTTCTTTCATCTGGGGGGTGGCGACCTCGTCCATCAGCTTCTTTATCTCCATCATCTTCTCTACCAGCTCCAGTGAAGCCAGCTTGTTCTCTTCAACTTTCTTAATATTTTCATCCATTTTCTGGGCAATGGTTTGGATGTCTTTGGACAACTTCTGTTGCTTTTGCAAACTCTCTTCCAGCTGTTGTTTTTTCTGCCAATCCATGTCCAAGCCGGTGTATCGGTTCATCTCCTGCGATAAATCCTCCAGCTTTTTCTTCAACTCTCTTTGTCCCTTAAGCACGGTTTCCAAATCCACAATTTGCCCCTCTTGTTCTTTTTCCACCTCCGCTATAATCTCATCTAAGGAGGGAAGACGGAGAAAGTAGGTTTTGCTTTCAGCTTTCTTTGGTCCGGAGAAAGAGTCATTGTCATAAACCACCGCCCTGTATCTGACCATATCTGCCGGAAGTAAAGGAAAATTGGATAGATTCCAGCGATATTCCACTCCCATCTCAGTCTGGTTATTGTTGGGAAGGTCGACATTTATGGTCTTTTCTTCCGATTCATTTCCACCGGAGATGATCTGGTATGCAAGTTTAAGTGAGGAGAATCCATAATCGTCAGAGATTCTAATCAGCAGACCGATTCGCATGGTTTCGGTCAAATCCTGATCCTGTCCCGGCTCTAAAATTTCGACGAAGGGAAGCTCATCGTTTATTCTGGTTATCTTGTATGCTATGGGATCCTGACTTTTATTTACATTTTTATCCCACAGCTCGATGAAATAGGAATCATCTTTTTTGACTACCATATCACCTGAAGCGGAATTGCCCTCGATTTTCGTCTCTTGTCTACTGGAGTCGGAGAAAACGAATTCTGCTTTTCCTAACTCTTTATTAGCTTTGATCTCAAATTCGACTCTGGTTCCTCCTATAGCCGTAATATTCCCATCATTTTGGTCCACCACCTGAGGTTTAAGCTGGGTATATCGGGGATAATCAAAGGTCAGTTTTAATCCGACCACTCTGGGTTTGTCCACCACTGTTATCTTATAACGCTCGCTTTCCACCCCCTTGGCTTCAGCATAATACTCAAAGTTTCTTTTCACTTCTTTGAGCTGATAGACAAAATCCGGCTCTTTATCTGGACTCTGGACACTGCTTTCCTGACCCCTGACCCTTGACCCTTGACCCTTAGTTTCATAAGAGAGCTTCTCCTTATTCCAGCCCGCTCCTTCGTTTTGCCAGAAAAGATTGACGTTTTCTGGTTTCTCCCCTTGCACGTTTATCTTTATTTTCACATCCGCATACTTGATCACTTCTGCATTACCGGGGAAGATCACAAAGAAGAACTTCTGCGGTGAGACGAATTCAGTTAAAGGATGGGAAAAGATGTAAAAAGAGTTTTTGAATGCAGACGGGAAGATCAGGGCAAAAATCAATGAAAACAAAGCCAATCCTACAGCCACTCTGCCTATCTTCTTAATCGGATTCGGGTCGATAATCTCTTTGAGATTCAACCGGGCGGAGGTGGAGTCTGCCTGTTCGATTACCGCCATAATCATATCGGTGGAATAACCCTCCGGATTTTCTCTGAGATTTTTTGCTAACTGGAGTGAAGCGATCAGTCGATTGTTCAGCTCAGAAAATCTGGCTTCCACTTTTAGGGCTAATTCCTCCAATTTGGGCTGGTGAAAAATTGGTCGCAAACAAAAATAGGAAAATGAGACCACCAGAAACAATGCAGAAATTCCCACATACGCCACCCTGGCTGTCACAGGAAGCACAAAAATAGAATTCAGCCATAAACCTAAGAGACTAAGCCCCAGAGCAAAAGAGAGATTAAGCAATATCCCCAATATGCTCTTATGCTTGACATACGAGCGTCTTAAAAGCCTAAGCCGATTTACTAGTGTAGTGTTGCTGTTTGCATTATATTTATTGTCCATAATCTTTGATCCTCCAGTTGCCCCAAGTTCCCAGTCACTAATCCCTTGTTTCTTAACCCTTGACCCTTGCCTCTATCAATTCTCTAATGCCCATATGATGATATTAACCCCCATCTTCAAAGCCGCTTCCCTCTTTTCCGGAGGATCGTTATGCACCTGGGGGTCTTCCCATCCATCGCCTATATCGGACTCCCAATCGAAAAACACGATCAATCTTCCCTCGTGGAATATGCCAAATCCTTGCGATGGTTTCTCGTCGTGCTTATGTATCTTGGGCAAACCGTTGGGGAAGTCGTAATAGCAGTGATAAATCCCATGGTTGAAGGGAAGCTCTACCAATTCCTTGTCCGGAAAGACTACTTTCATCTCTCGAAAAAAAGCTTCTCTTAATCCGTATGAATCGTTGGCAAATAGGAAACCACCGTGAATGAGATAATTTCTTAATCTTTCCACTTCTTGATCGGTGAATTTTATATTTCCATGACCGGTCATGAACAAAAAAGGATAGGAAAACAGATTATCGTCCATTATGGAAACTCTAACCTCATCTTCTGAGACTGGGATATTGGTGTTCTCCTTAAGGAACTTGTGCATGTTAGGAATAGCCGAAGAACCCCAATACCAATCACCTCCACCACCATATTTGAGCCGGGCAATGGTAAAGGCGGAAGGATTTTGGTTCACCGTTGCTTTCTCGCTTTGGGCGATCAGACGATCGCCCGTCTGGGCGAAAACCAAAGTCCCAACTGCCACAAGGATAAAAAAAGAAAATAGTTTCTTCATACGCCTAATGATTATACAATTGAGGCTTTCAGGATGTTTGCAGATTTAATATTCTTCAAGACCCACAGTTCGCATAGCAGAGCTTTCATGGCTTCGCTCAGAGGCATAAAGCCTCTCCTATGCGATTCCATGTAGCATGTAGCGTCCGAGCTTGTCTCGGACGAAAACGGGTGCCATAAGTGGTACCCCACTTGCTCCCCGTTGGTGTTCTTCACCAACGGGGAAAGTCTGTTGTTGGTCAAGAAGACCAACCACAAGCAGGGAATTACTTATCAGTTTGCTAAAGCAAACTGGAATAATATATGAAAATTAATTGCAGTCCCGATTTATCGGGACTGATTGAAGAAATATATATAAATTCGGCTTCAGCTGCATTGATACCGCAGAAGATCTAATCCGTTGTTTCTCTTACCACCAGACTCAAATTCACCACAACTTTTGTGGTGAATAGGATAGCTCCGGTATATATGAGAGGCAGTGTATTATACATGCACCCTTTTAGCTTTTGCAGAATGGGTAATTTTGAACCTTGAATTTTGAACTCTTAACTCTGAACTCAGCCAATTTTGTATAACCATTCACACTTTCATCTACACAATTTACGTTGTTGAACGAGGACATTAATATGAAACATTCAAATGATGCCGACTCCGAGCAAAGTCAGATTCACGACTCCAGGTATTCGGAGTTTTTGGACGGATTCTGTCCAATATGGGCTTCCGAAAGACAAAAGCGCCAAGTGGTTGCTCCGCCATCACTTGGAACGAAAAGCTCCTTCCTTAGGATACAGATATAAATATCCACAATTCGTTGCCGGAGAACGAACTGGAGGAAAAGTGAGAAAAAAATTAAAAATACCACCAGAAGCACCAGAACCACCAGTTCCCTATATCCTCTGGTATGAACGGCACATCTCATACCTCTGATGTGAACCGTATGGTTCATATCGCAGGACAGCTGAAAAAATGAAAAAACAGCCATCCGCAAGTCCAGCATGTCCAGCAAGTTCAGGTCTAAAACTTGTAACCAATTTCACACTGGCAAGCTTTGCTCCCCGTTGGTGTTCTTTCCTTCGACAAGCTCAGGACGGTGAGCGACTTGTCCTGAGGCGAAGCCGAAGGAAGTCGAACCGCACCAACGGAGAATGCCGGTTGTTGGTCAAGAAGACCAACAAAAGCAAGGGCAAGCGTCATGAATGGCGCCGCAACCTTTTTGTCGAATACCAACAAAAAAACCGCCCGGCTTGAGGGCGGTTTCTTCGTGAAGAAATTCATATTGACGTCTATTTGAATCTCTTGGGTGATCTTTTTTCCCATTCCACTGCGATGCTGGCCGCTACATACCAGGACGAGTAGGTGCCCTCGATTATGCCCAGCATCATCGCCAAAGAGAAATCATGCATCACCGGGCCTCCCACCAAAAAAAGAATCGTGACCGGCAAGAAGGCAAGAATAGAAGTGTTCAGGGTTCGGTTCAAAACCTCGTTAATGCTGGCATTTATGGTGGAGTTGAAATCACCTTTTTTTCGGAAAAGCTTCAAGTTTTCTCTGATCCGGTCGTAAACCACCACCGTATCAGTCAGCGAGTAGCCACATAAGGTCAAGAGTGCGGTGACGAACAACAAAGTGATCTCTCGGTGCAATATAAAGAAAATCCCTAAAATCGCCAAAACGTCATGAAACGTGGCAATGGTGGCGGCGACTCCGAACCGGAAATCGAACCTTATCCAGATATATATGAGGATGCCCAATATGGCGATCAGCACTGCCACCTGGGTTTGATGCTGAAGGGTTTTCCCCACAGCTGGGCCAATGCCATCCACTGAGTCCATAGTGAATTTATTATCCGGGAATTCCTTAGCCAGCACGCTTAAGATGTGTTGAGACGTTTTGGTCACAACTTCTTCGGTGCCGGCTTTTACCCGGATCACAAAAAAGTTGGGTTTTTCACGAGTAAGCGATTGAATGAATGCGTCAGGATATCCCTCTCTGCTCATCGCAGATCTGAGATTGCCGATGTCCACCGGTTTATCGAAATAACCCTGTAAAAGGGTTCCGCCACCGAAGTCTATTCCCAGATTCGCCTTTCCCATAAACAAGGCGACAAATGCCACTATTCCCAGAACCACCAGGACAGCAGAGAAGCCGAAAGCATAGTATCTTTTGCCGACGAAATCGATGTTGGTTTTTTTCAAAATTTGAAACATTTTTTAGTCTCCGTTTTCAGTCTTCAGTTTCCAGTTTTCAGTCTCCAGTCTTTAGCCAACTGCAATCTGCAGACTGAAGACTGGCGACTGACTACTGCCTACTGTTTTATATGCTTAACGTTTTATATCCTTTTCTTAAATCAAATATTACCCTAGTGATCACCACCGCAGTGAATAAATTTATAGCCACTCCCAAGCTTAAGGAAACGGCAAACCCTTTCACTGGGCCGGTGCCAAATTGAAATAGCACTGCCGAAGTTATCAATGTGGTGACATGGGAATCAATGATGGCGCTGAGTGCTCTCTTATAGCCTGCATCTATTGACGCCCGGACGGTCTTCCCGCTCCTTAACTCCTCCCTGACGCGCTCAAAGATCAGAACGTTAGCGTCCACGGACATTGCTACGGTGAGTATGATGCCAGCTATACCAGGCATGGTCAAGGTGGAGCGAAGTGCCGACATGCAAGCCAAAAGGAAAACCACATTGAAAAACACGCCGATGTCAGCTATTATTCCGGAAACCCGATAATATACCGCCATAAAAAGCACGACAATAAGAAAGCCGAGAATGGCGGCAGTAGTCCCTTTGCGAATAGAATCCTGTCCCAGCGAGGGTCCGATTACCCGGTTCTCGATGATCTTAACCGGAGCAGGCAGGGCACCGGCTCTCAAAACGATGGAAAGGTCAGTAGCATCCTCGATGCTGGCAGCTCCTCCCATCTCAATCACTCCCTGGTCCCGAATTTTGGATCGGATGATGGGAGCCGACACCACTCTTCCATCTAAGGTGATAGCCAAGGGTTTATCAATATTCGCGCCAGTCACCCGGGCAAATATCCTCCCTCCTGGTTTGGTCAGGGTGAAATTAACCTCCGGCTTTCGGAATTGATCGTATCGGGGTTTAGCATCCACTAAGTATTTGCCCGAAAGCTCTACCCTCTTTTTTAAAAGATAAAGCCCCCAATACTCCTGTCCCTGGAAGGTTTCGGTTCGGGTAGACCAAGCCAGCTCGTCGTCTTCGGGAATGACTCCCTTGAGCTGAGGCTGAGAAAGTAATAGCTCCACTTTTGGTTTTTCTTCTTTGGTCACCCAAGAACCAACCGATCGCTCGCCAAATGATTCTAAATATTGGGTGAAAGGACGGTCTTTCTCGCCCTCCTCTTCTTCCCCTAAGAATGAGCTGGTATCATGCGTGGTATCTTTAGTGCTCTCCGGCTTCGCCTCGCCGAAAAGATCTTTCGCCGCATTAGTTTTTTCTTCTTTTCCTTTCTTTTCCTCTTCGTTTTTAGTAGCGGTTTCACCCTCTTTTTTGAGGGAAGAGGTATCCACGTGAGCCAGTACTTGATCGATCTTCTTTAAGATGGAGGCGGTGTTTTCGGGAGACTCCATTAACTTGAATTCAAGCTGAGCGGTTTGTCCTATTAGGGCTTCGGCTCTTTGGACGTCCTGCAAACCGGGCAGCTCCACCACCACTCTGTTTCCCCCCTGTTTCTGTATCATTGGCTCGGTCACCCCAAACTGGTCCACCCGGTTCCGAATGATCTCCAGCGCTCGGTCCACCGCATCCGACACCTCCCCCTCCTTTAGCTGGGACTCATCTACCTGCAAAACCACATGCATTCCCCCCTTCAGATCCAGCCCCAGTTTCATAGCCTTTTTCTCTAAGTTAATCAAATCCTGGGGTTCTGTGGAACGAATGGCTTCCTTCTCCGCATCCGACGTGGTCCAGAATTTGAGGCTGGGGTATAGAGCCCATAAAGAGGCAATGATCAAGAATACAATCAACAGTATCAGATAAAGTCGCGACCTTCTCATTTTTATTTTCTCCTAACGCCTAAGGTGGTTATCTAAAAAAGCAACAAAAGACAAATATACAATCTAATTACGAAATGTCAAGAATTACCTTGACAATTTTTTTCCTAAATTCTAATATATCGAAGTGACTTTTGTTTTTTAAGATTGTTCAATTTCCTATCAGGAGGTAAACATGCTTTTTCGATTATTAGTCTTATCCTGTCTATCTTTCTTCGCCTTGCCTTTTGTCACACCCGCTTCGGAGCTGGAAAGCAAAACCACCTTATATTCGCTTCCTGACGGTTTACAGGTTATTTTAGTGGAAAAACACGCCAATCCTCTGATAGCCTGTATGGTTTACGTGAATGCGGGAAGCAAATACGAGACGGACAAAAACAACGGGGTTACCCATCTTTTGGAACATCTTCTGTTTGACGGCACTAAGACCAGGAGCAGAGTGGCTATTACTGAGGGCATAAAAGCCAAAGGAGGATACATCAACGCTTTTACCCGTAAACAGTACACTTGTTACATGATTCAGTTGCCCAATGAGTTTATTGAAGATGGGTTAGCTATTCAGTCGGACATGCTCTTCAACTCCATCCTGTCTGATACAGAATTAGCTAAAGAGAGAAAAGTGGTGATCGAAGAGATCAAGAAAGATGAGGACAACATTGACAATCAGGTGGAGACATTCTTCGATGCCGAAGCTTACCAAGGAACCTCTTATGCCCGACCAGTTTTAGGTAACGAGAATACCATCTCTGATCTGACTAAAGATGAGATAATCAACTATTATCACACCTATTATGAGCCAAACAATATGATTGCCTTGATCATTGGAGATTTCCAGACAGAGGAGATTAAGAAACTATTGGGGAAATATTATGGCGGAAAGAGCACTAAGCCTGTTTCCTTTGCCCAACAAGTAGGTTTTGCTCCTCCGAGCTCGACCGAGATAAAATATAAGGAAGTCCAGACTGAAAATACCTATGTGAACGTCTGTTTTGCCGCGCCCAGATATGATAATCCAGACTATTATGCATTCGATATGCTGACTGAGATCTTAAACTTGGGAGAGACTTCTCCTCTTTATAAAGCCTTGTCGAGCGGACCTGATCCTTTAGCCACCCAGGTCTCAGCCAATCTGGAGACTCAGAAAGAATTCTCCACTTTGAACATATCTATAATCACTAATTCACCAGAGAAAGTGGATAGTATTTTGGAAAATACAGTGAAGGTGCTGAAGGATTTCGCTTTTAATCCTCCGGAGGAGAAATTGCTCCGGAGCGTGATAGTCTCTTCCAAGACTCACAGATATTATCAGGAGGAAAAGCTTCATTTCTACGGGATGATGGTAGCGCCTGTGCTGGTCACTTCTGGATGGCAATTCTGGGATACCTTTATTGATAATTTAGAAAAGGTAACACCCCAGATGGCTCAGATGGTGGCGAAGAAATACTTCTCCGAGCCGAAATATATCGCCACGGTGATAAGACCAGTAAAATAACGAAAGGAAAAACCTTGTTCGGACAGGGGTTGAATCCCTGTCCGAAAATATAAAAAGGTGCAGAGATTCAACCTCTGCTCCAACAAGGGAATTTGGAGTGCAGAAGCTTGTCGAAGCGAAGCGGAGATCCCGCTTTGCGGGGCTTCTGCGGTTTTAAAGCTTAAGAATCGACTGCAGCTATGTAGATCAACCATGCCTGAAGGGTTGGTCGACAACAAGGATTTGTCAAGTAGGCTATGTTGTGCTTGACCTACAAACAAAACGGACAGCCACAAGGACTGTCCCTACATGTCAAAAATGCCCCAATAAATTGGGTCTCAAGATTCAAATGAACAACTACGTTAAGCGGAGGTATTATAATATGAAAAAATTATCTGTCAGCTTTTTTACTATCTTGTTTTCCGTTTTTTCCTTCCCCTATCCCAATTCGGCGGGATCTAAGGATGTAATCCGGGAACTGCTGCCCAACGGTATGACCGTTGTGGTGAAAAGCAACCCCGATTCCAAGGTATTAGGCATCAATATACTTGGGAAAAACCGTTCAGCTATGGAGCCGGAGGGCAAAACCGGTACTGCGGATTTTACCAATCGCATGTTGCTCAAAGGAACCAAGACTAAATCAGCAGAAAAAATTGCCGAAGACCTCGGAAGCATCGGTGCAGAGATAACGGTGGTGGATAATCCTTTCATCCCTTATGATGACGTTTACACTACCCATTCTTTCACCTTCGTCAAATTCCAAACCATTGACGAGTTTGCCGACCTAGGGATAGAGCTTCTTTCGGATTTAATTATCAATTCGATTTTCCCGGAAGAGGAAATAGCCAAGACCAAACAGGAAATGATGAGTATACTTGGGAGATCCAAGGGGAGCACTAGTGAAACTTGCCGAGAGCTTTTTTACGCCACCCTTTTCAAAGACCTTCCTTATGGAAAACCCATCTTGGGAGATGCACAAAGCATCGGTTCGATAACCCGTGACGACTTGATCGAATTTCATAAAAAATTCTATTCCCCCAACAATATGATTATAACAGTAGTCACCAATCTGCCAGCAGATCAGATGATGAATAAGATTAAGAATTCTTTTGACAATATGCCCAAAGTTGATTTCCCCGAGCCCCAGATTCCTCCACCCTCTCCCCTTACTTCTCCGTTAAAGGTGGAAAAAACGATGGAGAAGGAACAGGTTTATATTTATCTGGGCGAGCCGATGCCGGGAATAGAATCTCCGGACGTTTTTGCATTGGATTTGATGAGCTCCATTCTCTCCTCCCGCTTAGGTTTGAATTTGAGAGAGATAAAAGGCTTGGCTTATTCAGTTGGCTCATCCGTTAATTTTGACAAAGATTTCGGATGGTTCATAGCCGCCATGGGAACCAGGCCACAGAATTATCAAATAGCTCTGGATGGAATTTTAGAGGAGATGAGAAAGATCAAAGCAGAAAACGTTAGCCCTGAAGAATTGGAAAAGGCGAAAAATGGAATATGGGGGAATATGTTAATGTATCAGCTCTCTCGTATAAGTCAAGCTTACTATATGGGAGTGAACGAATTTAAAGGCGTGGGCTATGATTATGATGACAAATACATTGAGAGCTTAAGGAAAGTATCAGTTGATCAGGTTAAGCAAGCTGCAGAAAAATATCTGAACACGGACAATTACGTTTTAGCAGTAGTAGGAAAAATACAATAAAATGTTTGGGCGGGGGTTAAATGCCACTCTAACAAGAATTCCTAGCCACTTTAGTGGCGTAAGTTCTCTCGCTAGAGGTTGGTCTTCTTGATCAACCACCATAGATTTTTCTGTTGGTGAAGAACGCTAACGGGGTGCAAGATGTTATGCGGATTTAAGGCGTAAGCCTTTTATTACTGAATTTCCTGTCGGATTTAAGGCGTTAGCCTTTTATCATTGAATTTATCGTTGGTGAGGAACACTGACGGGAAGCATGCATTGTTATAAAACACCCCAAAGGGGTAAAACGTTTATAGAAAGACGATTGCCACAAATGTTCGATGCCTATGGCATCGAAGGAGATATTATGAGGTGCAAGCGATATGAGCGTTTTATGCCTTCGGCATATCATTTATTCTGCTCTCAATGAATTTTGCAGGCGGTTGGTCTTTTTGACCAACTGCCATAACTTGCCAGCCATGGAGCACCAACGAAAAGCTGGTCTTCTCCACCAATCCCCTGCTTTCTTTTTTCCATCGCTTCCATAAACCAACATGGAGATATCAGCTCCCATAATTTTCCCGCAAAAGTTCAGTTTTTTTCTTGACAACAAAGGACTGAGAGGCTATATTAATAGCCAAAGTGGGTGAGTATTGAAACTCACTTAACCTTGATCTCTTGCAAATTACTTGCATGGATGCGAGAGGAGAGGATCTGCATTTTTTTCAGAGTCTTCCCCGATATAACCGCATTAACAAGAGTCGAGCAAATCTATAGTTCCGTGGAGGAAGAGACATAGTTTTATCTAATAGCAGAAAAGTTTCTCTATTCTATGCTTTGTCTCTTTTCCTTGGAAGTGTTTTTCTATAACTTTATTTGTGCAAACTTGCTCTTTTGGTCCAATTCTAAAGAGAAAGGAGGTGTTGAAGAAAGAAGAGATAATTTAGCATAAGGTGGTATGGTTTTTTAACAAGGAGGTGATAACTCACAAAATTGCTTTGAATCCTAAGGAGGGGGAAGATCGTGAGAGGGGGGGAGTTTAATTTGAAAGTCAACTTATTACCAGAGTCTCCTCAGAAGGGGACTAATAGGAGAAAAAATGAAAAAGGTTACTTTATTGTTGGTTCTTTTGGTGCTTTCCTGCCTGATTGCCGTTCCCATGAAAACGTCTCAGGCATCTATCTCTCCGGATACGGTATGGTTAACTTTATCAGCGGGTCAATCTGCCTCTGTACTCAAGACGGTGATAATACCGGTTGAGATCCCGAAGGGAGACATTATGTTCTCCTTTGATTTGACCGGAAGCATGGAGGATGAGATAGATGTGGTAAAAGCTCAGGCATATAACATAATGGTTGGAATCAGGGCTTTAGTATCTGATGCCAAGTTTGGGGTGATCTCTTACATGGATTATCCCCACTCGTATAGTAGCTGTGGATATGCCGATAGATACGGTGATTCTAGCTTTGGAGATTACGCTTACCGTCTCAATCAACCCTTAACCTCGGATACAACCTTAGTGAGAACCGTAATCGAAGGTTTAGTGATGGGAGGCGGCTGGGATGGTCCACAGGACTATGAAAGGATATTTTTTGAAAGCTACGCTGATTCCGTAAACATTGGGTATCGTCCGGATGCCAAAAAGATCCTGATCAATTTTGGAGATTGTATTCCCCACGATTGCAATTTGAGCGAGGGAATAGAACCCGGGACGATTTCCACCGGCGGTGATCCTGGTCGGGATGAGATCATGGGAAATGCGGATGATTTGGATCTGCAAACGGTCTTAGCTGGGATGGTTACATATGGGATTAATCTCCTGGAGGTTCATGGGAGCGGTGCCTGCGATTATCATAACTATTGGCAATACTGGTGCTCCTTGACCGGTGGGGCGTTTCACCTTCTGGGCGATGCAACCCAAATCCCAGCTGTGGTCGAGTCTTTAATCCAGGAGCAGGCTTTGCATATTAAAAGCCTATGCTTGAAGGAGATGACTCCCGGATTCGAAGGGTGGCTTTGCTCAGTGGATCCGCCCTGTTATTATGACGTCATTGCTCCGGATACGCTTCGCTTTATGGAAAAGATCTGCGTTCCTCCGGACACTTCTTGTGGAACCACCCATATCTTCCATGTATATGCTATCGGAGACGGTGCTTCCTATGGGGATCAGACGGTTATTGTGAGAGTGCCTCCTTGCAGAATCCCGGTTGAGGTAGACATTAAACCCCGCTCCTGTCCCAATCCATTTAACATGAATAGTAACGGGGTTTTGCCGGTGGCTATCCTGGGCACAAAAGATTTCGACGTGATGACGGTTGATCCAGCTTCAGTGAGGCTGGAGGGAATAGCGCCTTTGAGATGGAGTTATGAGGACGTGACCAGACCGGTTGAGCCACCCATCGAGCCGTGCGAATGCACCACTGCTGGTCCAGACAGATTTATGGATCTGGGCTTGAAATTCGACCATCAGGCGATTGCCGCAGCGTTAGGAGTGGTTCAAGACCGAGAGGTGAGAGTCTTAACTCTTAGCGGAATGACTTCTGCCGGCATACCCATACAAGGTCATGATTGTGTGATAATCCTTAAAAAAGGAAACTCCACCAAGCTCTCGGGTGAAATGGAAGGCTTCAGTTTAAGTGAGAACTATCCTAATCCATTCAACCCAGAGACCGATATCTCCTTCAGCTTGCCGGAAAGGACCCAAGTCTCCTTGATTATTTACAATATCTTAGGAGAGAAGGTTAAAACCTTAGTGAATGAAGTGATGGAGCCCGGAGCACATACTGCGCATTGGAATGGGAAAGACGAATCCGGAAGCTCAGTAGCAAGCGGTATCTATTTCTATCGCCTGAAGGCAAAGAGCTTTGATCAAACCATGAAGATGGTTTTGATGAAATAACCAAGTTATGGATGAGTAGACAAAAGGAGCCTCGCTTTTGGCGGGGCTCTTTTTTTGGCATTTCTCTTTTTGGGTGGGGGTTGAACCCAGTCGTGTCCTCAAGATTTTGAAATGCCATAAGCGCTTGTCGGAACTGGGCTTATAGCACCGCCACAAAGATGTGTTTATCGTTTGTTGGTTTTGGTTTCGGCCACGTATCGGTTTCGGTTCTCGGTTTCGTCTTTGGTTTTAACACGACAAACGAAAACGACTTCACGATAGACGATACGTAGCTGTAACCGAAACCTTTATTAACGAACCATACAAGTAATACTTAGGCAGCAGTTCCTTAGAATACCGTAAGTCATTGCAAATTAATGTGAATTTTAGGGACACTACTGGGTTTAACTCCCCGATCAGCAATCTTTTGTCAAAAGTATTCTTGTTAGTAGACCTCATTCTTTTTGGAGGAACAAAAACATGGAACAAAATATTTGCGCTTTTATGTCAGATGTTTTATAATTCTTCCAATTTATGAAGGGTGGATAATTTCTGGAGTATCCCGCTTTAGCGGGATCAGGTTCTAAATGTGTTTGAGCAGGTCTTGGACCGGAGATCGACCCTCCCAATAAGGAAACTATGATAGCGGTTTGGCTTTATACCATGGGAAGCGTAGTAATAGTTAGTCTGATCTCCTTGATCGGGGTTTTTTCCATCTCGATTGACGAAAAAAGGCTGAGTAAGATGCTTCTTTTTTTGGTCAGCTTTGCTGCGGGTGCACTTTTAGGAGACGCTTTTTTTCATCTATTGCCGGAAAGCGTAGAAGCTGGTTTGGAACTAAAAACCTCCCTCTTTATTCTCGTCGGAATCTTTGCCTTTTTCATCTTGGAAAAGATAATCTGCTGGAGACATTGCCATATTCCCACATCGGAAAAGCATCCCCACCCGGTGGGTATGATGAATCTCGTAGGAGACGGGTTTCACAACCTTATGGATGGAATGATCATCGGGGGAAGCTATCTGGTAAGCATTCCTTTGGGGGTATCGACCACCATTGCGGTGATACTGCATGAGATCCCCCAGGAGATGGGGGATTTCGGTATTCTGGTGCATGCGGGATATTCGATTAAGAAAGCTTTGATTTTTAATTTTCTTTCTGCTCTGACTGCGGTAGCGGGCGCAATGCTTACGTTAATCATCGGTTTAAAAGCCCAAAGCGTCTCAACGTTTCTGGTGCCATTCACCATAGGATCATTTGTGTATATAGCCACTGCGGATTTAATTCCTGAGTTAAAAAAAGAAACAGCGCTGAAGAAATCCTTGCTCCAGCTTTTATTCATTCTTCTTGGAGCCGGGGTGATGGCGCTTCTGCTTCTTTTCCATGATCATTAACCCCAATTCAGTTCGTCCCGGACGCCCGTCCGTTCACGGTGAATCCGTTCAGGATGAATCCGTGACGTTTATGGTAATGGACATCGAAGATCCGTCTGGAAAGTGTCCGTTCACGGTGAATCCTTCGGAGCAAGTCCTTCCTTCGACACTGAGTCTTCCTTCGACCCTGAGGTCTCACTTCGTGCCGAGCGCACTCAGTGCGAGGCAGGACCGAAGGGCAGGACGAAGTGCAGGACAAGTCCGTTCAGGATGAATCCGTTACCAACAAAAATGCGTAGTGGAGGATTTATTCCTCCGCAAGTCAATCCATCCTTCGACTTTGCTCCCTTCGATTTCGCTCAGGGAGGGTGAGCAAGGTCGAACCCTCAGGACAAAATGTGAAGGTTTGACTACGCTACTCCTGGTCTCTACTAACCATACCACATCAGTGGGCGTAAACGTCACAGGAATTTGTCTTGACAGCGAATGTGCGGTTGTGTATCATTCATAAAATGTCAGGTATATTTGTCATCCGAGGGATTATAATACCAGAAAGGCTGATTCGGTGGATGTTCTCGATACCTCTTTTTACCGGAACTAATAACTACTGGAGGAAACCATGAGAAGATTGTTTCTTGTTTTCGTTATGCTATCGACGATAGTGGCATGGGCTGTTGGTGGATCGACTTCCTTCAAGGAGAGAGATTCTTTCTCCATTGACCGCCATACTGTAGAAGGACAAACTCTCGTCTATGACAGTTTAAAGGGGCGAAGCCCTGCACTATACGATGCAGGGCGGAGCGCAGAAGACTTTTTGACGCCTGATGGACGGTTTAATCTTAAAGCTATTCGGGCATCTGGGTACCAGGGTCCACTTGATTTGAAGGGATTCGATGTCGGAATTGAACCTCATACCGGCGAGCCGGTTCTGTCACCATTTGCAAACACGAGGATATCCAGCCACCCCGACGACACATTCTGGACCCCCCTGGGGTCGGGGATGAATGGCCGGGTCGAGGCCCTGGCGGTCTATGACAACAAGCTGATGGCCGGGGGAGATTTTACCACCGCCGGGGGCGACAGTGCTTATTATATTGCCTCCTGGGACGGTTCTTCCTGGTCCCCCCTGGGGTGGGGGATGAATAACTGGGTCGATGCCCTGGCGGTCTATGACAACAAACTCATTGCAGGAGGATATTTTACCACCGCCGGGGGCGTAGGTGCTAATAATATTGCCTCCTGGAACGGTTCTTTCTGGTCACCCCTGGGGTCGGGGATAAATGACTGGGTCTATGCCCTGGCAGTATATGACAACAAGCTGATTGCGGGGGGATATTTTACCACCGCCGGTGGCGTGAGTGCTATTTGTATTGCCTCCTGGGACGGTTCCTCCTGGTCACCCTTGGGGTCGTGGGTGAAAGACGGTGTCAGTGCCCTGGCGGTCTATGACAACAAGCTGATTGCAGGGGGAGGATTTATCACCGCCGGGGGCGTGGGTGCTAATTATATAGCCTCCTGGGACGGTTCCTCCTGGTCCCCCTTGGGGTCGGGGATGAATAGCAGGGTCCTTGCCCTGGCGGTCTATGACAACAAGCTGATTGCGGGGGGATATTTTACCACCGCCGGGGGTGATAGTGTCAAATATATTGCCTCCTGGGACGGTTCCTCCTGGTCTGCCTTGGGGTCGGGGATGAATGACTGGGTCTATGCCCTGGCGGTCTATGATAACAAGCTGATTGCGGGGGGAGAGTTTACCACCGCCGGGGGTAAGGTGTCGGCATATATTGCCCAGTGGACAAAACACAGTCCTGGGGATGTGGGTGATGGTGATAACGAATGGTCGTTACCCCCGGATTTCAGCCTTAAACAAAACTACCCCAACCCGTTCAATCCAACGACAACGATTGAGTATAACATTCCTAAGCGTGGATATGTCAAAATCGAGATATTTAATCTTCTCGGTCAGAAGGTGCGGAATCTGGTTGACGAGTATAAATCAGCTGGGAATTATAGCGTAACCTGGGACGGCACCGACAACGGCGGTAATCCACTGGCAACCGGCATCTACTTCTGTCGTTTCCGTGCTGGTGATCATGTCCAGACTAAGAAGCTGGTCTTGATAAAGTAAGGTCAGTAGCTTTGTGCTCCTGATCTACTCAGCTCTTAATTCACCTTTTTGTACCCAAAAAAGGTACACTTGACAAGCAAAAAAAACCTCTCCCCCTGTATCCCCCTCTCCACAAGTGTGGAGAGGGGGACTAAGGGGGTGAGGTTGATTTACATCATGTGAATCGGTCTGCCCTCCGCCTTTAAGACAGCTTCTCTTGTCGGTTCGCTTAGGGTCGGATGGGCGTGGATGGTGTCAATTACATACTGGAGTGCGGAAGCGAAGCTTCCGCAGCGTCCCGCCAGAGGCGGGGCGCACTCCTATCATGTTATATGTATTGGTCTTCCCTCCGCTTTTAAGACAGCTTCTCTTGTCGGTTCGCTCAAAGTGGGATGCGCATGGATTGTGTCTATTACATCTTGGGTTTTCGCTCCCATCTTTATGGCTAAAGTCAGCTCTGCAATTAAATCTGTAGCTCTGTGACCCAAAATCTGTGCCCCCAATATTTTTCCGGAAGTCTTCTCGACCACCACTTTCACAAAACCATCTGTCTCATTTTCTGCTTGCGCTCTTCCACAAGCCACCATGGGGAATTTTCCGGTTTTAACTTCAAATCCTTTTTCTTTCGCTTGTCTCTCATTGAGACCCGCGCTTCCGATCTCCGGATGAGTGAAGATACATGAAGGAACCGCAGTATAATCCATCTTTTTATCTTCGCCCAAAGCGTTTTCCACCGCTATCTCTGCTTCCATAGAAGCTACATGCGCCAAAAGCCAGTTGCCGATGCAGTCTCCTGCGGAGAAGATATGCGGCAAGTTGGTTCGGAGATGATCATCTACCAGAATAGTTCCCCGATCCATCTTGATACCGAGCTTCTCTAATCCCATGTCTTTGGTATTTGCCCTTCTTCCCACAGACAATAAAACCTTTTCTACTTCCACATTTGTTTCACCGTCTGACGTGGAGATGGTCACAGTATTTTTGCCATTCTTGACTGGTGCTATTCGAGAGACCTTGGAGCTGGTGAATATCTTAATTCCCGTTCTTTCCAGAGAGGCTCTCAATCCCGCAGAAATCTCTTCATCTTCACCGGGGAGAATCTGGGGGAGCATCTCCACGATGATAATCTCCGTTCCAAAGGTGTGATAGATATAAGCGAATTCACATCCGATGGCTCCACCTCCAATAATCAACATGCTTTTGGGGATGGAAGTTAAAGATAAAGCTCCGGTGCTGTCTATCACGCCTTCTGATTCGATTCCCGGAATGGGAAGCTGAATGGGAACTGAGCCGGTGGCGATTAAAAACTTTTCCGCTTCAAATTCTTCGATGGTTCCATTATCAAGCTTGACTTCTATCTTTTTGTCATCCAAAAATGTCGCTGTCCCTTTGATCAGATTCACCCCTCGCGCTTTGAGCAGACTTTTCACGCCGGTGACCAATCGGTTCACTACCATCTGCTTTCGTTTCATCAGTTGAGAAAAATCAAGCTCCATTCCGTGAACTTTTAAACCCCATCTTTCAGCATTTTTCAAAGTGGAAAAGGTGTGCGCCGCAGAGGTCAACACCTTGGTGGGAATACATCCCACGTTCAAGCATGTTCCTCCAACTTCTTTTTTTTCTACTAAAGACACCCTGGCTCCTAATTGAGCCGCACGAATCGCGCCCACATATCCTGCTGGTCCACCACCAATAATGATTAAGTTATTGCCGTCATCCTTCATGATTTTCCTCCTGATTCAGCTAATAAAAATCCATTGGAATTATCCTGATGATTTCTTTTTTAACTAACCTGAAAGTAGTTATGATTTCCTCTTTGATTCCTCCTCACCCTAACCCTGCGAAGCATGCATACGCATCTCCCCGAGGAGACTGTGTCATAATTCGGTTTTTTGTAGCCGCAGACTTTAGTCTGCGAAAACCGCTTGTTGAATTCCAACAGTTTACGCAATCTAAAGATTGCGGCTACAAAGTCAAAACATGATTATGACACACCCTCGAGGGGGAGAGGGGACTGGGTTTCCTTTCCCCTCTGGGGAGAGGATAAAGGTGAGAGGGTAGTTTCATATCAAAAGAAACATGTAGTATTACTTATTCCTTTGGCAGTTTCTCGAATTCATCCTTAAGAATTCCCATGATTATGGTATCATGATATTCACCATTAACGAAACGATCGTGTCGTATGACTCCTTCTTTTTTGAATCCACACTTCTCATACGATCTTATACCTCTGGGATTGAACTCATAAACTCGCAAGTAAACTCGGTGTAGATTCATCTGGTTGAAGGCAAAGTCTAACATGGTTATCATAGCATCAGTTCCGTATCCTTTGTTCCAATATTCCTTTTTGCCTATGACTATACCCGCCTCCGCATTGCCACTTTCCCAGTTGATGTTATGCAATCCCACCTAAATAAATCCCTTCTTTGGTCTCGAGGCATAAACCTTATTTCTCTCATTGGCTGGATCCAGCGCTCTTTCGATCCATTTTTCCTCTTGATATCGAGAGACGGGATATCTCAATATTAGAGTGACGGTCACTTCGGGATCGTTTATCCATTTTAAGACTTCATCAATATCCGCTTTCTCGTATGCCCTGATTCTGACTTTTTTCCCTTCGATCATAGTTAACCTCGCTGGTTTCTTAACCCCTCCCCCTGTGTTCCCCTTCAGGGTGAATCCCTTTCCTTCGACCCTGAGGTCTCACTTCGTGCCGAGCGCACTCAGTGCGAGGCAGGACCGAAGGGCAGGGTGAACCCCTCTCCACTTTGAGGGTGTGTCACAATTGTGTTTTGACTTTGTAGCCGCAATCTTTAGATTGCGTAAGCTGTTGGAATTCAACAAGCGGTTTTCGTCCATATGGACGGCTACAAAAAACCGAATTATGACACACCCTCTTTGTGGAGAGGGGGATAGGTGGTGAGGTAATTCTATCGCATTTTATTTCAGCTGTTTCTGGAATAAACCCAAATCCGGTTTTATCTGCCAAGTTAAATTCTCAAATTTGACAAGCTCACCCTCCGGGGAATAGGCCGAATCCTGGAGGGCTTCCTCTAACGAAATAAAAGAATATCCCGAAGTGAAATAATATTCCACTATCTTATCTAAAACCTCTGCATTAATTCTATTCAGATGCACCAGGAGCACCTGTCTAATGTTTCTGCCGAAACGTTCCCAGAATAGATTTTCCGCTTCTGCGGTTGCAATTCTGATCTGCCCCAGATACGCGGATAGGATTTGCTCTCTTTTGTTGTTGGATCTCCAGGCTCTTACATACTGATAATTATATTCCCAGTCGTATGGATCAATGGTCACCGGTGCAATGGTGTAACAACTCTCCTTTAGAAACTTTCTGATCTCCTCACCTTTTTCAGAATTTCTTCCGGTATGAAGATATGGAAACCTGAAATAGGTTAACCTCCTTTTGTAATCTCTCAAGAGCTTTTCTATTACATAAGCTCCTTTTATGATGTCCCTCTCATAGGTAGAAATATCCACTTGATCAAAATCCAGGTGAGAGTAGGTATGATTTCCCAGATCGTGACCATGTTTCAGCCATAGCTCCAATATGTCCGTTTTTCCATTAGCTTCATTGCTTATAACAAAACCCGTAGCCTTTATCTGATATTTATCCAAGACGTCTAGGATCCTCTGGTTGGTCTTTAGCTGATCCGCATGTCCTGGGACTAAAGCCGCGGGCAAATCATCGAAGGTGATCGCCAGCTCTTTTGTCCCAGGATATGCTGGAATCGATGGAATCCAAAGAAGAATCAGCCAGCTTATGCATATAGAAAATTTTCTCATGGTTTGCTGAGCCGACATATTCTGGAGTATCAAGCCCCGCTTCCAGCGGGATTTACAACTTTAGCTTGATCCAAAGAACCTCCCCCAAGTTCACCTAAAGGGACTGTTGAAAAAGTCACTTCTGTGATAAAATCAGCGAGGAGAGGTTATCGTAGGGACAGCCCTTGTGGCTGTCCTTCTTAGAGTTAGGACAGGGACCCCGCCAAGGCGGGATTTCGCAAGCTCAACAAGCCCTGTCCCTACGAATTCCAATTCCTCAATAACTGGTTTTTCAACAGACCCTAAAGGTGAACACTCCAAACCTTCCCACCCAATTATTCAGAGTTCTTTGCTTTAATCAATAATTAGTAAGCTGATCTATCTTTCCGTGTTTTCGAGCGATGTATTCGAACGAACGATACACGTAATGTGAAAACAAAGCTAAAACAAGCGTAGTCAGCGCCATGATAGATATTAGCTCAAAGTTGGAAAATCCACTTAGGGTGGAGCTTGAGCTTCTACCCAGAATCGCTCTCCTGGTCAGCTCCAGCCAGTAGGTCAAAGGCAGGGCCTTAGATAGATATTGAAGCCAGATAGGCAGAATGTCTATGGGATAGATGGCGCCGCAGGCGAGATAGAAAAGCCCTGCCATCCCTTCGGTCAGCCCGGCGCTGTGATGCGCCGTAACTAAAGTCATTCCCGCCAGAAGTATCCCCAAACAGGTGACGATGAAAATACCAGCCAATACAGAGAACAGAAGCAAAGGATAATTCACAGTCAGCAAGTGGACCGGAATCTTTAATACTATAATACCAAAAGCCATGGTGACTATCACCGCCACGGTGGTGAGGATCATTTTGGCAATGCCCCGACCAAAGAGGTAATAATACATCTTGATCGGAGATATGTAGATATATCTGATCATCTGATAATGTTCCCGATCCTCATGGATCACCCAACTGATTCCGAACAGAACGTTGACCACATACATGAAGAAGGCATTTCCTATATAAATGTATGCGAAAAGATCCAAACCGGACTTGCCTCTGGTTATGACATAATACATCACCACCAGAATAAGGGATGAGGCGATGGGTCGGACGATAGAGTAAATGGCGAAAAGAAATGGATCGGTCCAGTTAGATTCCATCGCCCAACCTAACCGCCCCGCAGTCTTTATCGTTCTTAAGTTCTCTTTGGTTTTATCAAACATGCTGTTCATCTCTCCTTGCGGTTGCCAGTTGCCAGTTTCCAGTTGTCAGCTCATAGCTTATAGGTTATAAGATTGTTTGCATTATGCTCTTTGCTCTACGCTCTTTGCTCTTTGTTTTCTGCATTTTGCACTTTGCACTTTGCACTCTGTAATTTGCAATATGAATTTATTGCCATCTCAAGGTCAATCTTCCTTCTTTCTTACCCAACTTCTCCATAAGCTCCAGAGCATACTTGGAAACGACCAAAAAGAAAACGCACAGCACTATCAGGACTCCTATCTCTAAATTCACTCCGATGAATCCCGATTTCGCTCCCGCTTCGAAAGCCAGCTGTCTCATGGCATCCAGTCCTAAGGTGAGCGGGATAAAAGAGGCTATTAAGCCAATAGTGAAACCTAAGTTTCTCACCGGGAAGAAAAATCCTGATAAGAGGTGCACCGGCTCTTGCAGAAGGGTGACTCCATGCCACGCTTCTCTGCCATAGAGCATAAAAAGCGATGAGAAGACCATACCCAGTCCATACAGACTCACCAGAGTCAAAACAAAAACTGCAAACAGCTTAGGGAAGCTTATTATGGCGAAATCGACCTTAAAGATCAAGCTTCCGACCAAGAAGATGAAAACCGCCCGGGTGGTGGCTAAAACCATTCCGCCCGACGCCATGCCCAAAAGTATGGACATTCGGGAGATGGGAGCGATCATATATAGATCCAGATTCCCCACCTCCTTTTCCCAGTAGAACTGAGCCGCCATGGACCACAGAACGTGTATCCAGTAGGCGCTCATGGTTCCACCCAGAATGACAAATCCAGTGTATTCCTCTGGAGCTTTTAAAGCCTTATACACATACACATAAGCGGCGGTGCTCAAGATGGGAAGCAGGGTTTCGGTGAGCCACCAGCTTGGCTCCCGGTTGGCGCCTACCACCCGCACATAAGCCCGAGCGATTATCGCCCTGAGGTTGGTTTTTAGATCTGTTTTCATTTTTTCTCCGTCTCCGTCTCAGTCCCAGTC
>Ga0315288_10000455_pt1 | contig 51018 bp, 31 predicted proteins | sample YL17G11_20_MG_FD_203454 | JGI IMG/M metagenome (GOLD analysis project Ga0315288, IMG submission 203454) | Sediment microbial communities from Yellowstone Lake, YNP, Wyoming, USA - YL17G11_20 | ecosystem: Environmental > Aquatic > Freshwater > Lake > Sediment | place: USA: Wyoming | collected... | reverse complement strand
CCGAGCTGACCGATGGACGGGTTTTCACCGCTCAGCAGGCACTGCAGCAAGGGCTTATCGACAAAGTCGGTTACCTGGACGAAGGAATAAAATGGGCCAAAGAAATTGCGGGCGTAAAGAAAACTTCGGTCGTCATTTATCACCGGCCGTCAAATTATAAGCCAAACGCATACGGCCTGGCGGCGGCCGGCTCAGACGGCCTCGGCCCGCTGGTCAATCTCGAACTGCCCGACTGGCTGAATGCGGGCGGGGCCCAATTTCTATACCTCTGGCAGCCAGCGGTCGATTAAACACCGAAGGTGCCGGGGCCCTGGTTCTAATGTCACCCGGCACCGGGGAAAGCCCGGGCAAAATCAGCTCCGGCTTATGTATCGGTCTTTACAATCTATTGGCTGTCCAGAGAATGGCACGATTTACGAGCAAGGGGTAATTGCGATTCTCGTAGGCTTTTGAGTCGTGTCCCAACTGGATCGTACAGACCTTTGCCTTGCCGTATCTTCTTATCCAGCCGACGGTCTTATCGCTGGCGGCGTGATCGGTTGTCAAGAGAACATGATTGTCCTGGTCAAACCAGCAGTTTTTGTAGCCTTCGTCATGAATCGGAAAATCGCTCATACCCTCGGTAATCGGATGCTGCTTGTCCACAATGCTGATCGCCATGTCAATATCATGCTCGTACGAACCGGCCTTGCACAGAACGCCGTCCTCCATAATATCCTTCGTGTAGTACTTGGTGCCGATTATCTTCTTGAACTCGGGCCACTCCTGGAACGAGCACATGGTATGATGCAGCGCAACGACTCCGACGCCCTGATCCAGCAGCTTGAGGAAATTCTTCCGACGCTTTTCCGAAATCTGCTGGGTCATACTATAAAACACGATTACATCATAATCCCAGCCGCTGATGTCCTCGAACAGCTCGCTGTGATCTTTCTGTATCGCCTCGGTATAGGTAATTCCCTCGATCGAATCCAGCATTTTGAAAAACGGCTCGCGCTCGAAATCGTGTCCGCCGGTAACGACCACGACCTTGAGCTTTCCGAGCTCGGCGCCGTCCAGCTCACAGATACGGAGATTCCGCCAGCGGACCTGGTAAGGAAAAAAGTTCCCGCCGAGCCCGTGGACCTGAAGACCGATGATCCCTTTGGCATCCATCGAATCCCTCAGATCGGCACATGGAATACCGTTGATCCACGTTTTGATAGAGCTGCCTTTACATTCGATTCGGTACTTGTTCCACTGGTCATCCTTGAAGGCCTTGCCGGCGGCCGGATCTTCGCTCACATCAGCCAGGAAAAATCCACGCCGGGCCTCGTCATAAATCCCGCCCGAGGTGCCGGTTTCCGCACTGGCGATTTCCACCTGATAACCGTACACGCGATCCGGAGGAACCAAAAGCTGCCGGGGCCGGCCATCAGGCCTTCTGAACATGAAGAACATCGGGTTTGTCGCAATCTGACTGCGAATCTGGACCCCGGAATTCAACCTGGGATCGCATTTGACCTCAAACTCAAGGATGAAATCTCCGTACTCTTTGTTGGTACAAAGAAACGTGTTGGGACTGCCCTTGACAGCCGTGCCCACTATCGCCCCGTCCTCGACACGATACTTCGCATAGCCGCTATGAACGCTCCAGCCATTCAGCGTTTCACCGTCGAACAAATCCATCCACTCACCGGCCATCGCACTGGTCGTAATCAGCGACAGCACCAGAATACTCAACAACAGGTTCTTAAACATTTTCCCATGCTCCTTTCTAAAAAGATGAATTCACATACTCCACTATTTTAGGCGGATTGTCCTGAAACGCAAGTCTTTCAGTAGAAATTTCGAGTCACAACCAGGCATGCATATGCCAAAATGACGCTTTAGAATTGATTTCGGCCAAATTGCTCTTCGAAAGTGTTGACAGACAACGTAAAAAGTTATTATATTGCAAGCACTTATGGATTGTGCGCCCGTAGCTCAATTGGATAGAGTCGCGGACTTCGAATCCGAAGGTTGCTGGTTCGAGTCCAGCCGGGCGCGTTCAAAAATGCGGTTTTCGATACCGCCAGTGGCGTTCGCCTTTTCACCTAAAGGCATAATCGGGCGTTGTCCGGCGTACAAAAGCGCCAAGCAGGACGCCAAGACAGAATCGGTAACATTCACATCGTCGGTCCCGGTCTTCGTCCGGCTCTGACTGCTCGGCCTGGAAAAGCCAGGCAAACGGTTCACGGCGTCGGCTTCCTGTCCTCTCAGCGTGTGCGTATAGAGGCTCATGGTCAGGTTGATGTCGCCGTGCCGCATTATTTCCTGTGCAATTGTCCCTCAAGTGCAGCGTTTGCAGCATTGACTATTGCCATGCCAGCTAAGAACTTCTTCATATCTTGTTGTCAAAATCGCTATCCTTTACAAGGCGTGATTCGAGACGATCTTCATGCCCGGATGGAATTTACGGTATGGACAAGGGCTCGAAAGACCTGCCACTACTAAACTCGCAGCTCGATCAAACTGGCTACGATAACACTCCCTATAGTGTTCTGCGTCTACGCAGCCAACTGATAATACCCGTACCGATACAGCCGAGTACAAGGGCGCCGGGAGCAGGAATGGGTTGAGCCGGATAAGTATCCGTATTGTTATTGCCCCAGCCGCCATTGCCAGGGTCATTGCCCCAGCCGCCATCGCCAGAGTCATTATCCCAGCCGCCATCACCAGAGTCATTGCCCGAGTCGCCAGCGCCAGCCTCATAGCCCGAGCCGCCATTACCAGAGTCATAGCCCCAATCGCCAGAGTCATAGCCCGAGTCGCCAGCGCCAGCCTCATAGCCCGAGCCGCCATTGCCAGAGGCATAGCGACTGCCACTATCACGCCGGTCCCAGCCAAAGACATTATCTAAGAGCCAATAGAGCCAATCTTCAAGAAAGAAGCTTGAATCGTCCGAACCGTCTTTGACCATGATAGCATCGGGTGATTCGGATTGAGACGACCCTGCCTGCGTTAAGGTAGGATTCGCCATTACAGTGGAACATAGCCCAATACATATTACGGCTATGGCATAGGTTAGCAAAAGCTTTTTCATATTCTTTACCCCCCAAGTAGTTAAAGATATGGTACCACATCAGCCCCTAAAAGTCAAGAGTTATTAGCAGTGTTTCTTCAAATGATTGATATACTTTCCGACATATCCTGGTGCGGGTCAAAAACGAAATGGTTTTGGGACTTACATGTTCTATTCTTTTGTACGCAACCACCCTAAAGTGTCTCACAGAATAGCCCTCGGAGGTGTTTTGTGGTCGTAGAATGGACGATCTGGTCTTTATAAAATCGTTCAGGTCTTCACGGTTGTAAGCCAGATCGATTAGCTGAAGGCGGACCTGATTCGTCGGATCCGCCTGCTCATTAACCGGATGAACCAAAAAATCGCCAAAAAAGCCTTGCGAACGAACAATATTATAGGTATAATCGTATATCGTATACAAATAGATAAAGGCAGGCCAAAACCTATCATATTTTGCGTGCCATTATAATTCATAAGTTTATTTCATACTGGTCCTGCCTTTAGCAAAAAAAAAGGTTTTCTTTTTGCATCGATTTCTTTATGTGCTCTCCGTATTATTCAGGAGGAGAGCCCGATTAGCGCAATAAGGACATGAGTATGTACTTTCAATGGTTGAGTTTACAGCATTTTGCCTCTTCACTTAGAAATCTTTTACTAAATTATCCGGTTGATAATTCAAATATGCTGCGGCGTCGTAAGCTGCAGCGTTATTATATATATATTTCATAGCTCTTTTTGAGAGGACACCAAAATGAGAGGAAAAGCAAATCTTGTCAGATGGCTGCTCTGTGTGCTGCTTCTATTGGTAGTTGCCGGGCATCTGTCTGCTGCGGAACCGCGGGACAGCCTGTGGAACCAGGTGGACGAGGCGATTCAAAAGAGGCTGCCCAGGACCGCGATAGCGGTTCTGGACGAGATCATACCGGGAGCCCTGGAAGATCAGGCTTATGCGGAAGCAACCAGGGCCATCTGTCTGAAGATCTCGCTGGAGGGTCAGATTCAAGGGGGTAAGGCTGAGGAGCAGATCGTCCTTTTGGAGGCTGAGATTGCCAAGGCGCCTGAACCAATGAAGCCTGTAATGGAAACGATCCTGGCCCATTGGTACTGGCAGTATTTCCAGCAGAACAGTTGGCGCTTCATCAACCGGACCCGGACCGCCGAACCGCCTGGAGCGGACATCACAACATGGGACCTGCCCCGCATCCTGGCGGAGATTGACCGGCACTTCAGTCTGGCCCTGAATGCGGAGCAGCAGCTCAAGGCAATCCCGATAAATGAGTATGACGACCTGCTGGAAAAAGGGACCGTGCCGGACAGCTACCGGCCGACGCTTTACGATTTCCTGGCCTTTGAGGCTTTGTCGTTCTATAGTGCGGGCGAACAAGCCGGCACAATACCTCAGGATGCGTTCGAAATAATGGCCGACAGTCCGATTTTTGGCTCTGTTGCCGAATTTCTTGCGTGGCAGCCTGAGACCTCGGACACGGACTCCGCCAAGCTCAAGGCTATTGGCTTGTATCAGGACTTGCTTACCTTCCATCAGGATGACGACGACAAAAGTGCTTTCATAGATGCGGATTTGCACAGGCTTATGTTTGGCTATAACTATGCGCTGGGGCCTGAAAAGACCACTTTATACACTGCTGCTTTGGGACGGTTCGTAGAGGAGTGGTCGGAGCAAGAGATCGCAGCCCGGGCATTGTATGAATGGGCCAGAGTAGTGTATGGCCAGGGAGACTACGTCCAGGCTCACTCGCTGGCCAGTCGGGGATGGATCGGGTATCCTGACAGCTACGGCGGCACGCAATGCCACAACCTTATCCAGCAAATCGAGGCAAAGTCCGCCACGATACAAACAGAGCGGGTATGGAATAAGCCTATGCCGGATATAAAGGTCACCTATCGTAACGTGACCCGGGTCTTCTTCAGGGCAATACCGCTGAGCGCCGAAGAGGCCATTCAGCCCGATTGGCAAAGTATCGATAATGATGAGATAAATACCTTGCTCACGCGTTTTGAACCCGCGCTTCAGTGGGACGCCGACCTGCCTGCAACCGATGATTATCAGGAGCGGACTGAAACGTTGCCGGCGCCCAAAGGCCTTGAAAAAGGCTTCTATTTCATTGTTGCCGGTCATGAGCCTTCATTTAAGCAAAGCAATAACAGGATAAGCGTAGCTTCTATCTGGGTAAGTGACCTGGCGCTTATCGTAAGAAGTATTTATCGGGATAGTTTGGTTGAGGGGTTCGTTCTCGACGCCAACGGCGGCGAGCCGCTCGCCGATGCTAAGGTAACTCGCTGGACTTATAACCACGCGAACAACCTGTACCGGCCGACCGACGAGGCGTACACCGACGAGAACGGGCTTTTCAAATTCTCTCGCTTCGATCAAGACCAATTCCTGATTGTTGCCGAATACGAGGGCCAAAAACTTGCCACTGAAAATACTTATTGGATTTATCAAACTCGGTACGATCCGACGCCTAATGAACAGACCATTTTTTTCACTGACCGGTCGCTTTACCGTCCGGGCCAGACCATCAGCTATAAGGGGATTTGTATCCACACGGACCCGGTCAGGGACAACTACCGGACACTGGCGGGTCAGTCGCTGATCGTGGTATTTCGAGATACTAACTACCAGGAAATTGCACGCCAGGAGCACAAATGCAACGACTACGGCGCATTTAGCGGCAGCTTCACTGCCCCCCGGGACCGCCTGATGGGCCAAATGTCCCTGTCCGTGGAGCAGGGTCCCTACGGCAGCGCATACCTGAACGTGGAGGAATATAAGCGTCCCAAATTCCGCGTCCAGCTCGATGCGCCCGCTGAGGCGCCGAGGCTCGACGCGGAAGTAATTGTGCCGGGCAAGGCCACGGCATACACGGGAGCAGCCATTGGCGGAGCTCAGGTCGAATGGCGAGTTGTCCGTCAGGTGCGGTTCCCCGTCTGGTGCTGGTGGGCCCGCTGGTTTTACCCTTCGGCGTCGGAACAAGCCATCGCCCATGGCTCGACGGTCACGGAAACCGACGGTTCGTTTTCAATCCTCTTCACGGCCAAACCCGATTTGTCCATTTCGCAAGAGGATGAGCCGGTATTCGCGTATCGCGTCCATGCAGATGTGACGGACACTACAGGCGAGACCCGCTCGGACGAGCGCATCGTGCGTGCCGGATATACCGCTCTGGCTTCTGCCATTAACGCCGACGCCTGGCAGACGCGTGATAATCCTGTTGAGCTGACTATCACGACCCAATCCATCGATGAGCAGCCTGAGCCTGCCGGAGGCACGATCGGAATTTATACATTGAAGCAGCCGGATAAAGTCATCCGTGCCGCAATGAACGCCGGATGGGCGGTATCGCAGCCGGATTCATCTAATCCGGACACGTGGGAGCCGGCGGACCTGGTTAGCGAACAGGCCTTCCAGACCGACGCCGACGGCCGGACCGTGCTTTCTGTTACTTTGGAGGCCGGCGTATATCGTGCAATTCTACAGACTCAGGACCGTTTTGGTAAATCGGTCGCTGCACGGCATACTATTCACGTCGTCGATCCCCAGGCGGAACATTTCAGCGTACGTGTAGCTAATCACTTTGCCGCACCCGCGTGGTCCGTTGAGCCGGGCGAGTCATTTATGGCCCTGTGGGGCACCGGGTACGATACCGGCCGGGCTTACGTTGAGCTGGAGTGCCGGGGCAAGCTCCTGCACGCCTGGTGGACGGACCCCAACAGAACACAGGAAGTTATCGAGCAGGACGTTACAGAAGACATGCGCGGCGGCTTCACGTTACGCGCTACGTATGTTCGGGAGAACCGGGCGTATCTGAACGAGCGGATTGTGGATGTACCCTGGACAAATAAACAACTGACGATCCAATGGGAACATTTTAAGTCTCTGCTTGAGCCGGGACAGGAGGAGAAGTGGACCGCTATAATCACAGGCCCGGATGCCGGCGGGGCCGTCGCCGAGATGGTGGCGGGTATGTACGATGCTTCCCTGGACCAGTACCTGCAACACTATTGGGTGCAGGCTTTCAGCGGCTTTAGGACCGAGTCGAGCAGATTGTCCAGTCGATTCGAGAACGGTATGATTACGTTCAATCCGGTTCTTTTTGACTGGAATGTGGACTACATCTATTTGGATTTCTTCTACCGTCATTTCCCTTATGATATTGTTTATCCTTATTATGGAGGCAGCGGCGCCGGCGGCGGCGGGCCTGTGCCGGCTCCCGGCGGACGTGGAGATACTCCGCCGTATGATTACAACAGGACTACACCGGGATCAGAAGAAACAACACCTGCCGGGGATAAGTCCGGCGATGGATCGGGGCCGGACCTTGACCATGTTTCTGCACGCCGGAACCTCAACGAGACGGCGTTTTTCTACCCGCACCTTCTGTCCGACGCCGAAGGCGTGGTGCGAATCGAATTCACTATACCGGAGGCTTTGACCGAATGGCGGTTCATGGGCTTTGCACACGACAACCAACTGCGCAGCGGCTTTTTAACGGACACAACCGTCACGGCCAAAGACCTGATGGTCGAGCCCAATCCACCGCGATTCGTGCGAGAAGGAGACGTCATCGATTTCACGGTCAAGGTCACCAACCAGTCCGCCGCCCGCCAGACTGGCAGAGTAAGTCTCACGTTATCTGATGCCCGCACCCTCGAGCCCCGTGACGAGGCGTTGGGCAACCTGTCGCCGGAGCAGACCTTCGACGTGCCCAGCATGGAGTCGCGCACGTATTCGTGGCGGCTGACCATACCGGACGATTGCGATTTTCTCACATACAGGGCCGTGGGCGCCACGAGCCGGCTCAGTGACGGCGAGGAGGGATATCTGCCGGTATTGAGCCGCCGGATTCTTGTGATCGAGTCACTGCCGCTGCCCGTACGCGGCCCGCAGACCAAGGAATTCGAGTTCACCAAACTTTTGGAATCGGGCCAGTCGCAGACCCTGCGTCACAAGAGCCTGACTGTGCAGATGGTCTCCCAGCCCGCGTGGTATGCGGTAATGGCCCTGCCTTATCTGATGGAATATCCGTACGAGTGCAGCGAGCAGGTATTCAACCGGCTCTATGCCAATGCTTTGGCCTCGTACATAGCCAATGCGGACCCCAAGATTCGGCAGATATTCGACCAGTGGAAGGCCACGCCGGCCCTGGATAGTCCGCTTGAAAAGAACGAAGACCTGAAATCCGTAACATTGGAGGAGACCCCCTGGCTCATGCAGGCCATGGACGAGTCTCAGGCGCGTAAAAACGTGGGAATCCTTTTTGATCAGAACCGGCTCAACGACGAAACCTCGCGTGCCCTGTTCAAGCTCCAGCAGATGCAATTAGACGGCGGCTTGTGGCCCTGGTTCCCGGGCTGTCCCGGCAGTAGATATATTACACTTTATATCACCACTGGTTTCGGGCGTCTGCGTCACCTGGGCGTAAGCCAGTTAGACGTTAGTTGCGCGATCAACGCGCTCGGTGCTCTGGACAAATGGATGGACGAGGAGTATCGCTGGATTCTCGAGCACGGGGATAAAAACGAGAACAATCTTAGCTGCATGATTGCGCTCTACCTGTATGGGCGCAGTTTCTTCCTTGCCGACAAATCCATAGACAGCCAGTACCAGGAGGCCCTCGAATACTGGCTCGACCAGGCCCGGCAGTACTGGACCACACTATGGCGTCAGTCTCAGGCACACCTGGCCATTGCACTCAAACGCTTCGGTGATCTTCAGGCACCCGACCAAATTATGCAGTCGATTCGGGAATACAGCGTTACTGACGATGAGCTTGGTATGTATTGGCGGGACACTGAACTCAGTTGGTGGTGGTATCATGCCCCGATTGAAACCCAGGCCATGATGATCGAGGCTTTTGACGAAGTCTCAGGCGATACGCAGGCGGTCGAAGATTGCAGAGTCTGGCTGCTCAAACAGAAGCAGACCCAGGATTGGAAAACCACCAAGGCCACGGCCGATGCGATTTACGGATTGCTCCTGAGAGGCGCCGATTTCCTTGCTTCCAACGCCCTGGTCGAGGTGGCGCTCGCAGGCGAATGGATCCAGCCGGAACAGGTAGAAGCCGGCACCGGTTTCTACGAAGAACGTTTCATCCGCCGGGAAATCGAGCCTGATATGGGCCATATCACAGTTAAGAAGATTGACGAAGGTGTCAGTTGGGGCAGCGTGCACTGGCAGTATCTTGAGGATATGAGCAAGGTCACACCTTATGAAGGCACACCGCTGCAGCTCAAAAAGACTTTGTTCGTCAAGAACACAACAGACCAGGGCCAGGTACTGAATCCCGTCGATGGTCCGCTTGCCGTGGGCGACGAGCTGGTCGTACGCATCGAATTGCGGGTGGACCGCGATATGGAATACGTCCACCTTAAAGACCAGCGGGGCAGCGGTACCGAACCGGTCGACGTTCTCAGTGGCTACCGGTACCAGGACGGCCTGGGCTACTACCAGAGCACGCGTGATACGGCGACACACTTTTTCATGGACTATCTGCCCAAGGGCGTGTATGTCTTTGAATACAGTACCCGCATTCAGCACAAGGGAAAATACCAAACAGGCATGGCCGCTATACAGTGCATGTACGCACCGGAGTTTAACAGCCATTCGGAGAGTTTCGATCTGGAAGTCAGGTAGCCTGGGCCGATTCAGCTATTTGTGGCCGATACGAATGTTATGGACAGACTGCCAAACGCCGGCGTTAGAAATCCTGCCGGGCGCATTTAAAAGGACACTTTCGATAATACTCCCGTGTCAGATGGTCTCGGCGGCCTCCATTTCGCGCATGTAGATGTCTTCAAGGTCTGCGTGCTTGAAATCCTGCCGTTTCCGGATGGCAACAAGGCGTCCCTGCTTCATAATACCTACTCTGTCTGCAATAATCTTTGCTCTGAATATATCGTGGGTAGTCATTAAGATGGCCTTGCCTCGCTCCCTTAGCCGCTGCAGTTGAGCCAGGAATTCCTGTGCGCTTGTCGGATCAAGGCCGCTGGTTGGCTCGTCCATCAGTATCGCCGGCGGATCCTTCAGTAGCGCAATAGCAATACCCAGCTTTTGCCGCATGCCTTTGGAAAAATGTTTAAGACGCATACTTAACGCCTTTTCCGGCAGACCCACGGTGCGCATCACATCGTCATAATCTTTCTTTTTGAGCCCTTTCTTGCCGGCCAGCTCCGCAAAGAAAGCCAGATTCTGCCGGGCCGTGAACATCCCGTAAAGCTGCACGTTCTCCGAGACATAGGAGACATACTTCTTGGCCTCCAGCGGAAACTTGTTGCAGTCATGTCCATTGATAGTCGCCGAGCCGCTGGTGGGGGGGATGAAATCCAGCAGGATATTGATGGTGGTCGTTTTGCCGGCGCCGTTCGCCCCCAACAAACAGAAAATTTCGCCCGGCTGAACGCTGTAGCTGACATGATCCAGCGCCAGCACACCATCCTCATATCGTTTCGTCAATTCGTTAATTTCAATCATGTTCATTGTCCTTTCTTAATTAAATTCATTATAAACAATATCTGTACAGTTTTCCATTATCGCACGTCATATCGACTCATCTTGATCAGTCCCACTCCGCAAAATAAGACCATATAAAGAGCCAATAAAAGAATATCAAGTCCCACTCTTTCTAAGGACTGTGCCAGGCGAGGATAACGATAGGACATTTCAGGTACTTTGATAAGATCGCGATTAAATCCTTCGGGATAAATATATGTGGTTAATCCTCTGTATTCACGTAAAGTATACTGATCATAAATCGCTTTTTTAACCTGATCCTGGAATCGTTGGGCATTGTCATTAAAGTTATCCGGTTCGTGCATGCCTGTTTTACACAGTTCAGATACCGTGCAGATGAAACAGGTAACCGGTGAGAGTCTTGCCAGGCCCAGGGCCAGTCGATTCTGTGTTTTTTGCTGGTTCAGATAATCCTGGTCAAGTTGTTTGAGCTTTCTGGCCTTTTGGTTTTGATAGTTTTGCGAGAGTGGGATAATCCGTTGGTCATACAACTCAACGGCCTTTTTTCCCTCTTCTGTCTGCGGAGGTGAACTGCGTAAATCTTCATTCGGTGCACCACACTCAGCAAAACACGCTTCCATCAAGGATTCGCGAGCTTGGGCATAGATTTCATCCTGATCCTCTGCCAGCATGGTTCTCTTAATCCGAAACGTCGTACTGCTGTCAATGGGATACAATGCCCTGGCAATTCTGGGGCTCAATTTGGGGATCGCCAGGATCATCACGGTCCAAACTAAAAACACGACCACCATGGAATTGATAGAATAATGTGTCCATGTTGATACGCAGATACCCAGGCACATCAGGCAGAGTACAAACAAAAGGGATACGCATACAATGACGCCAATCGTCGGCATCATCTCCACCGAGAAAACTGAGATCAAGGGCGAGTGATTAATAATGACCAATCCCAATGTGACCGAGAGCAGTAGGGGTACGATGAAGGCGAGATAACGTCCAATCACCTTACTCAATAGTAAGACCGATCGTGGGATAGAATTGGCAGTTATCAAAGAAAGTGACCCGCTTTCTTTTTCCATAGAAATACAGCCAAAGGTAAAGATTAGAGCAGCCAGTGAGACCACATAGGTTAAACAATAGGTATAGTCCAATTTGCCTAAAAGCAGGGCGTGAGGGCTATCGGTGGTGGTCTCCTTGATCGATCGGTACAATCCGGATCGGGACGTGACGACCTCATCGGGAATTAGTGGGGTTATGCCGCTGCAGAAAATACTCAAAGGAGCAGGTGGCCTGAATCCATGTACTGCTACGAAAGGTCCTACGTCTTTTTCGTTTCGACTACGATAGTCCTGATATTCGTTCAGGTAGCTTTCCCGGCGACTTTCATAGTCCTTCGTGCTAACGTAAAGCGCCAAAGGGATGATGAACAGACAAAGCAAGGTAAGCACAACAGAGCTGGTTTCCAGAAAGGTATGCTTGATTTCTTTTATAATTAATGTATGCCACATGGGTTTATCCTTTATCGTACGTCATATTTAAGAAGTCGGAAAAATGCCAGGCTATAGAACAACACAGAATAAAAAACCAACAGCAACACATCCCATATCCGTCTGCTGATAATGGTTTTTAGATTGGGTCGTGCGTACTGCATGTCCGGAAAGGTGGGTACATGAGAGGGATTAAATCCTTTCTCCCAGTAGGACCTGTTTCCAGCTATGATAATATTGTTGTAGAGCAATTGGCTGATCTGTTCCTGATAGCGTTTGGCATTGTCCATATAGTTCCTGGGTTCATGTATGCCGGTGCCTGCAAGGTCGGCTATAGTGTAGATATAACATGACAGGCATGAAAGCCGCGACAACACCATGGTTAATGTGTGTGTGGCCTGTAGCTGATTTTGATACTGCGCCTCTATTTTTTCAAGCTCTATAGGTATTCGATGGCGATACTGTCTCCAAAGTTGTTCCGAATGATCATTAGCCTTATCCTTCAGTGCCTGGAAGACTTCTGGTGTTATTTTACGTTTTCCTAGAATCACCAGGCCATCATTGCTCCTTATATCTTGTTCTTCTGGCCTGATACCATATAGAGAAACAGTTTCTTTTTCCCTTTGGTCATAAAATTCAGCCATTAGATCTTCCGTAAGTGCGGTTTTTCGCATACTGATGACACGTCTGCACTCCGGTTGATGTATAATGTTGGCGATCATGGGTGTCACCTTGGGGATACCCAAAACCAGAATAACCCAGGTTGTGAGTAACAAGGTGATGGATTGTGATGACCCGGTGGCATAGGTCGATAGACACACACCCAAAATAGTCATACAGACGATGAGTAGCAAGGAAATCCCCAGTATCATGGCAATGGAATACACCAGTTGGGGAGTGTTCAGATCGATCTGTGGAGAGGCAATCAACACCAACAAGGCAATACACACGGCCACCAGGAATGGGACGATTAAAACAAGCGTCTTGCTTAGCCACTTGCCAAATAACAGGGTGCCCCGGGGTACAGAACATGCTATTAAAAGACGGAGTGTTCCTCTTTCCCGCTCACCTGAGACAGTGTTAAAGGTAAAGACCAAGGCCATCAATGACACAACATAGACCATGCAAAATCGAAAGTCTATTTGACCCAGGAGTACTGCCAATGCCCCATCCGTGTTGGATTCCTTAACGGTTCGGAATACACCTGAGAAATCAGTGACAACCATATCCGGAAGATAAGGATCTAACCCCAAAACAAACACACTCAACACCGGTGGGGCTCGAAATCCATGCCCCTCTACATCCTCACTGCCCCATTCGGGTGTCCCGTGGCGGGCTCTCCATATCTGGCTTTCCTGTTGATAGGCGGATAATCGTTGTTCATAGTCGATCCGACTGACATACATACTCAAAGGGATGAGTGTAATAAACAAAAGACTAGCTATCACGAAACGGAGATCATATACCATTTCAATCATCTCTTTTTTGATAAGTGTTTTTAGCATCCGGACATCTCCATGCTGATTTAACGTACATCGTATTTATTAAAGCGCCAGAACGCCACCACAAAGAATAGAATGTTGAATGCAAAAAGCATCAGGATATCGATCCAGCCTGCTCGCAGGACTTCCGCAATAGGTGTGTATTCATACTTCATCTCAGGGATAGAAGCCTTCGATTGGTCAAATCCCTCTGTCTGTCGTACTCGTATATTTGGCAGCGGCTCCCCCATACGATAGATCTTTACCACCCAATTGTCGTAAATGGCGGCTTTGACTTGCTCCTGGTATCGTTCGGCATTTTCAGTGAACTTGTCGGCTCCGGCTGGACCCGTCCCGGCCAGGCCCGAAATAAGGTAGGTGTAGCAGCTTACGGGCGAAATCCTGGAGAGATTCGCCGCAAGAGATGCCTGGACGTTGCGTCTGTTTCTGTAATCCTGTTCCAGCTTCCTGATGGCATTGGCCACGCGCTTCTGGCATTCACTATCAAGGGCCAGCACCTCGCGGTCATATTTGGCGTATACCTGTTTCTCAGCGTCAGTTCTGGGCTCTACCGCAATGTCTTCCCAGGTCGTTCCAAATTCCGTACAGCATTTCTCGAATAACTCCTCTTTCTTCTTGTTGAATTCTCCTTCGATATCCTCTCGTGCAATTCTCGCCGCAAGGTCAACGACGTTCCTGGACTCGATGGGATAGACGGCCTCGGCGATCATGGGACTGATCTTGGGTATTCCCAGCACGGCCATCACCCAAACCAGGAACAGCATCATGATCGAGGCCATCGAGCCATGCGTAAGAGTGGATACGCAGATGCCAAGACTAACCATTACCAGAATGAACAGCAGCGTAACAAAAATAATGACCAACAAGGCAGGCCAGAGCCCTGATGACCAAACCGATATAACGGATGAAGCATTCAGGATTATCAGAGCTGCCAGGAAAGCTATGATGAACGGAACAAGTAAAACGAGGTAGTTGCCGAAAATCTTAGCCAGAAGTATCTCACCCCGGCGGATGGAAGACGAAACCATCAACCGCAGCGTCCCCTTTTCCCGTTCCCCTGAAATACGGTTAAATGTGAAAATCAACGCCGCCAAGGAGACAATAAAGCTCACATTGAAAAGATAGTCCGCCTTTCCAAACAGGAGCGATTCGGGATTGTCAATCCCAGGCTCCTTGGCCGCGCGAACAAGACCCGATCTGGAAGTAATGGCCTTATCGGGCATGAAAGGATCAAGGCCCAGTGCAAATATGCTCAGCAGGGATGGCGGTCTGAATCCTTGTGCTTCCACGTAAGGCCCCACGTCCTTGCCATAATGCTGACGATACATCTGGTGTTCCTGCTGATAGTTGGCAAGCCGTCGTTCATAGTCTTTCCGGCCGACGTACATGCCCAATGGAATCAAAATTAAGAATAGTGCCGTCACAATCCAAAATCGCAAGTCCAGAATTGTTTCGGTGATTTCTTTTCTGATAAGTGTTTTTAACATTCCAATTTATCCTTATCTACCTTAACGCACATCGTATCTCAAAAATGATACAAAAGCCGCTGTAAAGAAGACCAGGTTGAACAGCACAAGTAATCCGATATCCCAGATCGCCAGTTTCAGAGACTGACCAAGGGCAAGGTCTCGCTCCTGAAACTTCGGTATAGTCTCAAAATCTACGGGGTTGTGAGAGATAGCTCGCCACGCGTATGCCATGTTATGTTCCGGACCGATAAGGTGAAGACTCTGTGGGTCCTCCATGTCTCTGCCGCGGATAAATTCCTTCAAACCTGCCCCATAGCGATTGACTTGTTCGTACAGTTGGGCGCAGCGGTTAATTCCGGTGCCGGCAATCGTCTCACAAGCCCGCTGATAGATCACAGTCGGCGAGACGGATGCGAAGTTGCGGCGAGCAAGGGCCTGCTCTAACCACCTGTTATGGTGCTCTTGCAGAAGCTGATTTGTCGCATCCATTACAGCATTTTGGAGGCGGGCCCGGGCAGGTGGGTTGTTTATCGGATCGCTTAGATTGTTGGACATGCTTCCGGCGTTCTTCCCGTATCTCTCGTGATTGTTCCAGATCTCCTCGCGTACCTGGTTTAACTGCCTTTGCAACTCCTGCTCAGTGGACTCTTCACAGGTTACGTCAAAGATGATCCTGCAGAAACTGGGCAGTAGGATGACCGACACGACCCAAATCAGCAGAAGCATCGCCATGGAATTGGCCGAATGGCCCGTCCTGCTGGAGACGAACATGCCCAACAGGACAAAAATGGAGAGATACAGCAGAGATACCACCATGATAGCGAGGATTTTGATCCATTTACCACCGCCGATGGCGACATCTTTGGAAGAAATGATGATGATCAGGCTCACGAGCATCCCTATCATCAGAGGTATGGCCAATGTAACCATAGCTCCAAGATACTTGCCCAAAAGCACCTTATGCCTGGGGACCGTGTTGGCCAATATTAGACGCAGCGTGCCGGCTTCTTTCTCTCCACAAATACCGTCATAGGTAAAAACTAACGCTGCAAAGCTCAGTATAAGCGAAATGATCAGAGTCCAGTCAACACTGTTGAATTGAGGTAGGGCAAAGTTTACTCGCCCCTTTGTCTTGGGCAAATCCGCGGTGAAAGCGTTCACCTCAAAGAAGTTGGGGAGTACTTTCTCCTGCCCTTCGGCGCACATGACAAGCGGCTGCGGCTTGCGATAAATCCCTTGTTGATAGAACGCCACCTGGTACAACGCACTCGATTGTTCGCGCAGTGCCGCAAGGTTCTCGTTCATTTTCTTCCAGTAGTCTTTCGATTGCTCGTGATAGTCAATCACGAACACATAACCACAGACCGCAAAGAGGCACGTGGTCAAAAGCAGTGATAGTGCAAAACGCAGACTCAAGAGGTTCTCGATCACTTCCCTATAGGCAATCTGACGAATCATAATTATGCTCCTACCATGCCCAATATTGTTACGGGGCAGATTTGCTTTGCCGTATCATCTCACGTCATACCTTAAGAAAGCCGCAAAACTTGCTGCGAAAAGCACGACATTGGCAATCACCAACATGACCAGATCGGGTATCGCTTTTTCCAGATCCCCCGCCAAAGTCGGCCGGTACTTGAACCAGGGGAAATCCTGCAGATCGAGAGACACAGCCTTCACCGGATTTTCGCGTTCCCATTCTTTAAGGGCCTGCTCGGCTCTGGCTTTCGCCTGCTCATCCTCGGCCTTTTCTTTTTGGAGGTACAGCTTAGTGTATTCGGCTGATTCCTCTTCGGTACACACGGCGAAAAAGGACGCTGAAGAGAAGTTGTCCGTTCTGGAACGAATGTATTCGACTACTTCGTTTCGATGGGTTTTGACCTGGTTTATGAAATCCTGGAAGCTGGCCAGACCCGTACCAGCAAGGATAGCTATCACGTTCTCATAAGTTGATATAGGCGAGATTCGAGAGAGACGATTGGCAAGGGTTCTTTGTCCGAAAAAGCTGTTAAGGTTACTGTGCTCTAATTCCCAAAATTTGTCCGCGTACCTGAGTTTAACGGGTATGTCCAGAGAATTCAATTTTTGCTCGGCATGGAGCCAGTAAATGTCTCTTCTCTTGGCGTAGTATCCTCCGAAAACATCGCCTTCGTCGTTTGTGACAAGACTGCTCGAAAAGTCCACCTTGATGTCGCCGAGCTCACGGGCAAGGTCGTTCTTGAGGGACGACATCCTGCCGTCTCGTTTCTCCTGAGACTCCAATGGCTGGATTTGTGTGGCCAGGTGAACACCGGCGTTTGGAATTACGATGGCAAATATAATCCAGACAAATAATCCGAGCACCATCGATATGGCAGACCTTCTTGTCAAGCAAGAAAACAACAATCCCAATTGATACATAATTAAGGTGAAAGCTATCGAAGCAACGAACATTAATCCTATCCGAATCCAGTCCGAGCCTGACAAAGCAACCATCGGGAAAGATATGAGAATCACCAGCCCTATCACAAACGTTATTGCAACAGGAACACAAAGAGTAACCAGTCCGGCCAGAAGCTTACCGAGCAGCACCTGATGCCGGGCCGTCGCACCCGAGAGCATCAGCTTGAGCGTGCCCTGCTCCCGTTCCCCCGATATGACATCGTAGGCTACCAGCAGAGCCAGGATGCTGATGATGATCTTGAAAATCAGTGATTCGTCGAATACGGCGAAGATTGGCAGGTACGGATTACCTTTGCGCTGCGTCACACTTAACTCGGAAACCTTGTCCAGCTCGATTTTTGCATTGCCTACCATTTGTTTTTCCAGGCCTGCGCTAAAGGCTGACAGTACTGCAGGCGGCCTGTAGATTGTGTGAGTTATGCTCCTGTACACTTTGACGTTTCGAAGCTCGGCCTCGTTGTCGGCAACATTGCGGTTGTACGTTCCCAGCCGCTGCTGGTAATCCGCCGCCAGAATTGGCATGAACACGGCCGTCAAAACGATGCAGGCAACAGCCCCAACAGCAAATTTGAACATCATCAGGTTCAGTAGGAACTCTTTCTTGGCAATCTTCCAAATCATATTCAGTCTCTCTCACTTATCTTAGCGCACATCATACCTCAAGAAAGAAACAAACGACGCTGCAAAGAAAACCAGGTTGAACAGCACAAGTAATCCGATATCCCAGATCGCCAGTTTCAGAGACTGGCCAAGGGCAAGGTCTCGCTCCTGGAACTTCGGTACGGTCGCGAAATCGACGAGATCATGAGAAATGGCTCGCCAGGCCCCCACGAGATATCCCTCGGGGAACAGCAGGTGCAGGCTGAGCGGATCTTCGGCGTCCCTGCTGCGAATGAACTCCTTCAACTCGGCCTGATATACTTTGATCTGGAGCTGAAGACTTACGACGTGGTTGATTCCCGTTCCGGCGACGGTCTCAGATGCACGTTGATAGATGACAGTCGGGGAAAAACAAGTGAGATTTCGGCCGGTGAACGCCTGGGCTATCATTTTGTTGTGATGGTCTTCACGGGCCTGATTTTGGGCGTCTGTTAATGCGTTTCTCAGCCGGGCTCTTGCCGGCGGATTATTACCGGGCCAGCTCAGATCGCCGGAAGCGTTACCTGCCCTCTCGCCATACCTCTCACTGTTGTTCCATATCTCGGTCGAAATTTCAGCCAGCTTTCTCTCCAGCTCTGCAGGATTGGGGGCCTTGCCGGACACCTCGGAGATGATTTTTCCGAAGCTGGGTATAAGGACGACTACCACGACCCAAATCAGTAAAAGGACAACCATGGAATTGGCTGGATAAGCGGTTCTGCTCGATACAAACATGCCCAAAAGGATGAAAATGGAAAAATATAAGAAAGACATGAGAATAATGGCAAGAATTTTCGACCAATCCAAGCCACTGATGATAACAACATTGGAGGCGACCACGATGATAAGACTGACCAGCATGCCGATAAATAGAGGGATGCCGATGGTGAGCACGACGCCAAAATACTTGCCTAAGAGCACCTCATGCCTTGGGATATTGTTTGCCAGCATCTGACGCAGAGTTCCATCTTCCTTCTCGCCGCTGACGCTGTCGTAAGTGAAAACCAGCGCCAGAAAGCTCAGAATCATGGAAACAATGAACACCCAGTCAATGCTGCTAAAGTGAGAAAGAGTAAAGTTGCCCCGGCCTTTTATCTCTGGTAAATCACTGCTGAATACGTCGAACGTGAAACAATTGGGCAGAGACTTCTCGAATCCCTCGCTGCAAAGAGCAAGCGATTTCGGCTTTCTCCAGACGCTTTGTCTATAGAATGCCAGTCTGTAAAGCTGGCGCGATTGTGTACCCAGGCCTGCCAGATTCTCATTCGTTTTTTCCCAGTAATCGCTCGACTGCTGCTTGTACTTGCCCACAAAAACAAAGCCGCCCACGGCGAAAAGCACGATGATAAGCACCAGCGAAAGGATGAAGCGAAAACTCAGAAGGTTCTCGAGAATTTCTTTATGTATAATTTGGCGAATCATATCAGGCCTCCTATGCTTGGATAAAGGTACGTTTCAATTTGTCTTGTTTTGATGTTGACTCACCTCACGTCGTATCTAAGAAATGCCAAAGAAGCCAGGGCAAAAAACAGGGCATTTCCGAAGATCAAGAGCACCAAATCGGGAATGACTCTGCGAAGAGTTCCCACGATCTCCGCCTTATAAGTGAAGCGGGGCAGATCACTAAGGTCAAGAGGCACAGCCGTGTCGCCTGTCGGCCGGGTCTCCATCTCTTCTTTCGTGCAGGGCGTGAAAAAAGATGATGAAGAGAAGTTATTGGTTCGAGACCGCATATACTCGATGATGTCATTCCGGTATGCCGTGACGGCGTCGATGAAATGCCGAATACTGGCCATGTCGGTCCCGGCCAGCACCGACATCGCGTTCTCATACAGAGAGATCGGCGAGATCCGCGAAAGATTGCCGGCAAGGCGCGTCTGCTCAATCAGACCGCGGAGATAGCCATATTTTACCTCAGCATACTTGTCAGCATACTTGATCTCAATTGGCACTTCAACACCGTACCTTATCAAATCGTTGTGCATAAGCACCTCGTTGCAGGATCGCATGTAGCCGTGCCCAAAACCTCCGCCGGAGGCGTCAGACGTGGAAGAATCTCCAGACAAATAACTCCGACCGGAACGCTTCAGTTCCCTCGCAAATTCTGTTTGGGCGTCTTTTTTCAGTGAGGCGATCTGCTCGTTTATCTTGTCCTCCGGCTCAACGGGTCGAATCTGCGTGGCCAAGAACACACTTCCATTGGGAATCACCACTGCAAAAATGATCCACAAGAACAATCCGAGCACCAGGGAAACAGCCGACCTTCTCGCCAGGCAGGAAAAGAGCAACCCCAAATTGTACATCGTTGCAATAAACACTAACGAAGCAAGATACATCAACCCTATGCGAATCCAGTCCGAACCGGTCAAATCCACCATGGGGAAGCAAAGAAGAATAACCACTCCCAAAACAAAAGCAATAGTCACGGCCACAATAAGCACCAGCAGGCCGGCTAAGAGCTTGCCTAACAACACCTGATAGCGTGCGGCGTCATTCGAGAGCACAAGCCGCAGTGTACCGCGCTCTCTTTCGCCGGATATGGCGTCATACGCCAGCAGTAATGCCAGGACGCTGATGACAATTTTGAATATCAGTGAGACGTCAAAGACCGAAAAGATTGACAGGTAGTGATTCGCCGCCGCCCCCGTTATCTCGGGAACTTTATCGTACTCTATTGTCGCTGAGTTGCCGAGCTGCTTCTCCAGCCCTTCGCTAAAGACTGCCAGCACGGACGGCCGCCGATATATGGTGGGTGTAATATTCTTATAAACGGTGACTTTATGCAGCTCGGATTCGTTGTAGGTAACGTTCTCGTTATTGACTTTGAGTCTCTCCTGATAGGCCTTGCCTAAGATGGGCACAAAGACGGCCATCAGAACCACACAGAGTATTGTCCCCACGGCGAACTTGAACGTCATCAGGTTCAGCAGGAATTCCTTTTTCGCGATTTTCCAAATCATTTGGGCACCTCATTGTTTTATCTTATGCTCGATTTCACGAGGAAAAATACTATTCCTGCTACTACGCAGGCCAAAGCAAGAACCAATATCAGTGCCGTGGCTATGCTGCTTGTGCCGCTTGTCCGCTCCTGGAGATGCTCTTGTGAGGCCGGCGCCGCACCTCCGCCGGCAGGGGCGCCCGTCACCTGTCGCGGCCGAGGCTGGGGCGCGGCGCGGGCGGTTATCGCTTTTTGTGCGACCGTTGTCGGATCCTCGCCCGAATAGAGCGAGCGTACCCCGTTGGCATCAATCGCACCGCCAAAGATGCAGACTTCGTCAATCAGGCCGACAAAATACTTATACAGGCTGTTGTCTCTGTTGTCTGTTATAACCCCGATATAGGCATTGTGCTGTGATGCGCCGGAAAGATCGTACTCGGCAGGAAGGGAGACGCTTCCGTCCAACTCGCCGTCGACATAAACCCGCAATTGCTCTGCGTTTCTCATCCCGACGACGTGGTGCCAGTTGCCGTTATTCACGGCGGTCTTTCCCATTGCCTGGACCTTCTGCGTGTCGTTATCGGTGGTCAGGACAATCGTGCCCAAGTACTCTTCGTTGACGGCGAGCGCGTACCGTATTCCGCCGGCCTCGTCGCCTCCATTGGCAAAGACCGTCCCACGATTCTGAGGTTCCGTGCCGGACTGTGTCGTTTTTATCCAGGCCGATATGGTCCAGTCGCCGGCCCCGAAGCTCAGTGAATCCGGTTTGCCGCAGTCCACGTAATCGTTGCCGTCGAAGCTGATGGCCCGGCCGACCTTACCGTCCACGTATGTGGGATTTCCCTGTATGGTTCCGTGATTGGCCCCGGCGCTGTCATTGGCGTCATTTTCGAACTTCCACCAGGCGACTAACTTGTTAGGCTGTCCTTGCTGAGATGCAGCTAAGGCCGGACGAGGAGATTCCACAATTTGGGCGTCTCCATCGAAGACCCCTTCGTTGCCGTGGCCGGACAGGTCTTTGGTTGTACCGTCGTCGAAGTCCCAGTAAGCCACCAGGCCCGTTTCTTTTCCAGTCAATGGGGTGTTCATAGTTGCCCTGATTTCTTCCGGCGAGCAAGCAACATTCCAGATGCGGATTTCGTCGAGTTCACCGTGGAAGCATTCCCCGTAAAGATATTCCGGATCGCCTTTGCCAACGTAAAGGTCGGACTGGTCGATATGCAGCCCGCCGGAGGCATTCTGGTTCGCGACGGCCAGACCATTAACAAAAACTGTAATCGTACGTCCATCATAAGTGCCGGCAAGGTGATACCATTTGTCCACGACAAAATCGTAATTCGTCGATAGAGTCCCGATATCGCCCAGGCCCATCTGGACGCATTGACTGTTGTTTATATTACGAAATCGCAGAAGAAAATTCTCGGCTCCTGAAGCGACGTTCTTGCGAATAATGGAGCTTATGGCCCCGTTCTCCGCATAAAACGAGGATGCCTTCAGCCAGACTTCGATTGTAATTGCATCCGTGAACGATTGGAGCGATTGCGAGTTCGCAACACGCACGCAATCCCCCTGACCATCCAGACTTAGCACCCGATTGCCCGTTGATTGGCCCGGCGTTTGCGCCTCTTTCGCAACCGTTATCGGATCCCCGTCTGAATACAGAGCGCTGACATTATTGGCGTCGAGCACGCATGCGCAAATGCAGACCTCATCGATCAGACCGTTCCACTCACGGCCGGTTTGCTCACTATTGCCTCCGATAATCACAGCCAAATCATTCGTCTGGATTGTTCCCGAAGCTTCGCTGGAGTTGTCCAAGACTCCATCGATGTATAGCGATACTACCGAGCCGTCATAGACGCCAACCACATGATGCCAATGGCCATCATTGACGTTCTTCTTTCCTTCGATGCCCATGGGCCACTGGCCCGTGACAGACGTAATCCCTGTACAGTGAAATGCGAGCGTGTCCTCCTCGGCTGTTCTCTGGAGCCGCCATGCTGTGTCTCCCTTGGTAATTATGGCTTGCCACCGCTTATCGAAGCTGTTGACCCTGATCCATGCGGCAACAGTTATCGGCCCTGTGATGTCGAACGCAGATTCATTGCTGATCTGCACATAGTCGCCGTCACCGTTGAATTCGAGTGCCCCGCCAACTTTTCCCCCCGCGGGCCGCCACTGCGGAATCCCAATCAGCTTACCACCGTAAGCATTACCTGAAGAATCAGCTACATTGTTGCCGTCAGCTTCATCGAACCTCCACCAAGCGACCAGCTTGTTACGATGTTGGATTTGTTTTGCCGAGGCTTGCACAACCCCACTGTCACTTCGGCCTTTATCCTCAATCTGGACGTCATCAACACTTTTAAGTACACAGGATGTTAACATGCCGGGCTTTTGCCACTTACCCTCAATTGTCAAGCCATCTTCTTTAATCGTACCCTCAAAGATACCCTGGTTAACCTTCTCTTCAAAGCGCAGTTTACCGTTTTCAAAAGTGACACCATCGAAAGGTCTGTCGTCGGGGCTTTGAAGGGTAGCTGCACCAGCGAGGGTACCATCCGGTTTTCTCCAGAACCTCACTACATACTTTTGATCAAATTCAGCAAGAATTACATACCATTTGCCTTCGATTTTGTTTGCTTTTTGCTGTAGAGTACTTGTTGCCGCAGCTTTGGTTTTCTCTACTTCTGACTGGAGAATATTTCTTGTCAATGCTTCGGCTTGTATAGCCTGTGTCCTCCAGTTATCCATCTCACTCGTACTGCCTGCAAAACGCCATGCTCCTTCGACATACGCAAAAGACCATACCTGGTCTATTGTCTTATCAAGCGACTCACTCGAATAGACCGCACAAAGGTCTGACTCTTTCGGCGGTTCATTCTCAATCTCGATTCTACAGAGAATAGCCTTTCTCACAGCAGCCAGCATCTGTGCTCCAACTTCCGGCGATGACAGTCTCTCGAATTGCTTCTGCCTGACAATGGGAAATATCTGCTCGAGAGTATTTTTGTCCTGGTGATGATAAGCTGAAATTAACGTCAGAAGAGCGTCAGCAGGTGTAGATTGGTTGCTGAATTTGCGACCCTGCAGTATTTCATTTTTCGTCTTTTCAAAATACCCGGTTATTTCGTTTTCCCGCGGGCTTACCTGAGATTTGTCACTTTCAGACCGTATTTGTTCTTCTGCCGGAATGCTCTGCCCAATCTTCTCCCTCGCCCATTTTTCGAATGTGGACCTGGCGGTACGCCAATCATAGTTGCTGCCCACGTTGCCGATCCATATCCATTGTCCCTTCGAGCAGGCCAGGATAAATGTGTCCGCCAGCTCTGTGTCCCCTGCAAACACCGGCCAGAGGCTTCCTTCTTCCGGCTTTGCCGGCGGCAGAGGGGCCCGGAGGATATCGAGACCCATGAAGTAGTCTTTCGTTTGTCCCTGCTCCAACGCAGATGAATGAGTTAGAACGGCATGAAGTGGCGTCGAGGTGTCTTGATAACTTTCCCCGGTAAGAATTTGTGACTTGATACGCCGGAACTCCTCGATGGCCTGAGCCTCTTCGGCGCTCATTTCCGTATCCGGCAAGGGATCCTTAACGCTCTGTATGATCGTTAAGGACACAAGCTGATAAGCGTCACTTGTCTTTGTACCGGCCTGAGCCACGATTTGTGGTATCGACAGAACCTTTTTCCCCGCCAGGTCCTGCAGCAATTGCCAGCAGATTTCATGATAGGCGATAACAAAAGCGACGCCGGGCGAGACTTCCAGCATCTCGGCAACTTTGTTTGCATCTAATTGGGTCATTATCTGCCGGCCGAATTGTGTGCCAAGCTCGGCATAGGATTGTGCCGCCTCGGAATCGGCCTGTATAGCATAAAGGCGGACTTTTCCCGCTTCGTCGATCAGTCCGTACTTGCCCAGGGGGTCTTTGGCTTCTGCCGATGTTATAGCAATGTTCTGCTCAATTGCCTGAGCCAATTGGCTGACGTGTTGCGACATGATCCTGCCAATAACGTCCGGTCTTGGGGTGTTCCGGCTCCAGGTGATTGCCAGATGTCCATATGGGGTATTATAGCCGTTTGTTCCTGCTTGAAACGGATGTGAAGGGTAGAGCAGCCATGCTTTATTCTCAGTCGAAGTATCGCCGGCGTTGATTTTCTTGTTCATTTCTGCCCGGGCGGCGTCCCAGGCCAGGCCCCCATCCATGACAATCGACCACAGTGCATGGTACATCATCTCATCACGCCCTGCCAGATTTACCCGAATTTGGGCAATCATTTTTTCGCCCGAGGGTAGCAACTGCCTGGCTGCTTGTTCTGCGTATTTTCGCAACCATTCTCGTTTCTCACCTATTACGGCGGGAAAAGCCAGGCTGTAGCGTCCGTCGGTCTTCTTAATCAAGTTCCCGCGATCGAGCCTTTCCAGACGCTGCTGAACGTCGAGTATTCCGAGAGGTTTAAGCGATTCGTCTGCAACTCCCTTCAGACACGCCACTAATATGGGATTATTGTTCGGATCATTCAGGGCTTGCCAGTCGATGCCACCGCTGCCGAAGAAGCTGAAATACTGGCTTACTTTGAAATCTTCCGGAAGCTGCAATTGCTCCGCACTCGTTATAGAAAGACTCTGTCCTGTCAGAAGTATATATGCCAATATACATATTCGAAACATTTCTTTTTTACGCTTTTTGTTAATAGGTTTCATCTATACTCCTTTCTTCTTAGATGATTTCTATTTTTTGTTGATGCGTAATTCATTGTCTTAACAGTCGCTATATAATCCCTCGTTTTATCTTCTGCTTAGTTTTACGCCCACAAATAATATGCCGGTTATTAATACTATCAGCCCCGCAACCAGTGCAACTGTTGCAGTAATATTGGTTTTGGCGCTGATGCGGACTATGAGGCGTTTCTCGAGTGCCTCCACGACTTCGCTGCCGCTTTGGCCCCTTGCCTCGATCCGGGCCTCGTATTCGCCGACGCCGACGTCCTGGCCCGGGCTAAGATGTATTTGTATCGATTGCTCGTCATTCGGAGAGAGCTTTTCCACAAGTTTCGGCAAAACTTCCGCTTTCCAGCCCAGCGGCGGCGAAATCTCCGGCACAATATTAAACAGGGTCAGAGTTCCGTCATTATGCAGGTCGGCCTTGATATCAACATCCTGCTGCGGCTTTATCTCTTCAAAGAGATTGTTTATCAGAATTTCCAGCCGGCCGCTTCCTTTGGGAGTTAACGCCAGCTCGACCTTCGCTGCATCTATATCTTTGAATTTGTCTGTCGGTATGGATGTGGTGCTGTGTTCGGATTTGAGCTCGTTTAACGCTGCTAATTGTGTCGGCGTAATCGCCCAGGCCTGGAAGTTAATGGTCTTATCGATCATATCAACTTCGAGCTTCTGCGGAATGGACAGCCGCAATTCCAAATCGTGTTTGCTCACTTCTTCCGTGAAGCGCACGCTTGTAATGCGGGCCCCGCTGCCTGAATCGACAAAGGAATAGTTTATTTGCGGCGGAAGATTCGTAACCGACAGAGAAAAACTGATATCCGAAGTGACCAGCATTTCAAGGTCAAGGTCGTAACGGATATCGGAGCCAAGCTGGCCTTCCTGGGAAAACTGCGAAGATACAACGGTCGGTATCTTCTGGAGCGATTCCTTTTCGAGATAAATCTTCTCGGTCACGGTCTGGTCCAGAAACTGCAATTTTACTCCTGCTTCCTGTACATCCGTGAGCAACACAAATTTAAGCTTTTCCTGTTTATCGTAGGGAAGTATGGGTATTATCTGCTCGTAAGGCTTGCCTATGCTCGAAAAATCATTGACGATCGAGACGATTATATTCTCGATGTTAAGCAATGCCTGTATCTGCTCAGGGCTTTGCCAGCCTGATTGCAATTGAGATTGTCCTGTGCTTTCAGTCAAACCCAGCGCCGATTCAGCCTGCGCCAGATTGGATGTGTTCTTGAGAACCAGATCGAGCATTCGCTTGCCCTGGCTATCGTAATATTTCTTGGCTTCCATTATGGTAATATGCGTTGCATTTGCAAGAAAACTCAGCTTCGTTTTCTCCAACTGAATTTCCGCCTGCTTGAGCAGTTGCTGTGCCTGGGTGTGAGCAGATAGAGCTTCATCGAGCTCCTTTTGGGAAATATAACTTTTCTCAAAAAGCCCTACGGCAGCTTTGTACTGGCTTTCGTAGCGATCCCGGGTTTCTCTGGCATTTTCGAGGTCAACCTGGGCAGTCCTGAGACTCAGCTCATTCAGAAGCTCCGTGCGCGTCCTGGTTTTCCGTTCCGGCCCTGTTACCGGTACCCCGCGATCATCATCCCGGGAGTATGCAGAGATGGTCAATAATGATATAAACGTTATCAGCATAACATATCTAAATTTACAGGTTCTTCTCATTTTCATAAAGCCTCACTTAAAATAACGTACCGCCAAACGTAGATTTTCCTGAAGTTCGATCATCTTTTCCTGTTCTATGAATAAGCTATCCTGGGCGGCAAAAAACTTTCCGCGGAAAGTTTCCAGCGCATCATCGGTGATCCTGCCGACATTTCGCAGTTCCGTGTTTATTTCGAACCGCTCCTTCTCGATATTGACATTTTGCTGCGCCAGCTCGATTTGGGATTTCTGCTCACCAAGGAACTTATAGCTTTGGCGCACACTCAGTTCTATGCGGTCCTTTTGATCTTCAAGGGCGGCCTTAAAGCTGTTGAGCGCAGCTTTAGCCTCGATTTGTCTTCCTTTGCGCGCCCCACCTTCCGTAATGGGTATTCTCAATTGTAAGCCTGTAAACCATCCCGGATCGGGTCCGCCCAAAGTCATTTCATTGCCGAACAAGCCAAGACTTTGCGACCGCCCTTCTTTCGATTCCGGCACAATCGGCTGACCAAATATGTCGAGTCCCCAGGTGTCATCCTGGTTAATCAAATCTGCGCCGACCTTACCATTTTCCCCCTGATAGCCCCCCCTGAAACGCAGGTCCGGAAGATATTCGAAACGTAATTGATCCTGAAACCTCTGCTGCTCGGCCACAATAGCTTCCGCTAATGCCAACTGGCTGCTCTGGGCAAGTGCAAGGCGGATCATTTCATCCATTTCAAAATCAACGAGACCAAAATCATCCATTTCACCATCGAATTCCACATGGTCGGCACCGACCGGCAAGCCGATTAATCGCAATAAATCCATCTTACGATTGAATCTTTCACGATTAAGAGCATTTATCCGCGTTTCTTCGTTGAGCATATTCAATCTGGCGGTCAAAACCTCAATTTTGACACTCAGATTACCCGCCCCCATCCTTTTCTGCTTTATCTCATATTGTATTTTAAACTGCTCGAGCAGTTTCTGGCGGGTTGCAATCTGTTGCTCTTTCAGCATTATGAAAAAGAAAGCCCTGCGCACCTGCGAAAATATAACAGCCACCTTATTTTCATAATTGAACAATGCGTCACGCTGCTCGGCACGCAAAGTCAAATCAAGAGGATTGTCTTTACCATACTCAAAAATCCGCTGGGTGATTAACGCACTTATACTGTGAGCATCGTCAGTAACATTTTCGGAATCGAAATTTCTGAAATGCTCGTACTGGCTGATCAGCTCGATAGATGGCAGGAACCTCGAATTATTCACCAGCTTGCTACCTCCGACCGCAAGTATTGCCTGGCGCGCCTGGTTGATTTCATTACTGTTAACGAAAGCCAGACGCAGGCATTCTTCAAGAGTCAATCGGCGCTCGGTTATCATCTGCCTGGGTGACACACTTCGCGCCGGCTTTTCCCCGATCGCACGCATGTATGTAAGTGAGCCAGGTTCCGAAGGACCCGTCAAAGTTTCTTCTTTGAGACGCTGTTCTATCCGTTCAAGCGAAGGATCAAGCTCTTCAGCCGCGAAAACACCGCTCGGGCCTGTTTGTAGCCGGCACAATACCATTGTCGTCAAAAACACCATTCTGCAAGCCTGCCTGATTTTCATTTTACCATCCTTTTGAACTGCGTATTTTCCAGGCTCACTGAGATTTGAATTCGTTTCAGATTTCGATATTCGATTTCGCATTTGCATTTTCACCTCACATCGTACCGCAGGAATGATACAAAAGACGCTGTAAAAAAGACCAGGTTGAACAAAGCTAATAGCCCAATGTCCCAGATAGCCAGTTTCAAGGATTGACCCAGAGCAAGATCCTGCTCCTGAAATTTCGGCACGCTTTCAAAACTCACGGGCCTTTTGGAAATTGCATTCCACTCTGCAACCGAATTTTCATCATCAAAAAGAAGATGGAGACTATCCGGGTCTTCCCGGTCCCTATCGCGTATATATTCTTTGAGCTGTACCTGGTACTGTTTGATTTGTTGATATATATTCACGCAGTGGTTAATCCCCACCCCGGCAATAGCCTCGGACGTCCTCTGGTAAATTACAGCCGGTGATATACACGTCAAATTTCGCCCGACAACCGCCTGGGTGATCATCTTGTTATGGTGATCTTCTATGACTCGATTCTCGGCGTCCGCTTCAGCATTAGCATAACGGGCTCTCGCCGGTGGATTACACTCCTTGGGATTGGGAGTTTGCGTGCCTGCGCGCTCACCGAATTTGCCTGCGCTCATATCATCCTCGACCCGCCGCGAGGCCTCAGCCTTGGCCCTGCCAAACTCTTCCGGCGTAGGGCTGCGCTGGAGCCTGTCAGAGATGAGCCTGCCCAAGCTCGGTATGAGGATTATCAGAACGACCCAGACGAGAAGCAGGCTGGCCATCGAAATAGACGACCGCGTCGTTCTGGCGGATATAAAAAGTCCGAGGAATACAAAAATGGATATGTAAAGGAAGGACAAGGCGACAATGCCAAGAATCCTGATCCATAAAGCAGGGCTGACCACATCGACCTTTGAGGCGATGACAATGATGAGACTAACCAGCAGGCCCAGCAGCAGAGGAATGCCCAGCGTAAGCATCAGGCCGAGGTATTTGCCGAGCAAGACGGTTGCTCTTGGGGTCGACCCTGCCAGAATCAGACGCAGAGTACCCTTTTCCCTCTCCCCGCAGATGCTGTCGTATGCCAGGACAAAGGCGATAAAGCTAAAAATCAGCGATACGATAAAGACCCAATCCAGGTTAGTGAAACGCGGCAACGTGAAGTTACTTTGGCCTGCCAGTTGAGGCAGATTAGTTGAAAAGGCATCGAAGGTAAAGTGGCCTGGAAGCGACTCCTCGAATCCCCCGGCGCACAGGGCGAGCAGTTTGGGCTGCCTGTATATATCGTAGTCGTAAAAGGCCAGCTTGTATAGCTGGGCCGACTGCTCCCTGAATCCTGAAAGGTTCTGGTTCGTCTTTTGCCAGTATTGCTGCAATTGGTCCCTGTGGTCATCCACAAAGACAAAGCTGCTTGCCGCAAAAAGGGACACCGTCAAAACCAACGAGAGAGTAAAACGCAGGCTCATAAGATTCTCAAGAATCTCTTTTCTAACAATCTGGTAGAGCATAATCACATCTCCGGTCAATTCTTATCTTGCGTCATATTTTTGGAACGCTGCAAAGGAAAGCGAGAAGAAAACAATATTGAAAACGAACAGCAGAATCAAATCGGCAGCCCCCCTGCGAAGACCTTCCGTGACGCCCGTTGAGTACGTAAAACGCGGCAGGTCTTCAAGATTGAGGGGCAACGTGTGTTCGCTGGCGGCCTGCACTGCGCCTTTGCTGAATTCGCCTCCTTTTGCCCATGCAATCCGCTCGGCCTCTGTGGATTGGGTGATGTACGAAAGATCTCGCAGATCATCAGTCTTGTTGCAAATATACGCCAGGATTGTCTGCCGGTATGTCCCGGCCGACGCTATCCAGGCCTGGAAATCAGCCATGTTTGTCCCTGCCAGCGCGCTCATAATATTGTCATAGAGGCATGTCGGCGAGATCATCCCGATGCTCCTCGCCAATTGTGTTTGCATAAGAAGGCCCTCGACATAGGCATGTTCGACTTCCCATAGTTTGCGCCCGTACTTGGAATTAAGCGACATCTCAAGCGAAGCTCCCTTCTTCCAGTATTCTGCCTCTGCCGGATCACATACGATAATGTACCAGTGACCTCTGCCCCCGAATGGGCCCTCCGCAGCGTATGCTCCGCCTCCTTGTGGCAGCTCATTGTGCTTTTCACTCCACTCGTGTCTGAGTTGTCCTCTGACTGATTCAATTTGTTCGTTTCTGGTCTCTACGTCTGGCACACGATGGATTCGACGCGCCAGATATACGCTTCCGTTGGGAATTACGACTATTGCGAGGACCCAGAAGAATAATCCCAGAACCAGGGCTAATGCAGAACTTTTCGTCAGACATGAGAACAGCAGACCGACGTTGTATACGGCCAGCACGAAAGCCAACGATGCAATGTACATTATGCCTATCCTTGCCCAATCGGACGCTTGCAGGTCAATAGAGGGAAAGCCCAACAACAGCAATAGGCCCACTATGAATGCAACCGTAGTGGGAACTGCCAGCGTCAAAGCTCCGGCCAGCAGCTTTCCCATCAGTATGTGCGCTCGGGCGACGCGATTCGACAACGTCAGACTCAATGTGCCCTGCTCCTTTTCCCCCGAAACCACATCATAAGCCACCAGCAGTGCCAGAGCACTTATCACGATCTTAAATATTAGAAGAACGTCAAAGGTGGAAAAAATGGACAGGTATGGATTTAATTCAGCCGGACCGGCATTAATTTCGGGAATCATATCGAAATCTGGAATAATACCAAATCCGATCTTTGCGGAATCCCCCAGCCGCTTTTCCAGACCCTGGCTGAAGACAGACAGCACTTGGGGTCGGCGGAACAACGTAGGCGTAAGAACTCGGTAAGCCTTGACTTGCCTGAGCTTGGCCTCGTTGTTCGTGACTTGTTGGCTATATTTTTGCAGCCTCTGCTGATAGTCATTCGCAAGAACCGGAACGAAAACGGCTATCAGGACCACGCATAGTATCGTCCCCACTGCAAACTTGAATGTCATCAGGTTCAGCAGAAACTCTTTTTTGGCAATTTTCCAGATCATGCCGGATTCCCTTTCTTTCATCTCACATCATAGCGTAAGAACGATACAAAAGACGCTGCGAAGAAAACCAGGTTAAAAAGAATCAGCAGGACGATGTCCCAGATGGCCAGTTTCAAAGAGTGTCCAAGCCCAAGGTCCTGTTCATCGAATTTTGGAACGGTGCTGAAATCCACCGGCCTTTTCGAGATAGTTCTCCAGTCAAAGGCACCTCTACTGTTATCTTCATCGAAGATAAGATGGCGGCTGTCAGGGTCTTCGGCGTCTCTGCTGCGGATAAATTCCTTGAGATTCATCTGGTATCTTTTGGCTTGCCGGTAGAAGTCTGTACACCGGCCAATGCCAACACCAGCAACGGCCTCGGATGCCCGCTGGTAGACTGCGGTCGGTGATAAACATGTGAAATTCCGGCCTGTTAAGGCCTGAGCCATCATCTTGTTGTGGTGGTCCTCGATGATCCCATTTTTCGCGTTCGTCAACGCATTATACAGCCGGGCTCTTGCAGGAAGATTCATACGCGGGTCGTTTGCATCAGCATAACTATTGCCTGCGTTTTTGCCGAATTTATCCGAGTTGTCCCACATCTGTCGTTCTGTTTCGTATAGCTTTCTGTTCAATTCGACGCGGGTGGGAGTTTCAGAAAACATATTAGAAGCGGTTCTTCCCAAACTTGGAATCAAAATAACCAGGCTCACCCACATCAGCAGAAGAACGACCATGCAGTTGGCTGAACAGGTGGCTCTACAGGAGACAAAAACCCCCAAGAACACGAAAAGCGAAAGATATAGAAGCGACAGAATAACGACAACAAGGATTTTCAACCATTCCAATCCGCTGATATTGGTAATGTTAGAAGTAATCACGATAATGAGGCTGACTATAAGGCCGACAAGCAAAGGTATGCACAGTGTAAGCATTGCGCCGCAATACTTGCCCAAGAGCACCTTGTACCTTGGGATATTGTTTGCCAGCATCATGCGTAACGTACCTGCTTCTTTCTCGCCGCAGATGCTGTCGAAAGTAAGGACAAATGCCACAAAACTAAGAACCAGTGAAATAATAAAGACCCAGTTGACATCACTGAAGTAAGGAAGAGTAAAGTTGACCGAAGCTTTTACCTCGGGCAGGCCAATCGTGAATATGTTGAACTTGACGTAATTCGGAAAGGATTTTTCATATCCCTCGACACAGAGAGCCAGTAACTTCGGCTTATGGAATATTTGTTGCTCGAAGAATGCCAGGTCATTAAGACGTCCAAGATTTTTGCTCAAGTCGGCCACATTCTTATTTGTCTTTTCCCAATAATCCTGCGACCGCTGCTTGTATTTACCAACAAATATAAAGCTGCTGGCGGCAAAAAGCGAAATAATCAGAATCAACGACAGCATGAACCGCAGGCTCAAAAGATTTTCAAAGATTTCCTTGCGAACGATATGCCAAATCATGGGTATATCTCCGGATTCAATCTGACCGTACGTCGTACCTGACAAACGCAACAAAAGACAGTGAGAACAGTAAAATATTGACAATGACCAACAGTGCAAGATCAGGAATTGCTCTTTTGATACTTTTAGCTATGCCGGGACGATAACTAAATCGTGGAAAATCTTGCAGGCTGAGGGGCGAGTGTCGCGCCATTATGCCATTCTTCCATTTATCGAAATTGTCTGCGGCCCTTTCCCTGTCTTGCTCATTCTCAGATTTGAAACTTTCAAGAAACGGCCCTATATTTTTTTGGTATTCCTTCGCATCTTCTTCTGTGCAGATCGTGAAATAAGAATATGAGGAGAAGTTATCGGTTTTAGAACGGATATACTCGGTTATCTCATCCCTGTATGCCTTTACATTATCCATAAAAGACCGAAAGCTGCCAAAATCTGACTGTGCCAAAATCGACATCACGTTCTCATACACCGAGACAGGCGAGATTCGGGCGATATTCCCGGCAAGATGTTTCTGCTTCAACAAACTGTCGAAGTAGGACAATTCGAGCCTCCAGATACTATTGCCGTAATTACTCACAATCGATTGCATTAAAGAATAGGCTTTAGAAGCATCATGCAGACAAGACTCGTCGCATACTACGGTATAACCCGTCCCAAAAGCTCCATCCGCGTCTGATTTTGGCCCTTTCCAATGTGGAAATTTTCCAGATGCTTCGAGTTCCTTACTGCGACATTCCTGAATGGTCATCACGCGTTGAGCCTCCAGTTTTTCCTGTGATTCGAGGGGGCTAATCTGTGTGGCCAGGTAAATACTGCCGCTGGGAACAACGACCACGAAAATCACCCACGCAAACAGCCCGAGTATCAGGGAAATCGACGACTGCTTCATCAGAGACGAGAAGAAAAGGCCGAGGTTGTACATCGCCGAGATAAAGATTAAAGAAGCAATGTACATCAGCCCAATCCCGGCCCAGTTTGCCGCGTTTAACTCTATCATCGGAAAAGATAGAAGGAGCATCAACGCGAGTATAAAAACGATGGTTACAGGAACAATCAGGATCATCAGCCCCGCCAGAAACTTTCCAATCAGGATATGGTGCCGGGGAATCGAGCCGGAAAGTATCAATTTCAACGTGCCCTGCTCTCGCTCACCCGATATAACGTTGTAAGCCACTAATAGAGCCAGAGCGCTAAAAACAATTCTTAAAACGAGCGAAACGTCCAGGGCCGGAAACATAGACATATAGGGATTGATTTCATCAGTAGTCGCACTGACTTCGGGTACGTCAAAATGCGATATCTTTGCCGAAGTGCCCAGCCGCTTCTCTATACCCTCGCTGAAGACGGACAGTACGCTTGGCGGCCGATATACCATAGGCAGAATGTTCTTATAAACCATCACCTTTCTTAGTTCAGCTTCGTTGGCCGTTACGTTCTGGTTATATTCTTCCAACCGTTGCAGATAATCCTTTGCCAAAACGGGCACAAACACAACAACCAAGATAACACATAGTATCGTGCCTACGGCGAATTTGAACGTCATCAGATTCAGCAAAAACTCTTTCCTTGCGATTTTCCAAATCATTACAGGCTCCTATGCCGCACTCGAACTTCTGAAAAAAGAATATCAGGATGCGCCTGTGATAAGTTTATCCCTGGTGAAACGCAGTTATTCTTTCGAGGCATTCACGCTATGGGCAGGTCGCCCAATATCTAATTTCCACTTTCCGTTATCTTCAATAAAACACAAATACAGGTCATATTCAAAGGACGGGCCCGTGACAAGTAATCCCACACGGCCCTCAATGACAGTGGCAGACTCCGGATGCACAGTGGCCGTCGCCAGTCCGGCCGCTTCGCCAGCCATTTTCTCTTTGAATTTCTCAAAGCTTCCTTCACTCACCCTTTGTTTGAAGAATTCCGTTGTGAGCTCCCATGCCTGCTCGTACTTTTTGTCCTTGAGGCAGCTTTGAAATTCTCTTAAGGATTTGGTAACGGCTTCGACCTGAGTTGGAGAAACAGCGGGGCTGGAACTCTCTACCGATGGAGCCTTATTGGTGTTGCCAACATCCGCCTGCTCTTCAATCGGGGTATCCTCCACCCGGCTGTTTGCATTTTGGCTTTGAGGATTACTAAACTTAACCATAACATATAAACCGCAGAAAATTAATACGGCCGCTATGATTATCCACTTTTTCATAATACTTTCCTTTCAGAATTGAATAATACAAAACCAATAATCTTAATTATCCAAATTCTCTATCGTTTTATGACAGATTGCTTTTTTTCTCACCGCACGTCGTATCGCAGGAACGATACTAAAGCCAGAGAAAAGACGGCAGCTATATAAACAATCATTATGACCAAATAATTTTTCAGAAAATAAAAACGCGCTGCTAAGGAAAGTGGCTTTTCTTCGAAAAGAGGCAACTGCTCAAAGGTAACTGGTTTCTTCGAGGTAGAATAATCCTCATACGGATTGTACCAGTGCGGGCTGTTAGGGTCTGCGGCATCTATCCTCTTGAAGAACTCAAGGAACTGGTCCTGGTATACGTGCAAATTGGTCCAGATTTTTTTGAATCTTGCATATCCACCGCCAACAATCGCCTCATTCATATAGTCAAATAATGCAATCGGAGAAATCACAGTGAGCAAACGAGTCCGCTCGAATTGTCTGAACATATCCTGAAAGTAGGCGTTCCTAATTCCCATTTCACTATTCATGAGCTTTATCTGTAATTCTGCTCGCAGCCTGTGCTCCGGAAGAAACGGATTATCATCGGCTGAAGACCAGCTTCCCATGGGTGCGTTTCTATTAAGGTCTGCGCGAAAACCATCGATTCTCTCATTGATGGTATCTGCATGCTCGATTGAAAAGATCTTGTTGGCCCAGAAGATCGCCGTATTGGGAATGAGAACGACAAAAACGAGCCAGAATGTCAAGGATATGAGCAAGCTGACATTGGACTTGTGGACAAGAACCGATGACAGGATTCCCGTGGCTGCAATACAGGATACTAGCAGCAAGGTCAGAAACAGAAACCCAAACGATTCCACCAAAATGGCGGATGTAAACGCAACTCTATGGGAGAACAGCAGTATCAAAATACTCAGCCCCATCCCAAATACTGTCATGACCATTGTGGTCACGATGGTACCGATGTATTTGCCAAAGAGTAGCGTTGCTCTTGGCATCGAGTTGGACAAGACAAGACTCAGAGCTCCACTTTCCTTTTCTCCTGAAATTGTATCGAATGTGAAAAGCAGCACGACAAAACTCAAAATCACTGTCGCTATAAATGACCAATTCAGTTCCTGAAAGGTTCTCAGAAACGGGTTTATGTTGCCACGACCTACTTCGAATCCGAAAACGTTGTAGGCACTGTAAATAAACTGATTGGGAAAGTACTTCTCCTTGCAATCCGAAATGAAAGCGTTTGCCCGCGGCTGCCAAATAAATGCTCGTTGGTTAACCGCAAGTTTGCCAGCATTAGATTCGGCTGTTTCTTTCAACTCATTCTTGAATTCAGCCTGGTATTTTGAGTACTCCTGCATTCTTGCGTCCTGGTTCTTTAAGAAAGCGATGGTCCCAACTACAAATATCACAATACATAATAGAAAAGATATGTGAAAACGCAGGCTATAAAGGTTGTTCTGAAGCTCTTTTATAATTATAGTTTTTAACATGGCTTACCTCACATCGTATCTTAGAAATGACAAGAACGAGAGACAAAAAAGGGCAATGCTGATAATGACCAAGCCAGCTACTTTAACAATGACCTGCTTCATATCGGTCCGTTCGGTCCGTATCTTTTCCGATTGCCATTGAAACACCGGCACATCTGACATATCGAGGAGGGGATACTCCTCGTAGTTTGTGCCGGGTATCTCCACTTTACGCAGGGGTGCAAAAGTCGAGCCATGAACATTGCACCACTGATAATATTCTTGAAGAGTCTTGAATTCACCTCCTGTTCGTATACGCACAATTTCATCTGCGGTCATAAAGGATTCCGGTGGTTGAGGTGTAAAATACAAAAAAGAGGAAAATATCTTTCTGTCTCTATAGAAATCAATGAACTCCTCACGATAACGACGTACCTTGTTCATAAACCGGTAATGGGAAGCGACATCTGTACGACAGAGTGATGCGGAAACCAACCGAAACACTTCTGAAGGAGAGATAAGTGAAATCATCTCAGCAAAATTTCTTTGCTTGTCCAAGCTATCAAGATAGGCCTTTTGCAAATTCCATTTCTCATCGGCGTATTCCATCCGCAGAGGTTCCGAAAACACGTACTGTTTTCTCCAATGTTCCATCTTTGATCTGGTACAACCAGCCAGTATTCTTCCACCATCCAAATGCCAACTGTGATTCCAGTTCATTCCCCAATCTGGCGGCTCAAGTGTACCAACGTATTCATCACATTTATTCTGGAACTCTTTATTCAAATCCTGCAGGACGTATTGCAGGTTGTCATACGATTGGACTTTTTTCAGACTTTCCGCCATATAAACGGCCAGGTTTGGCACAATGAAGACAAAAAATACCCAGAAGAATAGACAAACAATGATGCTCGTGATAGAAGATTTGAGCCTGGCAGAAATCAGCAGCCCGATGAAAACAAATACCATGAAATACAGTAGGCTTACTAAAAACAACAGGATGATACGTCCCCAATCACCTGCTGAGAATGATATGTTTGGGGAATGAAGAATTAAGATAGTGCCCAGGATGTAACAAAACAAAATGATCGGCAAAAGGGTCAGACACACGCCGAGTACTTTGCCTAACAGAATTCTGTGTCGACTCAGCGAATTGGACAGCAGCAGCTTCAGTGTGCCATCTTCTTTCTCTCTTGTGCAGGCATCGTATGTGAAAATGAGAGCCAGAAGGGACATAACGATGGCAATGATGCCGACAAAATCGATAGAGAAGAAAGAATTCAGCAGCGGGTTATCACGAATTGCAGACTTCCCTGTGGCAAAAAGAGGTTTCTCACCCAGCCATATCTTGACGCGATTGCCCACGTTTCCACTGATACCCCGGCAGAAAATACTCAGAGGCTCCGGCGGCTTGACGACCTCAGGCTTTAAATTGGAATACACCCTGACCTTAAAGGCTCCTTCTGCATTGGCCTTATCCACACGATAGACCCGCATTTGGCTGTCGTAATCATCGATATTAACCGTCAGGGTAAAGGGAATCAAAAACAAACACAGCAAAAAACCGATGATAAATCTTGCTGAGACTAAATTCAGCAGAAACTCCTTCTTAGCAATTTTCCAAATCATGAGGGGTTTCACTTTCTTTATTGCATGTTATATAATATTCTCGGAACTTATCTTCTCTACGCCTGATGTGCCTGGTTAATTCTTTATGATTAGCAAAACGTGTGCCAAAAGAGATACCGCCCTTAATAACTCGCTTAAGTCATTTTGCCAAAGGCAGATATGGGCCAAATATATTTCCGCAGGACAAGTTACTTTTCTTACGCCGACTGTGTCATTCCTGACACAAATGTGTCACGGATGACACATACAGATCAAGCGGAACAATTATTGTATTTCGTATTGTCTTAACTTTCGGTAGAGGGTTTTTCTGCCGATACCAAGCATCTCAGCGGCCTTTTCGCGATTGCCGCCGGTTTCCAGAAGGGCCTTATTTATCGCCTCTTGTTCGGCTTTAGACGTGGCCTGGGCCGCTATCTCGGCGAGTGATGTATCCATTACGACGCCTGATATGTCCGGCGGCTTCGAATCCAGGCAAATCCGCTTTGGCAGGTCATCAGGCTCTATTGTCGAACTGTTCGTAACCGTAATTGCGCTGTATATACAATTCTGCAATTCTCTTACGTTACCCGGCCAGTCGTATGCCATCAATAAATCCAATGCTATATCGGAAACAACGGGCTGTTCGATACCTAACGGTGTGGCATACCTATCAAGGAAGTGTTCGACCAGCAACGGAATGTCTTCTTTGCGCTCACGTAACGGGCATACACTCAAAGATAAAACATTCAGACGCCAGTACAAGTCTTCGCGAAACTTGCCGGCCTTAACCATCTCGGACAAATCCCGATTTGTTGCCGCCATTACACGGACATCAACCGTAATGGATTTGTTGCCGCCCACGCGTGAAAAGGTTCCTTCCTCGATAACCCTCAGGAGCTTAACCTGTGCTTCAAGGGTCAGCTCACTGATTTCATCGAGAAACAACGTCCCGCCGTCGGCGGATTCGAATTTGCCTATCCTGCGTTCTTTGGCATCGGTAAACGAACCCGCCTCGTGACCGAAAAACTCGCTCTCGATCAGGTTCGACGGTATGGCACCGCAATTGACCACGACAAACGGTTCAGATTTGCGTTTGCCTGCCTGATGAATCGCACGCACTATCAGCTCTTTCCCTGTGCCGCTCTGGCCGCAAACCAGCACCGTACCGTCGGTGCCGGCAAACTTTCGCATCAGAGTAAACGTCGACTTCATTTTATCCGAGACGCCGACAATATTCTCGAACCTGTAGGTCTCTTGAAGCTGGTCCTCCAACTGTTTGACCCTGCGCTTGAGCGTCACCATCTCCACCGCGCGCGAAATTACGGCAAGAAGCTCATCGTTATCAAAAGGCTTCTCAAGATAATCAAACGCCCCCTTCTTCATCGCTTCCACGGCGGAACGAACCTCTCCATGGGCAGTCATGATTATAGTTTTACAGTCGGCATTCCCACGCCTGCCGAGTATTTCCATGACCTCCATTCCGTCGATTCCGGGCATCTTCAGGTCCAGCAGGATAACGGCCGGCATGAACCGGGCATAGGCCTCAAGCCCCGTCTCGCCGGACTCGGCGGCCTGCACCTCGTACCCATGTTTCCTCAGCAGTGTGGACAGAATAGACCGTATGCCTGCTTCGTCATCAATAATCAGTACTCTCGGTTTATCCACGTCTGCCGGCTCCCAATCTCTGCGCTCATCTTACAGGCAGGGAAATTTTCACATTCGCACCGCCGCCTTCTGCCTGGTCTATCCAGATTTCCCCATTATATCGTTTGACGATACTATTACAAATGGCCAGCCCAAGCCCGGTGCCGCCGGCCTTGCTTGTAAAGAATGGCTCGAAAACTTTTCGCCGCAGGTTGTAAGGAACTCCGCGGCCCTCATCGACAACCTCAATCAAAATTCTCTCGCCGGCGGAAACCGAATCGCCGCCGCTTTCAGCCGGCCGGCACGCTTTGATCAGCAGCGTTCCGCCGTCGGGCATTGCCTGCAATCCGTTCATCATAACATTCAAAAGCACTTGTCGCAACTCAGCCGGGTCGAATCTAAGCCGGGGCAAATCCTCTGCGAAACCGGTTTGAAGCCTGACGTTCTGGCCCCTGGCCTGAGCCTCGATTAAACTCACACAGCGTTCGATTTCCTGGCGGATATCCACTTCCTCGGGATTACTCTCGGCCGGCTGGGCCAGCGACAACAGGTTGCCTACAATCTTATTGACCCTGTCGACCTCATCCAGTATGTCACACGCCAGCTTTCTCTGGTCCGTACCTTCGTCGAATTCACTCGCGAGGTACTGCACCGTGCTGCGAATCGCAGTCAGCGGATTGCGAAGCTCGTGAGCAATTCCAGCGGCGAATTGTCCCATCGTTGCAAGCTGCTCGGCCCGGAACATTCGTTCGTTCTGGCGTAAGCGTTCCTTGAAAAGAAGCGCATTCTCGAAAGCCAGGCTGGCCTGCCTGCTGAGCACCTGCAGGTTTGCAATCTGAACGCCGTCCAACGGCCCCTGCCTCAGACACAGAAACACGATACCGATCAGCCGGTCCATCGAAATAAGCGGCAGCGCCAGATTTACCGACAAATCCAGGAACGGTTTCAACTCGGGATTCAGGTAATCCATGACATCTTTCTTGTCCTCGAAGTACAGAATCTCACGATTCGTGCGAAACCATTGTATGATTTTGTTATTAACAGCGAGAACCGGCAACCTGGATTCGCCCGGGCCGGCCTTGTCCACCAGGGAAAAAGTTCGAGATGATTCGCTGCGATCCGCAAGGTACACAAAGGCTTTTTCCACGTCCATCAGCCCCTGCAATTTGCTAAGCAGATTATTTGTAAGCTGCTCGGGATCGACTATCAGCATCAAGCTGTCTTCGAACTCGGTGAATAAGTTACTCTCTTCCGCCGGCTTACGACCGAGATGTAGAATTTTTTGCCACATGCGAAGTCACGATAATCCTTCGTAGAATAATCTCGACTATGAAAAGGACAAGATATTACATATTTTAATGTACCCCGGCAAAACCTCCGAAGTCAATTACAAATTCCCTCCGTCGATAATTATTTCCACCGCCCCCTGGTAACATACAAGATGTGAACTTCACCACTCGGGTTACGGGTCACTGAATTAGCTCATCAACCAATCCTGAAATAGTAAACATCAATAATTATCCCATCACGAACAATATGTGGCTGCTCTTGGTCTTTGAACCCCAAAAATATACCGTCCCCCATTAATTCGTCTAACAAAGTTCTGCACATACAGCCAATAAAATCTTCCGAACTTGCTGGTCTTGTGATAACATGCAATTATCACTGTCAATATGTTAAAAACAAGAGGATAAAATGAATGTATCTTCCATCACAAGAAGCATGTGTCTATGGATTGGCCTTTGGGCTATTATGGGTAGTTCATATACGAAAGCGACCACAGGGTCCCCCAGTCTTAGATCTAAAGTTGAGCCATTAATAACAGAATCTTGGTACAAACGTTCTCTGGTTGGAATGGAAGTTGGCCCGACCGGCGCACAGTTTGGCCATAGCGACGCCGAAGACATGCGTTACTGTGCCCGATTCGATGGGCGCGAAATCGTTCGTCGCTGCTTATCTGCGAATTGCGATTATCTGGTCATTTGGGCACGCGATGGGGATTACGCTTACTACGATTCGAAGCTGCTGCCGAAAGCCCCGGGACTTGGCAAGAGGGATGCGCTGCAGGAGACGATGGATGAGGCACAGAAACACAATCTGCCGGTCATCGCTTATTGCGTGGTGCAGCAAGGCGGCCATTTCTTAGACAAGCATCCCGAGTATGAGATGCGCGATTACCAAGGCAACCGCATAGGCCGCTTCTGTTACAACTCCGGCTATCTGGATGTGGTGAAGGACGTTGTCGCCGAACAATTAGCTTATGGGATTGCGGGCTTTCACATTGACATGGTTGACCAGGGCTTCGGCCCGCCGTACGGATGTTGGTGCGAGCACTGCCGGAGAAAGTTCGAAGACAAGTACGGACGAGCTATGCCAAAGGGCGTGACCTGGGATGAGGATTGGGACCGGATGCTCGAGTTCCGCTATACGACAAGCAAAGGATTCGAGAAAACCCTGTACGAATACATCAGGAAGCTCAATCCAAAGGTGACTGTGGACTACAACTACCACGGCAATCCACCGTTCTCTTGGGAGGTCGGCCAGCGGCCGGTACAGCACGCCGGAAATGCAGATTTCGTTACGGGCGAGACAGGTGTATGGGGTTTCAGCGCACTGACGGTTGGATTGAACGCTGAGTTCTACAGGACCTCGACACCCGGCCTGCCGTTCCAGGTTGCCATGCAACGTGGTGTTCGGATGTATCACGACCAGACCACGCGGCCGCTCAATGATATTCGCTGGGAACTCTTGACCCTGCTGTCGCACGGAGCTTTTGTGACGATTGTTGACAAGACAGGTTTTGACGGCTGGCTCGATCCAGTGGCATACGAGCGGATCGGCAAGGCTTTCAAGGAGGTCCACGGCAAACAGTCCCATTTCGGCCATGAGCCGGTTTCGGAAGTGGGAATATACTTCAGCAGTCGAACTCGTGACTGGCTCGGACATGACCATCCGGAAACATATTTCCAAGGCTTCCAGGGCGCCCATAAGGCGATGGCCTATGAACACATTCCCTGGAGCGTGGTGCTTGATGAAAACGCAACCATCGAGACGCTCAAACAGGTGCCTGTTGTGCTGCTGCCGAACGCCGGTATTATATCGGATAAGGAAGTGAAACTGCTTCTGAACTATGTGAAAGATGGAGGTAACCTAATTATCACCGGTCTGACCGGCTGCTATGACAGGATGGGAGGCCTGTTGAAAGCATCTTCGCTTAAACAGCTCATTGGGGCAAAGCTCATTCAAAAACTGGATTCTATGGATAACTGGGTACGATTTGGATCGGATTCTGGGGACTCCGATGATGAGCAGCGGTTGCGTCAGGGTATTCCTGCCAAGTGGCCCTTTTTGGTTAAGGGACCAGCTGCCGTGTTCGAGCCGGAATCAGCCAAGGCCGTAGGAGAACTCCTGCAACCCCATCGAACGACCCGCCAGCTGGAGGGTAAGGAAGGCACCGATTGGCCGATGAGCGCCGATTCCCCTGTCGGCCCGGCCATTCTGGTGAACCGGCTTGGCAAAGGTATGGTACTGACTTTTTCCTGTTCGCCAGACTATGCTACGGCCGGTGAACATCACATCGTTGAGGCACGCCGTTTGCTTATTAACGCGGTTCATCTGCTTAATCCCAATCCGCGAGTCCGCATCACAGCCCCAGTGAACGTTGAGGCTATAGTGACCGATGAGCCATCAGCATGTGTGCTCCGGATTCACCTGCTCGGCTATAATTCATCGCCACAGACGACTCCGCCGAAGAACCGGCCTTATATTCTGCCGGGGCTTATTGAGGACGCCCCCATATATCGAGTTGAACTGGAATTCGCTGATCCTATCAAGAATGCTTCTGCATTTAATAACTCCACTAACCTGCAACAGAACGGCCAGCGTATCGTGGCCACAGTCAATGATATCCACGAGATAATAATCATACAGTACTGACATACCATGGCTCAGCACAACCTTACAAGAAGACAGTTCCTAAAGGCCACCGCGGCAAGAGGGGCAACCTGCACGATCAGGGGGAATTAAAGGAGTACGGTACGAATGGCACTGACATAAGCGCAACATCTTTTGTTGAAAGTGGTTACAAAGACATCTATTCTTGGGTGATCTGCTCATTTTCCTGTGCCAATTTCGCAAAGTCACCCGTTTGTTTATTCAAAGGTCTCTTCGGAAAATTCATATTGGAAAAATCTTCATCGATAGACAGTTACGAAACAATATAACTCATTTTGTTGAAAGCACTTATCCTTATGTCAGTGCCATTCGAGTACGGTACATTTTCTGATTCGCTCTACGAAACGCTTTGTCATCCCGACCGAGCGGAGCCTATCCGAAGGGGATCGCGTGCCACGAGCCACACTAAACGTTATCTTACCATCAATGTGTGGCTGTCTTTATTATTTGAGCACAAAAATGTACCGTACCCTTAATTTCCCCGGCATCCGTCATAACGGAGAAAGGACTTCTCTGACGATCTGTTAATCAGGATGTGAGCAATCGTTTAGGTTACGCGGCGCTTTGCTGCTTTCCGGCGTGGCCTGTGGGCAGCATGCAGCTTCCTGCCCGCAGGAGGGCGCTGGCTCATATGCCGCACTGATTTGGATTTCTCTGCGGGCTGTGGCTGTAAGGAATCAGATTTCGTGTAGGCAAAGCCTTCACATTTTTCCGATTTAAGTTCGCGCCCTATGAAGCTCTCGATATTGCGAAGGTACTTCTGCTCATCGTACGAGACAAACGTGATTGCGTCACCCAAAGCCGTGGCCCGTCCCGTACGGCCGATGCGATGAACGTAGTCTTCCGCAAAGGCGGGCACATCAAAGTTGATCACATGCGAGATCCCCTCAATATTGATTCCGCGAGCGGCGATATCGGTTGCGACCATCACCTGGAACGTACCCCTCTTAAAGCCATCCATTGCAAGCAGGCGCTGTCCCTGTGTGCGGCCGGAGTGGATCGCCACCGATACAACGCCGGCCTGCTTGAGTCGCCGGTTGATCTTGTCCGCTCCGTGCTTGGTCCGGGAGAAGACCAGTACGCTGTACATCTGCGAGTCGCCGAGCATGTGTATCAGAAGGTCCATTTTCTGTTCCTTCCGAACCGGATAAATATGTTGTGTAATCGTCTCGATGGGATTGTGCGGCCGCCCGATCTGGATCATTTCCGGAGACTTCTGCATGTCGGCGGCCAGCGATTTTACCTCCTTAGAGATGGTGGCTGAAAAGAGCATTGTCTGGCGGTTCCCAGGCAAGACTCTCACAATTCTTTTAACGTCGTTGATGAAGCCCATATCCAGCATTCGGTCGGCTTCATCGAGCACGAGCACTTCAATATGCTTGAGGTCTATCGTGCCGCGCTGCATGTGATCCATCAGTCGTCCGGGCGTGGCCACAACAATGTCAACACCGCTCTTGAGCGCACTGAGCTGACCCTTGATATTGACGCCGCCGTAAACCGCCAGAGCACGAATATCCACGAATCGCCCATAGCCCCGTATTGCGTTTTCAATCTGCAGCGCCAGCTCGCGCGTCGGAGTGAGGATGAGCGACCTGACAACTCGCTTTTTCGCCGCCGGTTCGTGGCCGAGCCGATCTAAAATAGGCAGGACAAAAGCCGCGGTTTTGCCCGTTCCCGTCTGTGCGCAGCCGATAATGTCCCGGCCTCTGACCGCGGCGGGAATCACCTGGGATTGAATTTCAGTTGGAGCGGTGTAGCCGGTGGCGAGAATACCCCGCACCAGCGGGTCTGAAAGACCAAAAGTTGTAAATGGCATTAAATAATCCTAAAAAATATTATATTCAAACTGACTCAAACATAGAGATTAATCGGAATCGCCATGCATGAAACTCTCTTTAAAGAGCACGGGTAAAACAAGTGAAATGATGCGAAAAGTAGGTCTTGAGGCGGATTCATGGGTACGCAGAGTGATTTTGCTTCAAGGCTTCGCTACGCGATCATCACAATTCAATATATTTCTAACAGCTATTATATGGCTATCTACTGCGCTGGCAAGTATAATGTTCTCATATCGCAAAAAAATCTCTCCCCCGCTTTGAATTGAAAGATGAGGGGCGTTGCGCATTTTTGCAGGGAAGGCTCGCAGAGAAATGGCGGACACTTTCACCATCATCATACTGATATGAAACGACCGACCATTCCGCCTGAAAAATCTTTGAGCGGTTGTAAAAAAACTTGACTTTTCAAAACAGACGCGCGATTCTATTGAAAAAGTGACTCAGCAACATAGTTGAGAAAGGATATGCAATGTTATATGGGAAATCCCGGAAAAGGAGGATCTTATGGATCCGATCAAGATCGTCATTCCTTCAGGATCTGAACTCGTTAATGTTATTGGAGAGATGGCGGGTGTTATGCCGCTGACAAAATAAACCTATGCGACTTTATCTGATCAATCCATCCAATCCTCTCGTCAGCATCGTCAACGTCAAGGAGAGCCGCTGGAACCGTTACCGCGTGTGGAAACCGCTCAGCCTTATGGTTCTCGCGGGCCTGACCCCGCCTGAGTGGGAAATATCGATCATGGACGAGAACCTCGGTGTGCCGGACTACGCGGCCATGCCTCGGCCTGACCTGGTGGGCATTACCGCTTTCACCTCGCAGGCGAACCGCGCCTATGAAGTGGCCACTTACTTCCGCAATCTGGGTGTACCAGTGGTCATGGGCGGCATTCACGCAACCATGTGCCTGAACGAGGTCATGGAGCGCGCGGACTCGGTCGTCACGAGGGAAGCTGAGGGCATCTGGCCGCAGGTCCTGGAGGACGCCCGGCATGGCTGCCTGAAGCGCGTGTATGACGGAGGGCTTGCCGAGATGAACGATGTGCCGCTGGCCCGTCATGATTTGCTGGATTCGGGATATGCCTTCGGAGCCATTCAGACCACACGCGGCTGCCCATTGAACTGTAGCTTTTGCAGTGTGACGGCGTTTAACGGGGCCCGCTACCGGCAACGCCCGATTCCGGATGTCGTGCGCGAATTCCAGTCGATTCGTGAGAAACGTGTTCTGGTGGTGGACGACAACCTTATCGGCACGCGCCCTGAACACATCGCTCGTGCCAAGGACATGTTCCGTGCTATGGCACAAGCGAACCTGCGAAAGGAATGGGTTTCTCAGGCCACCATTAACTTCGCCGATGACGAAGAACTTCTGGTGTTAGCCGCAAAGGCCGGGTGCAGAGGCGTCTTCATCGGCTTTGAGTCTTCCTCGCCGGAAGGGCTTCGGGAGGTCGGCAAGAAATTCAACCTTCTCAAAGGCCGGGATTTCCGAGCCTCAGTACGGCGCATACAACGGCACAACATTCTGGTAGTGGGTTCCTTTATCATCGGCCTGGACATAGACGAACGGGGTGTCGGCAAACATATCGCCGAGGTGGCCCGTCAGTACGGTGTGGACAATCTCAACGTGCTGTTTTTGACCCCCTTGCCCGGCACGCGCCTGTGGGACCAGATGAAATCGGAGGACCGCATCGCTCTCGATACGTTCCCGGAAGACTGGAAATACTACACACTAACTTTCCCGGTGGCTCGGTATAAGCATTTGTCCCTGGACGGCATCATCAAAGAAATGATCTCGTGCGACCGGGACTTCTATTCCATGTCACACATTCTGCAGAGAGGGTGGAGCAACTTATGGCATCGCCGTCAGCCGCTGATCAGCCTGGTGGGCAATCTCTCATACAGGAGAAATATCAGGCTAAACAGTGAGGCATACGCAAACTTCAAGAGTTACTCGGGCAACAGGCACAATTGATTTTCGTGGGATTTGATGGGATTTGCGAACAATTGGGTTAGCGGATAGAATATGAAAAGAGCAGATTATAATGCTAACCAATCGCTGGAGTGGACGGCTTATCGCCCTCTCTGGGCTTCAATGCCAGGCGGACATAATGGAAAAAGGGAAGATACATGAAAAGAAAAGTGGGTTTGTGGATTGATCGTAGGAAGGCTGTTATCGTGTTCTCGCCGGCGAAGAGAAGAAATGAAACTGGTAAGATCGAATGCTGAAAAACAGATACGACGTGCTGCCGGTTCAAATTCGACATACGTATAATGCCCTTCGGGCGTAGATGAGTTTGCTCGGCAGAATAGCAAGTTCGGCGAATCCTCGTCGGCGGGAGATGCGGAGGCCTTGACAGCGAGTGTTTCTTTTCCTGCCGGTGACGATACCTGCCTCTTTTTTTTGCAAATCGGTTTTATTTTCTGTTAGGGCATCCTCTGTCCCGCGCGACATTAATCCATATTATTGGCCACACGGGCAATATAGTGAAAAGGTACCATTTATGACCGGTTTTTGCTTGACAGTGACATGGTTTTTTGGTATAAATAGTTATTTGTACTATGAGGTTTTCAATTGTTTTTGGCCTCATGGTATATGCGATATCGAGAGTCCCTGGGCAAATACCTGAAAGGCTGTCAGGTAAGGAACGGAGCCGGAGGAACGGAGCCGGAGGGACGTTCATAGCAGGATGCGGAGGAGACGTTTAAGGCGAGATGGAGCCTCTATCGTGTTGGGCTTGCTGTTCGTTCGGCGAGCGTTGCGCCCGGCGTGCAAACTCTTTTGTGCCAGGGCGACTGCACGACACCCCGGGCAGCAGGTTGATGCTATCGGTCTTTACACTGTGTACGGATTTGTCGCAGAATGTCCGCCTTCGGATGCAGTTAAAATACATTTTTTTGAGGAGAGAAAGATGAAGAACTTAATCATAGCGGCGTTTATGCTGGCCCTCGGGCTGTTTTGTGCGGATGTGGAAGCTGCGCCGACTTACAGCTTCGTCAACATTACGAATAATGACGCCGGCAATGCAGTAATTGGCGAGGCACAATTATTTGTAGAGCTGCTCGACCCGGGCAGCAACCAGGTAACATTCATGTTCACAAATACGGGCCCTCAGGCTTCGTCCATTACAGACGTATACTTCGACGACGGCGCACTGCTGGGCATCGCTTCAATCGACGACTCGCTTCCGGGCGTAGAGTTCTCTCAAAATGCAACCCCGCCGGACCTGCCGGGCAAAAATAATGTGACGCCGCCCTTTGAGACGACGGCGGGTTTCTCCGCCGACTCCGATCCACCCGTGCAGCCCAACGGCGTCAACCCTCTCGAATGGCTCGGCATAACATTTGACCTGGCAGCCGGGCGCGGTTTTGATGACGTAGTGACCGACATGGCCTCCGGTGAGCTTCGCATCGGCATCCACGTCCAGGGATTCGCTAACGACGGCAGCGAATCGTTTATCAATAACGGGGAAACAAACGGAAAGATCCCCGCTCCCGGTGCTGTTATCCTCGGCAGCATCGGTATAGGCTGCATTAACTACCTGCGCAGGCGAAGGACGCTGTAGGACATTATGGACATTTGCCTATTCGTAATGTTGACAGAACAAAGAAACGCCATAGCCGTTCAGAGACGGAAGAAGAACTGAATACACGAAATCGGTAAACGTGCCTGATAAATCTATAGAAGAAAATAATTTTCCAAAGAGGGTCATCATGTTTTAGATAATCACGCAGAATCTGGCTTTCTGCTGATGACTTAATCCTCAAGAAAAACCGGCATGTAAAATCAAGATTGAGCTAATTGTTTGTATATTTCGTTCCAATTCCTCACAGCGGCCTTTTCTTATGAAACTTTTTGACTGGTTTGTATGAACATTTCTTGCACCGGTTATCTAAGCCGCCTTTCCGTAACCTATTTTTGTAAAACTCGCCCTCGCTTTTCCAGCTTTTGCACATTCGGCAAAACTTCTGCTTGACCCCCTTGACGACCCGATGACGGTCTTCATATCGGAGATTCCTTCTCGTACCCATACTCCTTGGCTTGTAAGACTTGTTGGCAGCTTTGTATGTACAGATTTTGCACCGAGCCGACAGGTCATCTTTCTCAGAATTGTTTGTGTAATATGCGCTTTCCTTTTTCCACCTTCTGCATTTGATGCAAAGCTTCTGTTTGATCCCATTGACAACCCGATGGCGCTGCTCATATCGCAGGTACTTTCTAACACCTTTTCTCTTGTGTTCGAAACGCTTGCGGGCGCTCTTCTTATCACAATCTTGGCAGCTTAACGATAATCCATCTTTAAACCCGCAGTTTTTATAGTAAAGACTCTCGCCCTTCCACTGTTTGCAAATACAGCACAGCTTCTGCCTGACACCTTTGACTATCCGATGACGCTCCTCAAATCTCAGATAAACTCTTGCCTTCTTTCCATTTCTTAATTTCCTGAGAAGCGCTCGTGCATATGCCCTATCGCATTCTCTGCACGCCATCTTCAATCCGTCCCTCTTGGCCCGGTCTATGCCAAATTCACTCTCGCTTTTCCACTTTTCGCATTTGGTGCAGTATTTCTGCTTCCGGCCAAAAACCGTGCGATGCGTTTCCCTATACTTGTAGTATCTCTTGGTCATTGTCTCTCAACTCTCAAATGCCAGCCGTTTTTCTTGACTTCAACCTTTTACATGCCCTGAATTCTATAAATTTTAGCCACAAGATACAACATTTTTTATTTTATTGATTTCTATATCGGCTTGGAAAACAGAGAATACTCTTGTGAGCAGAGATGGCGATAGGCTAAAATGATTTTTTATAAATTCAACCGG
>Ga0315288_10000453_pt1 | contig 51084 bp, 54 predicted proteins | sample YL17G11_20_MG_FD_203454 | JGI IMG/M metagenome (GOLD analysis project Ga0315288, IMG submission 203454) | Sediment microbial communities from Yellowstone Lake, YNP, Wyoming, USA - YL17G11_20 | ecosystem: Environmental > Aquatic > Freshwater > Lake > Sediment | place: USA: Wyoming | collected... | reverse complement strand
TGGATTCCCGCTCCCCACTTTCGTGGGGACAAGCTTATCCCTGCGGGAGCAGGGGCGGGAATGACGGTTCCAGGATAATTGTAAAGCCGTTATTGAGACGCGGCACTAGCCGGATCCCGTTTTTCTTTTTGTGATGAGCCTGAAAGAGACGAAGCGACCATGAGGAAATCTTGCCGCCGCGTTTCGGTTTTTTCGTGAAGCCGCGTTTTACGGCCGGCGAGAAGATGAAAGACGCGGCGGCGGGGTCGGCCCCAAGGCCCTCATAAATTCGGGGGACATCAACATTATTTCTTGCCGAATTAAGGTTAGTGCCCCCAGAATAAATTGCCATGGTGAAACGTTTTATTTTAGCCCGTGATGAGCGAAGAAGCGGGCGAACGCTCTATTCTCGGATTGAACATAAAGACAAGATCGGGGAACGGTTAAAGCGACTTTAAGGGAATCTCGCCGCTGCTGTTCGGATTTTTTTGGCGGACGATTCAAGGACGCGGCGGCAGGGTTGGCCCTTAGGCCCCCATAGCGGAGGGGGGTCCCCTCGGCTTGGCCGAGGGGGGAACCGACGGGACTGGTTCCCCAAGGGGCCGGGGGCCACCCTGTCGTCGCGTCGACCAAAGGCTTCGCCGCCCGAAAAACCGAATCGTGCAGGCATCAAGATTTCCTCTGGGAGTGAAGACGTTTCCCGATCTTGTCTATAGGATCCGCGACGAGGAGAGCGTTCGCCCGCTTCGAGCGAGTCCTTTCAGGCGCGTCCCTCCTTTTTGTTGACTTTTTCGGCCGGGTGAATAGAATAAAAAGAGGAAGGTTTTTCGATGAAGGACTTTTTTAAAACGCTGCTCATGGTCATCGCCGTTTCCTCCGCTTTTTTCCTCGGTTTTCATTTCGGAAAAGAGAAGGAAAAAGCCAAGATCCCCGAATTCCAGGAAGATTGACCAGCCCTTCCTAGAGGTCCGGGATCCTAGGTCAAGGGACGAGCCTTCGGCTCGCCACTCGCCCGTGGCTTATATCCACGGGCGAGTACGGCGGAAGTGGACCCCCAGGCAAAGCCCGGGGCACTCACCCGCGATGTGAATACGCGGCTGAGTACGGCGGAAGCGGATCCCCAGACAAAGCCTGGGGTCCCTGCCGCCGCCCCGGCCGCCGTGGAACTCTTTTCCCCCTTTTCTTTTTCGCCTCCGGGCCCTATAATACGCTTGCCTTGAGTCCGGGTCCATCAGCGCCCGCGAATTTTTTGACAGAGGTTGGATCATGAATTGGGGAGCCACCGCCCTGCTCATCCTTTTCGGGGCGTTCGTCCTGCTTTTGATCATCAATCCGAACCTGTCCTGCTTCGGCAAACGCCTGAAATCGCCCTTCTATCCCTTGTGGCGGAAGAAAAAGCTGGCCCAGGAGGAGAAGGCCCGGAAGACCAGGCCGATCAAGACCGACGATTACGGTTTCAAGCTCAGCGATGATGGAGCTCCCCCGCCCGCCGGGCCGTCGACGCAGGCCAAGAAGAAGGCCGAGGACTCCGGCTTCAAGCTGGACCCATGAACGCCGGCCGGAGGACGCCGAATCCCGGCCCGGGAGGGACGGCGGTGAAAAGGACATTCGCGGTCCTCGGATGCGCGGCCCTCGCCGCCCTCCTCTTCGCCGCGGGGTGTTCTCGCCGGCGAGCGGTCGTCGCTCCGGTTCCCGCGGCGTTGAGCGAGGTCGAGGGCTACGCGTCGCTCAAGCTCACCCAGAACGGGGAGACGGCCAAATCCAGGTTTTCTTTCGTCCTGGAGCTGTCCCGACGGGCGAGGGTCGAGATCCAGGACCCGCTGGGCCGGACGGCGGCGATCCTTTACATCGACGATCGGGATGGATATTTCGTCCTGGCCTCGGAAAAGGCCTATTGGAAGGCGCCCGCGGACGAGATCATCGCTAAATTTCTGGGGACCCCCCTCAGCCTTCCCGAGATGGCCGGGCTTCTCTGCGGCCGCTGGTCCGGAAAGGGGGAAGGCGACGCGGCCTTGACGGGCTGGAGCTTGACCCGCGACGGAGAAGGCCGCTGGGCGTCGGGCCGAAGGGAAGCCCTCGCTTTCACGGTCCGCGAGTTCTTCCCGAACAGTCCCGTCCCCCGCCGCGTGGAATTTCAAACGCTCTCCTGCCGGGGCAGCCTCAGCCTGTTGGCCATGGAATTCAACAAGCCCCTGGCCGCCTCCGTGTTCGATTTGGATTTTTTGAACCGCTACGCCTCCAAAAGCTGGGAGTACATCGAAAAGGCCTTGCGACATGAAAATTAGGTCGTTCGCCAAGATCAACCTGGGCCTCGAGATCGTTCGGAAGCGGCCTGACGGCTACCATGATATCCGGACGCTCTTTCAATGGATCGGTCTTTTCGATGTCCTCCATTTCCAGGACCAGCCTGCGGCCGAGATCCGGCTCGAGGGAAACGATCCCAGCGTTCCTTGGGATGAGACGAACCTGATCCTCCGGGCGGCCCGCAGCCTCCGGGCGCGCGCCGGCGTTTCCCGCGGCGTCGCCATCCGCGTCGAAAAGAATATCCCCGCCGGGCGGGGGTTGGGCGGCGGGAGCAGCAACGCCGCGGCTACGCTGCGGGCCCTCAACCGGCTGTGGGGGCTCGGTTTGGACCGGGAGGAACTGATCGGCCTCGGCCGAGGCCTGGGAGCCGACGTGGCTTATTTTTTCGAGGGCGGGCTCTGCCTGGGAGAGGAGCGGGGGGACAGGCTGACCCCTCTCCCCGACCTGCCCAACCTGCCCCTGGTTCTGGCCTTCCCGCCCTTCCCGGTCCCGACGGCCCGGATCTACGCCCACCTGACGCCATCGTCCTTGACTTCGGCCGGTAAAGACAGTAAAATTAGCGGGTTTTTAGAGACCCGACATTTCGGTTTTCTGGAAAATAGACTCGAAGAGACGATATTTAGCTTCTATCCTCAGTTGAACGAGTATAAGAGCCTTTTCCGAAACCAAGGCGCGGAATTGTCTCTCGTGACCGGATCGGGCTCGGCGGTGTACGGGCTTTTCCGCGACCGCGCGGCGGCCGAGCGGAGCTTGGCCGCGATGAAAACGCGCGGGGCGGCCGTCCTCGTCGAGACGCTCACCCGGGAGCAGGGCTGGAGCGAGCTAGAGGCTGGGGCGTCGCCAAGCGGTAAGGCAGCGGACTTTGGATCCGCTATTCGGGGGTTCGAATCCTCCCGCCCCAGTTCAAATATTGAGAAAGTCGGATATAAAAAAAGAGCGGAGAGCATGAGAAAAAGGAAGCGACCATGAAAGTCTTCACCGGCTCTTCCAACGTGAGCCTCGCCCGCGAGATCGCGAGCTATCTCAAGATCGAGCTGGGCAAGTGCGTCCTGGAACGTTTCAGCGACGGCGAGATCCATTTCTACGTCGACGAGAACGTTCGGGGAGAGGACATCTTCATCATTCAGTCCGGGTCCCAGGATGCCAACGCCCATCTGATGGAGCTCTTTCTGATGATCGATGCCTTCAAGCGGGCCTCCGCGGAGCGGATCACGGCCGTCATCCCCTATTTCTGTTACGGCCGACAGGATTGGAAGGACCGGCCCCGCGTGCCCATCTCCGCCAGGCTCATCGCCGATCTTCTCGAGGCGGCGGGGGCCGACCGGGTGCTGACCATGGACCTCCATTCCCCTCAGATCCAGGGCTTTTTCTCGATCCCTGCGGATAACCTGATCGCCCAGCCGGTGCTGGCCAAATTCATCCAGAGCCTGAATCTTCCCGCCCTGATCGTGGTCTCCCCCGACGCCGGGGGGGTCGGCCGGGCCAAGTCCTTCGCCCGGCGGCTGGGGGCGAACCTGGCCATCATCGACAAGCGCCGCCCCACGCCGAACGTCGCCCAGGTCTTCAATGTGATCGGCGACGTCCGGGACAAGAACTGCGTCCTGTTCGACGACATCGTCGATACGGCCGGGACCCTGGTCCTCGGCGCCGAGGCCCTGGCGGCGAACGGGGCGAAAAGCGTTCTTGCGGCCTGCACCCATCCCGTGCTGTCGGGGCCGTCCATCGCCAAGATCGAGAAATCGCCGCTCGAAAAGCTGATCGTGTCGAACTCCATTCCCTTGAACGATAAAAGCCGAGGCTGCCGGAAGATCATCACTCTTTCGGTCGCCGAGATCTTCGGCGAGGCCATTCGCCGCATCAACGAAGGAAGCTCCGTGAGTTCACTGTTTGTGTAAGGAGGAACCCAGCCATGAGACTGGTCATTAAAAGCGAAAAACGAGACCTGTTCGGGAAAAACGCGTCGCGCCGGTTCCGGAAAGGCGGCCTGGTTCCCGCCGTCCTGTACGGCGAGGGCGCCGAGAGCGTTCCTCTGGTCCTGGCCAAGAAGGACATCGTCAAGATCCTGAAATCCGAGACCCGGGAGAACACGATCTTTAAGATCGCCTTCGACTCCGAGGAGAAGGACGTCATGATCAAGGCCCTCCAGATTAACGCGACGTCGGACGAGCTGCTCCACGCCGACCTGATCCTCATCGCCATGGACAAGGCCATCCGGGTCTCGGTCCCGATCGAGCTCCTCGGCGAGGCCGTGGGCGTCAAGACCGAGGGCGGGTTCGTCGACTTCATGACGCGCGAGGTCGAGATCGAATGCTTGCCGGCGGACATCCCCGAGCGCATCTCCGCGGACATCTCCGGCCTGCATCTCCACCAGTCGCTGAAGGTCGCCGACCTCACCGCCCCGGCGGGCGTGAAGCTGATCAGCGATCCGGGCGCGGTCCTGGTCCTGGTCCAAGTGCCGCACGAAGAGAAAGTCGAAGCCAAGCCGGAAGAGGAAGTCGTGGCCGCCGAAGCCGCCGCGGCCGCACCCGCCGAGCCCGAGGTCATCAAGAAAGAGCGCAAGAAGGAAGAGGCCGAGGAGAAATAATCTGTGTGGGCCATTGTGGGCCTGGGCAATCCGGGCCGGAAATACGCGGACACCCGCCATAACGCGGGATTCATGTTCGTCAAGGGCCTGGCTAAGGCCTGGGACGTCCGGGTGAAGAAGCGCCGGTTCCTCTCGAAGACGGCCGACGTCAAGAAGGGAACGGAACACGTCATCCTGGCCTTGCCGCAGACTTACATGAACGCCTGCGGGCAGGCCGTCCGGGAGCTGGTCCGAGGCCTCCGCCTCGAAACGGGACGGCTCCTCGTCGTCTACGACGACGTCGATATCCCGCTCGGCGAGATCCGCGTCCGCAAGGATGGCGGACCGGGCACGCACAAGGGGATGATCTCGATCGTCCAGGAGATCGCGACGAAAGGCTTCCCCCGCCTCCGCCTGGGCATCGGCCCCGCCCCGGACGGCGGCGACATCGTCCAGTTCGTGCTGTCGCCGTTCCGGAGGGCTGAGAAAAGGTCGCTCGAGGAAGGCCTGAACAAGGCGCGAACGGCGCTGGACCTGATCCTGGACGGCCGGATCGACGCGGCGATGAACGATTTTAATTAGGACATCAACAGGGGAAACATAACGTATTCTCCTTGCTCCCCTCCGAGAGAGGAGGAGCTGCGAAACCATAAGGAGGTTTTCATGAGATTGTATGAGACGGGATTCCTCATCTCCCCCAACGTGACGGAGGAAGAGGCGGACATCCTCATCCAGCAGATGGCCGACATCGTCACCCAGAAGAACGGGAAGATGGCCAAGCTGGAGAAATGGGGGAAGCGGCGGATGGCCTACCAGATCAGCAAGTTCGGGGAGGCCTATTACGTCTTCTTCCATTATGACGGCGGGCCCGACATCCCGCTGGAGCTCGGACGCCGTTTCCGGCAGATGGACACGATCCTTCGCTACCTGACGCTGGTGAAGGAGACGCAGCAGAACGTCCGGAAGAAAAAGAAAACGGCCGACCGCCGCCGGGCGAAAGAAGCGGCCGCCGGTGAGACGACGGACGCGGCCGGCCCCGCCGAGAGCGGAGCGCCGGAGCCCAGAAAACGCGAGGAGGCGTAAGATGGCCAGAGAAGAAAGATCCGAACGGGGATCGTACAAGAAATTCTTCCCGCCCAAGAAGAAGTTCTGCCGGTTCTGCCAGAGGAACGTCAAGTTCATCGATCACAAGAACGTCGACATCCTGAAGAAATATATCCCCGACCGGGGCAAGATCTCGCCCCGCCGCATCACGGGGACCTGCGCCTTCCACCAGCGGAAACTGGCCGAGGCGATCAAGCGGGCGCGCCTCCTGGCCCTTCTTCCCTATGTCGAGAATTGATCCGGCCGGACGCCCCAGGAGAAATCATGAAGGTCATTCTGAAACAAGATGTCGAGAACGTCGGCCGGAAGGGCGACATCGTCAACGTCGCCTCGGGCTTCGGGCGGAACTATCTCATTCCCCGCAAGCTGGGGATCGAGGTCACCCCTTCGAACATGAGGATGGTCGAGATCGAGCGGCAGGCCTTGAAGAAGAAGGTCGAGCAGGAGCGCCTGTCCTTCCGGGACCTGATCCAACAGCTCAACCAGGTGACGCTCTCTTTCACCCGGAAGGCCGGCGAAAAGGACCATATCTTCGGATCGGTGAGCGCCGCGGACATCAAGGACGAGCTGGACAAGCTCGGGTTTGACGTCGATAAGAAGAAGATCGTCCTGGATGAGCCGCTGAAACGGCTGGGGAACTACGCCGTTCCGGTCAAGGTCTTCCACGACGACAAGGCGGAGATCAAGGTCGCCATCGTCAAGGCAGAGGACAAGAGCGAGCCGGCCGCCTAAAGAATTGACGGGACGCGCCCGGCGCGTCCGCGACCGGCATGACCCGGGGGGCGGTCTCCCGGAGCTTGAAAGGAGGGACCCTTGGAAGTCGATCTGATGTTTCTCAAGAAGACCCCTCCCCATAGCCCCGAGGCCGAGAGGACCGTCCTGGGAACGATCCTGGTCAACAACAAAAGCCTCAACGTCGTCCTGTCCATCATCTCGCCCGAAGATTTCTACAAGGACGCCCACCGGAAGATCATCGAGACGATCTCCTTTCTCGTCGACAAAGGCGTCCCGGTCGAGCTTCTGGCCTTGAGCGAGGAACTGCGCCGCGACGGCTCGCTCGACGAGGTCGGAGGGGCCGCCTATCTGGCCTCGCTGATGGACGGCGTGCCCAAGAACCTGAACGTCGAGTATTACGCCCGGATCATCAAGGAGAAGGCCCTCCTGCGGCGGCTGATCCTGTCCTCGGCCCAGATCATCACCTCGAGCTATGAGCAGAAAGAGGACGCCGACGAGCTCCTCGACGCGGCCCAGGCGGCCATCCTCGACGTCGCCGAGGAACGGACCAAACAGGGCTTCCTGCCCCTATCGGCATTGGCCGTCTCGACTATGGAGATGATCGAGCGCCTCGCCGAACGCCGGGAGGCCATCACCGGCGTCCCGTCGGGCTTCCGCGACCTCGACAATCTCACGGCGGGCTTCCATCCCCAGGAGTTGGTCATCGTCGCCGCCCGGCCGTCCATGGGCAAGACCGCCCTGTGCCTCAACATCTCCCAATATATCGGGCTCAAAGGGTACGCGGCGGGCTTTTTCTCGATGGAGATGTCGAAGGAGTCGATCGTCACCCGCATGCTCTGCGCGGACGCCCTCCTCGACATCCGGAGCGTCCGCACGGGCTATGTCAGCGAGCGGCAGCTCGAGAAGCTCCGCCTGAGCGCGGAGAGGCTGTCCCACATCAATGTCCACATCGACGAAACGCCCGCCCTGACGCTGATGGAGATGAAGGCCAAGGCCCGCCGTTTGAAGATGGAGAGGAGCCTGGACATCGTCTTCATCGACTACATCCAGCTGATGCGGACGGGGGGCCGGTTCGAGAACCGCAACCAGGAGATGTCCTACATCTCCCGCTCGCTCAAGGAGCTGGCCAAAGAGCTCAAGATCCCCGTCGTCGGCATTTCCCAGCTCAGCCGCGCGCCCGAGAAGGGCCGAAGCAAGCCGCGGCCGCTGCTGTCCGACCTCCGGGAGTCCGGGGCCATCGAGCAGGACGCCGACGTCGTCGTCTTCATCTACCGCGAGGAAATGTACATGTCGAAGGACGAGCGGCAGCAGGACACCGAAAAGAAGGGGATCGCCGAGGTCATCGTCGCCAAGCAGCGGAACGGCCCGACGGACACGGTCAAGCTGGCCTTTCAAGACCGGTACGCCCGGTTCGCCGATCTCGAAAAAACATATACCGAAGCCGAGGCTTGAGGATGGCCGGACTCCGGGACGATTCTCTCCTCGCCGGCTTCTTCCGGCAGCTCGGAGAGGTCTGGATCCTGTTCGCCGAGACCTTCAGGAACCTCTTCCGGAAACCCTGGGAGAGAAAAAATTTCCTCCAGCAGCTCGAGGAGATCGGGGCGCACACCCTGCCCGTCGTCTCCCTGACGGCGGCCTTCGGCGGGCTGGTCTTCGGCTTGCAGACCTATATCGGGTTTCATCGCTACGTCGGCCAGGGCTCCGAAGCCTATGGCGGTCCGATCATTTCCCTGGGGCTGACCAAGGAGCTCATCCCCATCCTCGTCGGGCTCATGGTCGCGGGCCGGGTCGGTTCCTCGATGGCCGCCGAGATCGGGACGATGCGGATCACCGAGCAGGTGGACGCTCTCTTCACTCTGGGCGCCGACCCCAACCGCTACCTGGTCGTGCCCCGGACGGCGGCCGCCTTCTTGATGCTGCCCTGCCTGACCCTTTTCGGCGACATCATCGGCATCATCTGCGGCATGCTTTACAACGTCACCATCATGGGCGTGAACGGAAAGGTGTATCTCCGGAACACTCTGCTCTATCTGCAGTTCTGGGATGTCGCCTCCGGCCTGATCAAGGCCGCGGTCTTCGGCATCATCATCGCCGTCATCGGCTGCTGGCAGGGGCTCAAGGCCGAAGGCGGGGCCGAAGGCGTGGGCCGGGCCACGACCCGGACGGTCGTGATCGCGAGCATCTGCATCCTCATCGTCAATTTTTTTATGAGTAAGTTCCTGCCGGGGTAAGGTCATGATCGGGATCGTCGACCTCCATAAATCGTTCGGATCGAAGAAGGTCCTGAACGGCGTGAGCCTCGAGATCCCGACGGGAGAGACGATGGTCGTCATCGGCCAGAGCGGCTCCGGGAAGAGCGTTCTGCTCAAGCTCCTCATCGGCATCATGAAACCGGACCGCGGCGAGATCCGGATCGACGGAATGGACGTCGCGGCGCTGCGGGGCGATGCCCTCCTGCAGGCGACACGGAAGTTCGGAATGCTCTTCCAGGCCGCGGCCCTCTTCGATTCGATGACGGTCGCCCAGAACGTCGCCTTCGGCCTGGAGCGATACACGGACCTCGCCCCCGGCGAGATCGCCGGACGGGTGGCCGACAGCTTAGCCAGGGTCGGCCTGCGGGGGATCGAGGGGCTGATGCCCCACGAGCTCAGCGGCGGCATGAAGAAAAGGGTCGGCCTGGCCCGGGCGATCGCCTATGGGCCCGAGATCATCCTCTACGATGAGCCGTCGACGGGTATCGACCCGATCCGGGCGGACGCGATCAACGAACTGATCGTGCTTCTGAAAAAGGAAATGAACGTGACCTCGGTAGTGATTACGCACGACATGGTCAGCGCGACCAAGGTCGCGGACCGGATGGCCATGCTCTATGAGGGCCGGATCATCGCCCTCGGGACGGCGGAGGACATCCGGAATTCAGCGGACCCCATCGTTCAACAATTCATCCACGGACGGGCCGAAGGCCCGATCAAGAACTGGTGAGGCCGGGAGAGGACGGACACATGAGTCGCGAGGTAAGGATCGGGATCTTCGTCGGGGCGGCCATACTCATCTTGGCGGCGTTCATTTTCATCGTCGGGGATATGTCCGTCCTGTTCAAGAAGGCGGGCACCTTGATCACGGTCGTCTTCGACTCGGCCGCGGGACTCGAGAAACGGGCCGAGGTCAAGATGTCCGGAGTCAAGGTCGGCTTCATCAAGGACATCAGGCTCGAACACCGGAAGGCCCGGATCGTGCTGGCGATCTATCCGGGGGTCGAGATCCCCAAGGATTCCAAAGCCACGACCGCGATGCTCGGTCTCTTGGGCGAGAAGTATCTGGACATCATTCCCGGCGATTCCCCGGAGAATTGCGGTCCGGGCGGCGAGCTGGCCGGGATGATGTCGATCGGCTTCGACCAGATCGGAGGGCTTCTCGCCTCCGTCGGCGGCCAGGTCAAGGACGCCGGCGGGGCCATCAAGGAGATGCTCGGCCCCGAGACGAAGGCCAACCTGAACCGGGCCCTGGAGAACATGGCCGCGGTCTCCGCCGAGCTCAAAGACTTCATCGGACGGAATCAGGGGGACATCAAGGCCGCGGTCGGCGGGGCCCGCGACGTGTTCCAAAACCTGGATAAGAAGGTCGAGGACGTGGCCGCCGGGATCCAGGAAACGCTCAAGCTGTTGAAGGATATGGCCGCGGAGAACCGCGACAACCTCAAGCTCGATTTGGAAAAGATCAAGGACCTCATCGGCAAGATGGAGGAATCGTTCAAACTCCTGAACGCCGCGCTCGAAAAGATCAACCGGGGCGAGGGGACGCTGGGCAAGATCATCCAGGACCCCGGCCTTTATACGAAGGCGGAGCAAACGCTGGACGATGTCCGAAACGCGACGAAGCCCCTCTCGTCCCTCCGCGGCCGTCTCGATCTCCGCGCCGATTACTACGACCGGAGCGAGCTCCTCCGGGCCGCCGTCACGGCCGGCCTGTGGTTCACTCCCCGGCTCTTCATCGATGCCGGCCTCGTCCGGAACCCCTGGGAGAAGGCGTTCAAATTCTCCCTTGTCGGCGGCTTTCGCTGGGGCGATCTCGTCTCCCGGGCGGGGATCATCGAATCCGAATTCGGGCTCGGCCTCGATTATCACGCGCTCAACGAGCGGTGGAGCCTGAGCGTGGAGGGCTTCGACTTCAACCGCTCGGACAGCCCCCATTACCGCCTTTATTCCCGGTTCTCCCCGATGAAGCATCTCTACCTCGTGGCCGGGGTGGACGATTTCAGCCTCGCCGCCCGGCGCGAGTTCTTCTTCGGCCTGGGCTTGGAGCTGCGATGAAGAGCAAGTCCGTCTTCATCTGCCAGGCCTGCGGGACGCATTCGCCCAAATGGCTGGGCCGCTGCCCGGGCTGCGGCGAGTGGAACACGCTCATCGAAGAGATCGAAGAGACCGTCGGCGCCGAATACTCCTTTCCCTCCTCGGAACCCGTCCTCTACGAGGACATCAAGGAGTTCAAGAATCCCCGGGCCAAGGTCAAGATCGAAGAGTTCAACAAGGTCCTCGGCGGAGGCATCGTCATCGGCTCGGTGGTCCTGATCGGCGGCGAGCCCGGGATCGGGAAATCGACGCTCCTCCTCCAGGTTTCGCGGGACTTCGCGATCGATAAGCAAAAAGTCCTCTATGTCTCGGGCGAAGAGTCCCTCGAGCAGATCAAGCTCCGCGGCGAGCGGCTCGGCGTCAGCGGCGGGCAGCTCTTTCTCCTGGCCGAGACGAATCTGGAGCGGATCCTGGCCCAGGCGGAGAAGGTCATGCCCCAGGTCCTGGTCCTGGATTCCGTCCAGGCCGTTTTTTCCTCGAAGCTCTCCTCGAGCCCGGGCACGATCAGCCAGGTCCGCGAGGTCGCCAACCAGGTCTTCCGTTTCGCCAAGCGGAACCAGGTCTCGTCGTTCCTCATCGGCCATATCACCAAGGAGGGCTCGCTGGCCGGCCCCAAATCGCTCGAGCACATGGTCGACGTCGTCCTCCTCTTCGAGGGGGAGCGGGACCATAGCCACCGCATTCTCCGGGCGCTCAAGAACCGGTTCGGGCCGGTCTCGGAACTGGCCATCTTCGAGATGGCTGCCGGCGGCCTCCAGGCGATCTCCAATCCCTCGGCCTTTTTTCTCAAGGAGCGGCCGGCCAACGAGGCCGGAAGCGTCGTCGTCTCGACGATCAAGGGGTCCCGGCCGCTGCTCATCGAGATCCAGTCGCTCGTCTCTTCGACGCTCTTCGCCTCCAACCCGCGCCGGATGACGGTCGGGCTGGACCATTTCCGAACGGCGATGCTGCTGGCCGTCATCGAGAAGAAGCTCGGCTACGGCTTCGGGGGCGACGACATCTACCTCAACGTGGCCGGCGGTCTGGAGATCGAAGAGCCCGCCGCCGACCTGGGCATCGTCCTCGGCGTCGTCTCCTGCCTCAAGAACCGGCCGGTCCCAGCCGGCATGGCCGCGTTCGGAGAGGTCGGGCTGAGCGGAGAGGTCCGCTCGGTCGGCCAAGCGCTGGCCCGGGTCAAAGAAGCCGCCTCGCTCGGCTTCGGGACCATCGTCCTTCCCCAGGGGAACGTTGCCGCTCTCGAGAAGGAGGACCTGGCCGGGACGAAGCTCGTCGGCGTCCAGAACATCCGTCAGGCTATTGACCTCATCTTCTGATATATTATAAGGATGATGCTATGAGCATTTTATTCTTCCGCATTTTTATCATCGCCCTGGTGACCGTCGCCGGCTATTTTTTCCCCGTCTTCAATCTGCAGCGCCCCGTGTCCGCGGGGATCGCCTTCGCCCTGGCCGTGATCCTCATCCACCTCGAGACGCGGATCCGCAAGACGCAGTTCAAGGTGATCTGGGGTTCGACGATCGGCACGTATCTCGGCGTGCTGCTGGGCTGGAGCCTGGGGGCCGTCTATCACACCGTCACCGACGATCCCACGACCGCGATCTTCATCCGGATCTTCTTCCTGATCATCCTCCCCTACATCGGCTTTCTGGTCGGGATGAGGAAATCGGAATGGCTCGACCCGGCCTATCTCTTCCGCTTCTTCAAAGAGAAGAGCGTGGGACGGGCCTCCAAAATCCTGGACACGAGCGTCATCATCGACGGCCGGATCGCCGACCTCTGCGGCACGTCCTTCATCGAGGGGACCCTGGTCGTGCCGCAGTTCGTCCTCAAAGAGCTCCAGCTCGTCGCCGATTCCCCGGACGGATTGAAACGCCAACGCGGCCGGCGCGGGCTCGACGTTCTGGACCACCTCCAGAAATCCAAGGGCGTTTCGGTCATGATCACGGAGATGGACTTTCCCGACATCCGGGACGTGGACTCGAAGCTTATCGAGCTGGGCAAGCGGCTGGACGCGAAGATCGTCACGAACGACCTCAATCTGAACAAGATCGCCCGGCTCCAGGGGGTCTCCGTCCTCAACATCAACGAGCTGGCCAACGCCCTCAAACCCATCGTCCTTCCCGGCGAATCCATGCGCGTCTTCGTCATCAAGGAAGGGAAGGAAAAGGACCAGGGGGTGGCCTATCTCGACGACGGAACCATGGTCGTCGTCGACAATTCGCGGCGGCTGATCGGACAGAACGTCGACATCACCGTCACCTCGGTGCTGCAGACGACCGTGGGGAAGATGATCTTCGGCCGGTACAACGAGGATAAATGAGGAACGTGACGGCGATCATCGTCGCGGCGGGCTCGGGCCGGCGCTTCGGATCGCCCAAGCAGTTCGCCCTGCTCCGGGGCAAAGCGGTCCTCGCCTGGAGTCTGGACGCGTTCGAATCGCATCCCCGCGTCGGGGCCATCGTGGTCGTCCTCCCGGATGAGAAATTGGGACGAGATCTCAAGGACGGCCATAAGAAGATCACGGCGGTCGTGGCCGGGGGCGAGCACAGGCAGGATTCCGTTTTTGAAGGGTTCCTCCGCGTCGACCCGCGGCGGACGGACATCGTCCTCGTCCACGACGGAGCGAGACCGCTGGTGACGGCGGAGATCATCGACCGGGTCATCGAAGGCGCCGAAAAAAAAGGCGCGGCGGTTCCCGTCCTGGCCCTGGAGGATACCGTCAAGGAGATCAAAGGGAGGGCCGTCGTCCGCACGCTCGACCGGGCGACTCTCGTCCGGGTCCAAACGCCCCAGGGCTTCGACCTCGATCTTTTCAAACGGGCGCTCGACCGGGCGCGGGCGGACGGCTTCTACGGCACGGACGATGCCGCCCTCGTCGAGCGGCTGGGAGCCCCCGTGGCGGCCGTCCGGGGGGAGGCGAAGAACATCAAGATCACTTCGCTCGGCGACCTTCGATCGGCGGAGGCGCTCCTTGACGATTAGGACGGGCCTGGGCTATGACCTGCACCGCCTGGCGGCCGGGCGCAAGTTGTTCCTGGGCGGTCTTGAGATCCCCTATTCGGCGGGGCTCGTCGGTCATTCGGACGGCGACGCTCTGATCCATGCTCTCATCGACGCGATCTTGGGAGCTTTGGGAGAAGGCGACATCGGCCGGATCTTTTCGGATCGCGACCCGCGCACCAAGGATGTCCGCAGCACCGAACTTCTCGAAACGGTGATGACGATGGTCCGCAAAAAGAGGCTGAGGATCATCCACGCGGACGCTGTCGTCGTCGCCGAAGCGCCGAAGCTGGGGCCGTGGTTCCCGGACATGAAGAAGCTCCTCGGCCCGATCCTCGGCCTCCGGGACGATCGGTTGGGGCTCAAGGCCAAGACGAACGAAGGGTTGGGGCTGATCGGACGAGGCCGGGCGATCGCCTGCTGGGCGGTGGTTCTCGTCGGGGGGAAAAAAGCTTAGGCGGGAAAAAGGCATAAAAAAAGGCCGCCGCTCGATCCGGTGGGAAGAAACGGCAGCCTTCAGGGAATGGGAAGAAGGGGGGAGTCGGTCGTTCCTCGGGTCACACGCACCATCCTTCCTTCAGGAACGGGGGGCGACGCTATCGGCCTTCGCCAGATAGTTGGCGATCATCTCATAACCGGCCTGCTTTCCGATCTTCATCATGTCGACGGTCGGCGCGGCCATAAAGCTGAACCCGATGAGCGTCAGCAAGGTGGCGGCGAGGAAGATCCCGATCTTTTCTTTGAGTCTCATATTCGTTATCCTTTCATGATTCTCGTCTTCAAACATATATACGGTCGAACCCTGAAAAAGGTTCCAACCGTTTCGTGTCTTCATTTTTTTCTCTCACTTCATTAGACCGCCCTCCCCCGGTTTCCTTTGAACATTCGCTCGGGGAAGAAGCTAGCTCCCTGGCGGAAATCTTAACGCCTGCAAGTTTCGATTTTTCCGGCGGCTGACACTAATAGTCGACGCGGCGACAGAGTGGCCCCCGGCCCCCTGGGGAACCAGTCCCGTCAAGGGACGAGCCTTCGGCTCGCCACTCGCCCGTGGTTTGTATACACGGGCGAGTACGGCGGAAGTGGACCCCCGGGCAAGCCCGGGGCCCCTGCCGCTGTCGGTTCCCTCCTCGGCCAAGCCGAGGGGACCCCCCTCCGCTATGGGGGCCTTGGGGCCAACCCTGCCGTCGCGTCCTTGAATCGTCCGCCGAAAAAACCGAAACGCAGCGGCGAGATCCCCTTATAATCGCTTCGCCTTCATCCCCTCGCCCCGGCTAACATGCGGTGCATACGAGTGTGGCGTATCAGCAATGACTTTCCAATGTTGTCATTCCGGACTTGATCCGGAATCCAGCTTAATAAGGCCCCGATTCCCACCTACGTGGGAACGACGTCTGGATTCCCGCTTTCGCGGGAATGACGGATCCCCGCTCTCCACTTTTGTGGGGACGAGTTTGCCCCTGCGGAGGCAGGGGCGGGAATGACGAGGAAAAAGCGCCATGTCCTTGTCATCCCCGCGGAGGCGGGGATCCAGGTTACTGGCCGAAAGGGCTGGATTCCCGCTCCCCACTTTCGTGGGGACAAGCTTACTCCTGCGGGAATGACGGTCACGGGAATGACAGTTCAATGACAGTTGACGGTTCCAGGATTATTGTAATTGGGCCGCAACACAAGGAAAGCGCTTATTGCCTAGGCGAGGGGATGGGGGATGAGCGGACCGACCTTTTAACCACCCGACGAGTCTGGCGCGCTTGTTTTATCGACAGCGAGCGAAGAAGCTGGCGGACGCTCTATTTGCGGATTGAACTGACAGGCAAGATCGGGAGACGGCTGAAGCGACCATGGAGGGTTCAGCCTTTCCGAGCCGTCCTTCGAGGGAAACCGGCCCGGAGAATATAGGGACACGATGCGTCGTCCCCCTTTACACGCTTCTTCGCTCGCAAATTGAAAAATATTACGCATCCCACTTCTCCCTCCATCTTCCAAAGGTGCTCAAACAAGTTCATATGTTTAGCCAGGGCGAAGGGGAAGAAGGCGAAGCGACCGTAAGGAAATCTCGCCGCTGCGTTTCGGTTTCTTCGGGAAGCCGCATTTTGCGGCCGGCGAGAATACCCGAGCGTAATTCATCAGGCAAGCACATCCCCGCGATGTCAGAAAAAATCATGTTGATCGAATAGGGAATTCGTGCGAGGTACTCGCCGCCGAAAAAAACGAAACGTGCGGGCGTTAAGATTTCCGTAGGGAGCAAGCTTCTTCCCCGAGCCTATTTGACATAGGAAAAAGGACGATATATGCTCAAACAAATTCGTGAAAGGAGACGGAGTCGCATGAAAAATAGACGACGCATGTTCGTTTTTCTATGTCTTTTTTCCTTCGTCCTGCTGGTGATCTCGGCCCAGGAGTTCGGCGGCCGCCGGGCGTCGCAGCCGACGAAGGCCTATATCGTCGGCGGCGTCCGCCACGGGGCGAGCTTCTTTCCGCCCGTGGATTATCCGATGGCCCGGCCCAAGGTCCAGGGCCAGATGGATTTCCAGCATTATCACAAATACGATGAGGTCATCTTTTTCCTGGATAAATGGGCGAAGGACTATCCCAACCTCGTCGATCTCTATTCCGTGGGCAAGAGCTTCGAAGGCCGAGACATCTGGCAGATCACTATCACCAACAAGGCCACGGGCAAGGACACGGACAAGCCGGCCATGTTCGTCGAGGGCAACCGGCATTCCGGCGAGGTGACGGCCGGCGAATCGGCGCTCTGGATGGCCTGGTACGTCCTGTCCAATTACGGCAAGGACCCGGAGATCACCCAGCTCGTCGATACGAAGGCGCTGTACCTCAAGCCCAAGAACAATCCGGACGGCTCGGACATGTATCTGAACACGGCCCAATCCAATCGGAGCACGGTCCGGCCGTATGACGATGACGGCGACGGGCTGCTCGACGAAGACCCGCCCGAGGACCTCGACGGCGACGGCTTTATCCTTCAGGTGCGGAAGAAAGTGGAACTTGGAAAAGGAACGATGATGATCGATCCCAACGACAAGTCCGGCCGCTTGATGATCCGCGCCCCGGAGGGCAAAGGAGACTATACCACGTCCTCCGAGGGCCTCGACAACGACGGCGACGGCCGGATCAACGAGGACGGCATCGGAGGTCTCGACCTCCACCGCAACTACGTCGAGAACTGGCGGCCCATGCCCGGCCTCGACCTCACCGGCCGCGGCTGGACGCAGGGCGGCGCGGGCGAATACCCGCTCTCCGAGACGGAGACGCGCGCCGTGGTCCTCTTCCTTCTCCAGCACCCGAACGTGTCCGTCGGCCAAACGATGGACACGACCGTCCCCATGCTCCTCCACGGCCCTTCGACGAGCCGCATGGAGGAATCCATGTTCCCTGAGGACATGAAGATCTACAAATATTTCGACGAGGAAGGGAAGAAGATCACCGGATACAGGTCCGCCGGCGACACCTACTGGGATTACGCCAACCAGGGCCGGGGCGAAGGGGCCGGCGGCCGCGGCGGGGCCGGCGGCGGGCAGCCTCCCGCGGCCGGCGCGGGCGGACGGGGGGCCGGCGGAGGACAGGGCGCGCCCGCTCCGGCCGAGCCGCGCGGCTCGCCGCTCTTCGGCCACTCTCCCGATTTCGGCTATCTCTATTACGGCGCGGTCTGGTACGGTGACGAGCTGTGGAACGGAGGCCGGATCAAGGACTACGACGGCGACGGCCGCGTCACGCCGCTCGAACAGCTCCGGTTCATCGACGAAGAGCTGAGCGGGAAATATTTCATTCCCTGGCACAAGTTCAACCATCCGACGCTCGGCGAGGTCGAACTCGGCGGCTTCAGCCCCAAGTTCTGGAACCAGAATCCTCCGCCCGAGCTTCTGGAAGAGTGGATCAAGAAGGAAGCGATGTTCAACCTGTTCCTGTTCAAGTCGCTGCCCCAGGTGAAGATCGTCTCGAGCAAGATCCAGCCCGTGAAAAAAGAAGTCGACACGTACGAGATCGTGAGCGTGTTCACCAACGAAGGCTACCTGCCGACCGCGCTCAAAATGGCCGACCGGATCAAGATCGTCCGGCCCGACGCGGTCCAGATCAGCCTGCCCGCCGGCCTCGAGTTCGTGGGCAGCCGGGCCCGCCAGGAGATCGGCTACCTCCAGTCGAAGCAGATGAAGGAGGTCCGCTGGAAGGTCAAGGGCAAGCTCAATCCCGGCGCCGAGGCGGAGGTGTCGATCAGCTCTACGCGCGGCGGGGTGGAGAAGGCGAAGGTGAAACTCGGCTGACCGGGGCCACCTATAAAATGAGCCGCCGTTTGATTTTCTCCTTTAGAGCTCGTTGGCGGCCAAGAAGATAAAAGGAGGCATATATGCGCAGATTCAGATGGTTCTTATTCTTCTTATTTTTCGGGTCGATTTTTATTGCGGCCTTTCAGGCCCAGCCCCCGGCCAAGGCCAAGACCATCGATGTCAGCGGGATCTGGGAAATGACCGTCGATACGCCCCAGGGCAGCATGCCCCCGACGGACGTGACGTTCGAACAGCAGGGCGAGGTCCTGAAGGTCTCGATGAAAAGCCCGCGCGGCGACGACATGAAAGGCGAAGGCAAGATCAAGGCCGAGGCGATCGAATGGACCGTGGCGATCTCGACGCCGCAGGGCGATTTTGCCATCCTCTTCAAGGGCAAGATCGAAGGCGAGACCATGTCAGGACAAGCCGAGATGGGCGATTTCGGCAGCATGGGCTGGAAAGCCACGAAAAAGAAATAGCGTCAGGGGGGACATGTTCCGAATTCTCTGGAATTCGGTACGTGTCCCTGTTTTTAAAAGCGAATTCAGGTTGGCGATGGACCGGACATTCCTTCCCGATAAAAGCCCCTATTTTGAGCTGCTCGAGCTCATCGAGGCCGGACGGACGGCCGCTCTGACGACCATCATCGAAACCGAAGGCTCGACGCCCCAGGCCCCGGGCGCCACCGCTCTTTTTGCCGCGGACGGACTTGTCTGCGGGACCGTCGGCGGCGGATCGGTCGAAGCCCGGGTCGAACGACTGGCCTTAGACGCGTTGAGAAAAAAACGATCGCTCGTCTGCTCGTTCGATCTGGCCCACGAGCTGTCGGAGGAGGCGGATGGGGTCTGCGGGGGCCGGCTCAAGGTCCTGATCGACGCGGATCCCGCCCGTCATATCCAAGCCTTCCTGGACTTGAAGCGGGCGGCCAAGGCCCGCCGGGCCGGTCTTCTCGCCACGTCGATCGCAACAGAGACTGCCGGGCGGATCCGAAAGATCTCCCGGGTCTGGCTGGCCAGGGATCATCGGCCCGCCGATCTTCGCCGGATGGGTCTGGCGGGGCTCGAGGAGGAGATCCAGGCCGTCTTCCGGAGAGATCAGCCCGCCTTGCTTGGACACAAGGCCGGCCGATGTTTCTTTGAACCTCATCTTCCCCCGCCGCGCCTGGTGATCGCCGGCGCCGGCCACGTCGGCCGGGCCGTCGCCCGTCTCGGCAAGTTCCTGAATTTCGAGGTCGTCGTTCTCGACGACCGGGCCGAGTTCGCTAACGCCCGGCGATTTCCCGATGCCGACCGGATTCTCGTCGCGGACATCGGCGAAACCTTGCGGACGTTTCCCATGTCCGGGGATACATATATCGTCATCGTCACGCGGGGTCATCGTCAGGACGAAAGCGCGCTCCGGACCTGCATCCGGCGGCGGGCGGGTTATATCGGGATGATCGGCAGCGCGCGCAAGGTCGATCTCGTCAAGAGCCGGTTCCTCGAACGGGGCTGGTGCACGGCCGCGGAATGGGCCCGCGTCCATACTCCCATCGGTCTGCCCATCCGGTCGAAGACCGTGGAAGAGATCGCGGTCAGCATCGCCGCCGAACTCGTCCTCGTCCGTGGCAAGGCCTTGGAGGACGCTTGATCTGGGCCCTCCTCCTCGCCGCGGGCGAATCGAAGCGGATGGGAACGCCGAAACAGCTCCTTCCCTTCGGTCGGACGACCGTCATCGAGACCGCCCTCGAAAACATCCTTGCTTCTTCCGTGGACCGGACGCTTGTCGTCCTCGGCGCGGTCCACGATCGCCTCGAGCCCCTCCTCAAGAGATTCCCCGTCAGCCTGACCGTGAATCCGGACTTTCGGGAGGGAATGTTGTCGTCCGTCCGATGGGGGATCCGGCATCTCCCCCCTGATGCCCGGGCCGCCTTGATCTTTCTCGGCGACCAGCCCTGGATCACCCCTGAAACGATCGATCGGGTCATTCACGCCTTTAGGGAAACCGGCCGCGGGCTTGTCCTGCCGGTCCAAGGGGATGCCGGCGGGCATCCTCTTCTCATCGATCTCAAGTACAGAGAGGAGATCGAGAGCTTGAATTCGGCGGTCGGCCTGAGGGAGCTTTTGGTCAAACATCCGGAGGATGTTCACCGCGTCGAATGCGGCGACGCCGGGGTCCTCCGGGACATGGATACTCCTCTGGAATATAAAGATTCTAAATAAGTTGTAGTCCCAGCAAAGGTTTTCCCGCCGGCCTTGTCAAATATTGTATAGAACGAATGGGAAGATTTTTTTTCCGGATGCGTCTAAATGATGTGCGTGAATAACCACGCGCGTAAACATGTTAAAGCTCGATTCTAAAAAGGAGGTTTTTATGAAAAAGAGCTTGATCCTTATGTTGGCCTTGTTGACGACGGGAATCCTCGTCCTGGCCGCGGCCGTCAACGTGACGGGCACCTGGGAAATGACGACGGTCAGCCAGCGTGGCGAACGGAAGAACGACGTCACCTTCAAGCAGGACGGCGAAAAGCTGGCGGTGTCCATGATGATGCCCGGACGGCAGGGGGCCGAGCCGACCGAGGTCAAGGGCGAAGGCACGGTCAAGGGCAACGACATCGAGTGGAAGACCAAAAGCACCAACCGGAGCGGCGGCGAGGTCATCACGACCTACAAGGGTAAGATCGCCGATGACAAGAACATGGCCGGCACATTGGAAAGGCCCATGGGCGACCAGACCATGACCCAGGAATGGAAGGCCATTAAGAAGTAAGGAACTTCCAGCGTAAAAGCGTCTTTCTTGATACGTTCGACGGCGCCAAACCCCGATTTTTAAATCGGGGTAAAAAGCGCCGCTCAGGATTAACCCTGAGCATACCCCGGGCTGAAGCCCGGGGAGTCGAATGGGTTGATCTGTCCTTAACCGCGAGAGTCCCCCTCGTCCACTCCCCCCCCTCCGGGAGAACGAGGGGGATTTCTCTTTTTTGGGGGGGAATTCCGTCCTATCAGGCCGGGGCCGATTCTGGTATAATATCCGCTCTCTGGGGGGGCTGGAAACGCCGTGAAACCGGGGGGCCGTCAGGCGGGTTATATTAAAATAAAGAGGAAAGGGAAGAATTTTAAGTGACCTGCGTCTAAAAGGTGACGGAGGTCGAAGGCAGTGCTCATTTATGGAAGACAAGGCGCTCATCGAAGAAGCCCAGCGCGGCGGTCACGAAGCCTTCGAGGCCATCGTCAAAAGGTATGAAAAGAAAGTGTTCCATCTCGCTTACGGTTTCGTGCAGGATCGGGCCGCAGCCGACGACCTGGCCCAGGAGATCTTCGTCAAGATCTATTTTTCCCTGTCGAAATTCCATTTCAAGTCCGAGTTCGGCACCTGGCTCTACAGGATCGCCGTCAATCATATCAAGGACCATTTGAGAAAGGTGTCCCGGAGAAAAGAAGTGTCCTTGGAAGAGTTCGAGAACGTCCCGCTGGCCATGGACGACCAGGTCAAAGAGCGGGAGCAGAGACAGGCCGACGATCTGAAAAAGAAGATCGTCTTCGGGGTCCTGGCGACTCTTCCCCAGAAATACCGGATGATCCTGACGCTCCGGGACGTCAAAGGGTTTTCCTATGAGGAGATCACCCGGGTCTTGAAGATCTCCCCCGGGACCGTGGATTCACGGTTGCACCGGGCCCGTAAGCTGCTCCGGAAAAAGATGACGCCCTATCTGGGCGGGGAAGGAGGGGCCTATGAAGTGTAAGGAAGCTCAAAAATGGATTCTCCGGTCTCTGGACGGCGCCTTGCCGGCCGAGCGGAGGAAGGACCTCGACGACCATGCCGGCGGTTGCGCGCGGTGCGCGAAACTGCGGCGGGATTACGGGACCATCCTCGGCCGCCTGAAGGAAGGCCGCGATGTCGAGCCCCTTCCCTATTTCTGGCCGCGCCTGGACGCCCGAATCCGCGGGGAGGAACGCCAGGAATCCTGGACGGTCTGGCTGAGATGGAGCCGGCGGGCCATCCCGGCCTCCCTGCTCCTCATCGGCTTCTTCCTCGGGGCGATCGCCTTCCTCAGCCCGGCCATCGACGAGGAAATGAGCCAGCCCGAAGCGCTTCTCCTGCGAAACGCCAATCCGCTGACGGAAACCAACACCCTGTTCGAGGAACAGAAGATCGAGAACAAGAGCATGATGATCATGTTCGCCGGGAACGAACAGCTTCCCAGCCGGAGATATACGCCATGAAGAAATCCATGCCCTGGATCATCCTGACCCTTGCCCTGGTCTTCGCCGCCGGGGTCGTGGGCGGTGTCTTGGGAGAACGCTGGTGGTTCGCCAAGAGACCCCAGATGCGCCGGCCGGCCAACGCGGAGCGCTACCCGTCGCATGACCGCTGGGCCAAGGACCTCGGCCTGACGGCCGAGCAGCAGGAGAAGATCCGGGAGATCTTCAAGAAGACCGACGGCCGGATCAAGGAATTGCGGTCCGACCAATTCAAGCACATCGGGGAGATGCGGGACGAGATGAAAAAGGAGATCGACGCCGTCCTGACCCCCGAGCAACGAGCCAAGAACGAAGCCATGATCCAGAAGGCGAGGGAAGAACGCCGCAAAGAAAACGAAAAACGGGATAAACAGAACGAATCCCCAAGAAATAGAAATCCAAAAAAGGAGAACGGCAATGAAAAAGAAAGTAGTCGTCGGAGCGGTGATCCTGGTGGTCCTCGTGGGAGCCATCCTGGGTTACACCCTTATTAAGAAGGGGAAGACCGCTCAAGTCAAATACCGGACGGAAGTCCTGGCCAAGGGCGACGTGGAATCCATGGTGACGACCTCCGGGTCGCTCAACCCAGTCGATACCGTCGACATCGGAAGCCAGGTTTCGGGCAAGATCGCCATCCTCGGCGCCGACTTCAACAGCAAGGTCAAGAAAGGCCAGCTGCTGGCCCAGCTCGACCTGGAACTTCTGAACGCGAAAGTGGACCAGGCCGAATCGAGCTATAAAAGCAGAGCGGCCTCTTTAGACCAGGCCAAATTGGCTCTCGATAACTCGCTGAAGAAGTTCAACCGCTCCAAGGAGCTGTTCGCCAAGAGCCAGATCTCGATCGAGGAAATGGAGACCGCCGAGAGCAACTACCTGAACGCCAAGGCGAACGTGGTTTCGTCCGAATCGGCGCTGTCCCAGTCCAAGTCTTCGCTCGATTCGAGCAAGGTCGACCTGTCCTACGCCATCATTAAGTCGCCGATCGACGGCGTCGTGATTTCCCGGAACGTCAATATCGGGCAGACCGTGGCCGCCAGCTACCAGGCGCCGTTGCTGTTCAAGCTCGCCAGCGACCTGACCAAGATGCAGCTCCAGTGCGATATCGACGAGACCGACATCGGCAAGGTCAAGGAAGGCCAGAAGGTCCGCTTCACCGTGTCCGCGTACCAGGGCGAGACGTTCATCGGCACCGTCCGGCAGGTTCGCTATTCGCCCCAGACCGTCCAGAACGTCGTGACCTACGCCACGATCGTGGACGCCCAGAACCCCGACCTCAAGCTCATGCCCGGCATGACGGCCACGGTCCAGATCATCACCGGCGAGGCCAAGGGCGTCTTGAAGATCCCCAATGCCTCGATGCGGTTCAACCCTCCCCTGTCTCAGGACGAGGTCCAGAAGATTCTGGCTGACGCGGGTATCGGAGGCGGGCAGCGGGGCCAGGGCCAGCCCGGCCAGAAAACCGAAGCCGGCCAGAGCCAGACCGGCCAGCGGGGGCAGGGCGGTGACAGCCAGCGCGGCCAGCGGAGCGGCGGCTTCCAGATGGGCGAAGGGCAACAACTCACCCCTGAGATGCTGGCCCGTTTCGAACAGATGAGGAACCGTCCGCGCCAGGGCGGCACCGTTTGGGTGCTCGATGACCAGGGCAAGATCAAGCCCTTCGCTGTCCGGACCGGCATCACGGACAACACCTATTCCGAGATCACCCGAGGCGAGCTGAAAGAAGGGCTGAAGATCATCATCGGCCTGGAAACGCCGGTCTCTTCGACGCAGCAGCAAGGCAATCCCCAACAGATGCAGATGATGCGAATGATGGGCGGCGGTGGCCGGTAAGCCGCGGTTTCCCGGAATGTCAAATGGATAAAGTACTCATCCAACTCGTAAACCTGACGAAAACCTACCACGTCGGGGAATCGGAGGTCCGGGCCCTCCAGGGCGTGTCTTACACGATCCGCGCGGGAGACTTTCTGGCCATCCTGGGACCGTCCGGATCGGGCAAATCGACGATGATGAACATCATCGGCTGCCTGGACAAGCCGGACTCGGGCCAGTATCTCTTCGAGGGCGAGGAAGTCTCTAAAATGGACAAGAACGCGCTGGCCCGGATGCGCAATAAAAAGATCGGCTTCGTCTTCCAGTCGTTCAACCTGCTCTCGCGGACGACGGCCCTCGAGAACGCCGAGCTCCCTCTGGTCTACTCGAACGTCCCCGGCAAGGAACAGGCCAAGCGGGCGCTGGCCGCGCTCGAATCCGTCGGCCTCAAGGGCCGGGCCCATCACAAGACCAACCAGCTCTCGGGCGGCGAGCAGCAGCGCGTAGCCATCGCCCGGGCCCTGCTGAACAGCCCGGCTCTCATCCTCGCCGATGAACCGACCGGCAACCTCGATTCCAAGACGAGCGACGAGATCATGACCATTTTCCGCAACCTCAACCAGGACAAAGGCATCACCATCGTCATGGTCACTCACGAAGCGGACATCGGGGCCCAGGCCAAGAAGCGGATCTTCATGCGCGACGGCCAGATCATCCGCGAAGACGGGAATTAAGGAGACTCACATGATTTTCCGAATATTGCGCGTTTCGCTGAGGGCGCTCAGCCGGAATAAAATGCGGACGTTCCTGACGATGCTGGGCATCATCATCGGCGTCGGCTCGGTCATCGCTATGGTCAGCATCGGGACCGGGGCCAAGGCGGCCGTCGAGGAACGCTTCGCCGCGATGGGCACGAACCTGCTCTTCGTCAGCGGCTCCAGCAAGCGGGTCCAGGGCGTCCACTCTGGATTCGGCGGCTCCCAGACGCTGGCGGTCGAGGACGCGAATGCCATCGTCGAACGATGCCCGGCCGTCGAGGCCATCTCGCCCAGCGTCAGCACCCGGGCCCAGGTCATTTATCTGAACAAGAACTGGAACACGTCCATCCAGGGCACGGGCGAGAGGTATCCCGATGTCCGGAAATGGGAGATCGAGAGCGGGACCTATTTTGACGAGACCGCGGTCCGCTCCGCGGCCAAGGTCTGCGTCCTCGGGGCCGACGTGAAGAAGAACCTCTTTGAAGACGCCGACCCCATCGGCCAGACGATCCGGATCAAGAAGGTCCCCTTCGTCGTCATCGGCGTCCTCAAGTCCAAAGGGCAGTCCGGCGGATTCGGCAGCCGCGACGACCAGATCTGCGTGCCGTACACGACCTGCATGAAGCGGCTCCAGAAGGCCGAGTTCCTGAGTTCGATCGATGTCTCGGCCGCCAACTCGACGCTGACGGCCCAGGCGAAGATGCAGATCACGGAGCTTCTCCGCGACCGGCACCGGATCGCGCCCGGCTCGGATGACGATTTCCAGGTCCAGGACATGGCCGAGATCGCCGAGGGCGCCGCGGACGCGACCAACGTCCTGACCCTCCTCCTCGGCAGCATCGCTTCGATCTCGCTGCTCGTCGGCGGGATCGGGATCATGAACATCATGCTCGTCTCGGTCACCGAGAGGATCCGCGAGATCGGCATCCGGATGTCGATCGGGGCCCGGGAAAAGGACATCCTGATCCAGTTCCTGGCCGAAGCCCTGGTGCTGAGCCTCCTCGGCGGACTGCTCGGGATCGCCATGGGCGTCGGGGTCTCGAAGATCCTCAAGTTCATCCCCCTGTTCGCCACGATCAAGACCGTCGTCTCCATTCAATGGGTGATTCTGGCGTTCGCCATTTCCGGCTCGATCGGGGTGTTCTTCGGATTCTACCCCGCGCGCAAGGCCTCCAAGCTCGATCCGATCGAAGCCCTGCGATTTGAATAAGAAGGAGATTTGATCATGTCGAAGAGATTCCTAGCTCTAGCCATACTCATCGCGGCTCTCGCCGGGCCCCTCGTCCTGGGCGCCCAACAGACGCCGCCGCCCGCTCAAGGGAAAACGCTCTCGCTGACTCTGGACGAATGCATCGTCCGGACGCTGCAGAAGAACGTCAGTCTCCAGGCCTCCGTCCTGTCGCCGCAATTGTCCGAGCTGTCCTTGAAACAGGCCGGCGAAAAATACTACCCGTCGATGTCGTTTAACTATACCGATTCGACCAGCCGGAACGCTTCCTATTCCTGGCTCGACGCGGCGACGGGCAATGTCGTTACGCTCTCCGGCCAGTATTCCAGCTCCATCACCCAGCAGGTCCCCTTCGGCGGAAACGCCCAGATCTCGCTCAACGGCAGTAAGACCGATTCCACATCGAGAGGACAAACGGTCAATCCCCGCTACAATGCGACGTTGAGCTTCAGTTTCACCCAGCCGCTGCTCCAGGGATTCGGCTACAAGATCTCCAATTACAATATCCTGGTCGCCCGGAATAACCTGGACGTCTCCGAGACCTCATTCATCAAGACCGTCCAGGACATGGTTTACACGGTTACCGCCGCCTATTGGCAGCTCGTCCAGAGCATCGAAAACCTCAAGGTGCAGCAGATGTCCCTCCAGCTGTCCAAGGAGTTCCTGGCCAAGAACCAGCTCTCGGTCGAGATCGGGACCCTCTCCCCGCTGGACCTGCTCAGCGCTCAATCGGAGGTCGCCACCCGAGAAGCGAGCATCCTGGCGGCCGAAGCCTCGGTGAAGAATAACGAAGACAACCTGAAGATGCTCCTCAATCTGACCGAAGACGAGGAGAAAGGGCTCACCGCCATTCTCCCTGTGGACAAGCCGAAGCTCGGAGAGACAAACGCGGATGTGGACCAGGCCTTGATGCTGGCCATGCAGAAACGGACCGACCTGAAGATCAGCCAAATCGGACTCAAGAGCCAGGAGTTGAGCCTCAACTATACGAGGAACCAGGCCCTGCCCAGCCTGAGCCTGACCGCCTCCTATTCGAGCCCCGGCCTTTCGGGAACGCAGATCCTCTATGACGGCAATCCGCTCAATGGGATCGTCCTCGGCACCATCCCCGGAGGGGCATCCGGGGCCATGAGTGACGCCTTTGCTTTCAAATACAAGAACTGGTCGATCCGGCTGAACCTGAGCGTCCCTCTGAGCAACGTTATCTCCCGGGCCAATCTGGCCCAAGCCAGGCTCAACATGGATCAAGCCTTGTTGAACCTGGAGAACCAGCAGAAGCAGGTCGTCCTGGAGATCCGGAACGCGGTCCGCTCCCTGCAGACGACGTATAAGCAGGTCCAAGCCTACAAGACCGCCCGGGAGCTGGCTGAACGGAAGCTCCAGGCCGAGGAAGAGAAATTGCGGATCGGTCAGAGCACGAACTATTTCGTCCTTCAGTACCAGCGCGACCTGACCAACGCCCGCATCTCGGAGCTGGCGGCCATCGTCAGCTACAATCTGGCCCAGGTCGCCCTCGACCGGTCGACCGGCGTGATCCTGGAAAAGCGGAACATCAAGATCACGGATATCCTCTCGAACTGATCGTCCAGCGGAACATAGGGGACGGGTCCGTCCGGGCCCGTCCTTTTTTTGAATTCTCAGTCTCTTAGAAGGCCGGCTTTTCGACGGTCTCCCCCACTGCCGCTTTCTCGGGCCTCTTCTTCCGGCTCAGGTTGTCGGCGATGACGTAGAACGCGGGCACGACCACTAGGCTGAGGATCGTAGAAAGGACGAGCCCTCCGATGACGCCGATGGCCATGGGCACACGGATCTCCGACCCCGCGCCCAGGCCGAGGGCCGGAGGGATGGCGGCCATCATGGTCGCCGTGGCCGTCATGAGGATGGGCCGGAGGCGGATGGGTCCCGCTTTTTTCATGGACTCCCGGGCGTCGAAGCCCTGGGCTTTGAAAGCATTGGCGTAGTCGACCAGGATGATGGAATTCTTTTTGACGATGCCCATGAGCAGGAGAAGCCCGATCATGCTGAAGATGTTCAGCGTCTGATGGGTGAGCAGAAGGGCGAGCGCGGCGCCGGCGATGGACAGCGGCAGGATGGTGATGATCGTCACCGGGTCCTTGTAGGAGTTGAACTGGGAGGCCAGAATCATATAAGCGATGCCGATGCCCAGGAACATGGCGAAGAGCAGGCTGCTCATCGACTCCCGGAAGGCGACGCTGGCCCCGCCGAGGACGATGCGGTACCCGACGGGAAGGGACTTCGATTGGTTCTCGACGTAGCGGATCGCCTCGTCCTGGGAATGGCCCGGGGCGACGTTGGCGAAGATCGAGATGGCCCGTTCCCGGTCCTTGCGGGTGATGGCCTGGAGGGCGGGCTGTTCGTTGTAGGTCACGAGAGACGACAGGGGGACCAACTGGCCGGTCCGCGTCCGGACCTTCAACCGGGCGATGTCCTCGGGCCGGGAACGCTGGGCGGCCAGGAGCTTGAGGCGGACGTCGATGCGCCGGCCTCCGGAGCTGTATTTCCCCACCCGGACGCCGCCGATGAGAGCGTTCATGGTTGTGGCGACCTCGTCGATCGATACGCCTATATCGGAGGCCATGGCCCGGTCGGGCTGAACCCGCAGTTCCGGCTGGCCTATCCGATAGTCCGAATCCAAGTCCTGCACGATCCCGCTCTCCCGGAGCTGGGCGATGATCTCCTGGCTGAGGGCGATGAGCTTCTCCCAGTCCGATCCTCGCACGGAGAATTCGACCGGGAACCCGCGCTGGGCGGTGAGTCCCTGTTGGGAGAGGTCCTGGATGACGGCCCGGATGCCGGGAACGGAGTTCAGTTCCCGCCGGACGATGTTTGAAAGCTCGGCCACGCCCATTCTTTCCTTCGGAGGAACGAGGGTGACGTTCAGGTTCCCCGAGCTTGCCCCGCCCATGCCGACGTTCATGAATATCTGGACGACCTCGGGCCGACGCGCGACGATGTCCTCGGCCCTTTGCATCAGCTTGCTCGTTTCAGTGATATCGGCCCCGGCCGCCGTCTGGACGCGGATCGACATCCGGCTCAGGTCCTGTGAAGGAACGAACTCGGACGGCATCGAGGTCAGAATGACGATGGCCCCGGCGAAGAGGACGAGCCCCCCGATGAGGATGAGCCCGGGCCGCTTTAAGCTCCGGCCTAAGACCCGGGAGTAGAGCCCTTCCAGGCTCCGAAAGCCGCGGTCGACGAGAAGTCCGATCCGGCTCCGCCCTTCCCGCGAGGTCCTCAGGAACTGGGAGCAGCGGGCCGGAGCCAGGGTGACGGCCTCGACGTACGAGAGGAGCACGGCCAGGCAGAGAGTGATGCCGAATTGGAGGAAGAAGCGGCCGATGATCCCCTTGACAAAGACGACCGGGATGAAGATGGCCACGACGGCCAGCGTCGCGGCCAAGGCGGCGAAGGCGATCTCCTGGGTCCCGCCGAGGGCGGCCTGGACGAGCCCCTGGCCGCTTTCCCGATGGCGGAAGATATTCTCCATGACCATGATGGCGTCGTCGACGACGATACCGACGGCCAGGGCCATGGCCAGAAGGGTGAACGTGTTGAAGGTGAATCCGAGGAAATAGATGATGGCCACCGTGCCCAGGAGGGACATGGGAATGGCCAGGACGACGTTGAGCGTGCTGGAGAAGGAGCCGAGGAACAGCCAGCAGACAAGGGCGGTCAGAAGGACGGAGAGGAGGATCTCGAACTCGATCTCCTTGACGGATTCCTCGATGAACTTCGTCGAGTCGAAAGCGATATTGACCGTGATGCCTTCGGGGAGGGTCTTTTGGAACGCATCCAGGGCGGCCCGGACCGATTTGGCCAGGGCCACGGCGTTCGATCCACGCTGTTTTTTTATCGACAGGCCCTGGGCCGGCACGCCGTTGACCCGGGCTATCCGTCTCGTGTCGTCGAAACCGTCCTCGACGAGAGAAACGTCACCGATGTAGATGGGACTGCCGTTCGTCTCTCGGACGACGATCTTGCGCAGGGTCTCCAGGTCGATCGCTTCGCCCAGGACACGGACGTTGACCTCACGGCCTTGCGTTTCCAGACGGCCGGCGGGCAGCTCGATATGTTCGCGCTGCAGGGCTTGGATGACTTCGCGGACGGTCAGCCCCTTTTCGTCGAGCTTGGTCGCGTCCAGCCAGATGCGGACGTTGCGGTCCTGGACGCCCATGAACGAGATCTCTCCCATGCCCGGAATCGTTTGGAGTTTCTCTTTAAGGCTGTATTGGATGTAATCGGCCAGGACCCGGGGCGGGACCGCGCCGGCCAGGGAGATCATCATGATCGGCTGATCTTCGGGGTTGGACTTGGAGATCGTCGGAGGATCGAGGTCCCGGGGCAGGGACCGCTGGGCCTGGGAGACCTTGGCTTGAACGTCCTGCATGGCCAGGTCCACGTTCCGGGACAGTTCCATTTCCAGAGTGATCGAGGCGCCGCCCATGCGCGAGCTGGAGCTGATGGTCTTGATGCCTTCGACCTGGACCAGGGCTTCCTCAAGACCCTCGACGATGTCGTTCTCGACGACCTCGGGGGCCGCGCCCGGCCAGGAGACGTTGACCGAGATCGTGGGAAAGTCCACATCGGGGAACTGGCTGATGCCGATCCGGGTTCCGGCCACGATCCCGAAGACGATGGTCGCGGCCATCATCATCCAGGCGAGGACCGGCTTTTTAACGCATACTTCGGTGATCTTCATGGAGCTGCTCCTCTGGGGGCCTCATTTTTTGACCGGGGCCGGGGCTGCTGGAACCTGTTCGCCGGGTTTCACGACCCGGACCGGAGCGTTGGCCCGCAGGGCGTCGGCGCCGCGGACCACCAGCATTTCACCCGGCTGCAAGCCGGACAGGACCTCAGCCTGGCCGTCCGCGGTCCGCATGCCGATGCTCAGGATCCGCTCGATGGCGATGTCCTTCTCGACGACATAGGCGATGAAGCCGCGCTCGCTGGGCCGGATGGCCGTCTGGGGGATGACCGGAGCGGTCCGGGGAGCGCTGACCGGGATGGTGATCTCGGCGAAGGCGCCCGGCCGGAGGGCCATGTCGCTCGTGTCGCGGATCTCGGCGGTGATGGCGACCATCCGGGTCCCTTCATCGGCGGCCGCGGCGACATGGACGATCTTAGAGGCGTACTCCTTCTGGTTGTCCCGGACCTTGAAATTGGCCAGTTGTCCCGGTCGCAGTTCGGCCGCGGACCGCTCGGGAATGCTGAAACGGAGAAGGAGAGGATCGCGGCGGACGAGCGTGGCCAGGACCGTCCCGACCTGGACGTATTGTCCGGTCTGGACGGTCCGGGTCTGGATGATTCCGTTGAAAGGAGCCCGGACGTAAGCGTCGTGCAGGTTGAGCTTGGCCTGGTTGAGCGCGGCCTGGGCCTGGGCGACATCGGCCGCCGCCAGCCGGACCTTGGTCCGCCAAGTTTCGAGCTCCTCCCCGGGGATCAGGCCCGGCGTCTGGTTGATGACGGTCTCCCTCCGCTTTAGGCCCGCCTCGGCATCGGCCTTTGAAGCCAGGGCCTTGTCATAGGAGGCCTGGGCCGATTCGACGGCCAGCTTGTAGCGCTCGGGCTCGATCTCGACCAGGACCTGGTCGACGGCGGCCAGGTTGCCTTCGGCAAAAAGGACGCGGTCAACGACGCCCGCGACGCGGGCCGTGACCTGGACCTTTTCAAAGGCGTCGACGGAGCCGACGGCATTGACGGTGTAGATGAGCGAGCGAACCGTCACGGGGGTGACCTCGACGGGGAAGGTGACCCGGGATTTCTCCGCGGCCCCTCCCTTTTTCGCGGGGGGCGCCGGCTGGCCCTCGGCCGGACCGCCCTTTTTGCAGGATGGGACGAGGAGGAGGGAGAGCAGGATCGCTCCGACGAAGGCTTTTTCTATGGATCTAGTAGACAAGGGTCGGCTCCTTTCCAAAGGGGTCCAGGCCGAGAGCGGCCTCGAGGTTCAAGTAAGCGATGCCCAGATTGTAGCGGGCCTGGACAAGCCCGACTTCGACTTCGAACAGGCGGACGTTGGCGTCCGCCACTTGGAGGGCCTGGCTGAGCCCCTGCCGGTAGAGCTCGGCGGTCTCCGTCGCGTTCCTTTTGGCCACCTCATAGGCGACCGTGGCCAGCTTCAGGGAGGCGCGCGCGTTGTTCAAGGTCACGAACGCGCCGCGGACGTCGAGCTCCACTTTCCGCTCGGTCGACTTGACGTCCAGGTCGGCCATATAGGCCGTCGCCCTTCGTTCTTGATAGTCGGCGTTCCGGGTGAAGCCGTCGAAGATGGACCAGCTCAAGCTCAACCCGACGTTCCAGTTGGTGTTCTTTCCGGTCAAGCCCGCTTCGTTCGTATACGTATATTGGCCGGTGAAGGTCAGGGAGGGAAGATATCGCAGAGAGGGATCCAGGACCAGGGCATGCTGGGCCTTGGCCCGCCAGCGCAGGGAATTGAGGTCCGGCCGGCGGTCTTGGGCCGCGTCGATCAACCGCTCCAGGGTCGAGGAGCTCTCGGCGGCCGCTTTGAGCAGGAATTCGGGCGGCAGCAATTTCTTCTGAAGAATGGTATCGTCGTCCAGGAGATAACCCAGTTGGAGCCAGGTCGTCTCCCGCTGGCCGCTGACCTGGGTGATCCCCATCTCGGCGGAAGCGTATTCGAGCTCCGCCCGGGTCACGTCGTTGACCGAAACCAGCCCCGCCGCGTACCGCGCCCTGGCCGCGTCCAGCGCCTGTTTAGCGTAGTCGAAGCGGTGTTTGGACGCTTCCAGGACCTGGTCGACTCCCAAGGTCGCGATGAAGGCGTTGCTGACCTCGAAGGTCAGCTTCCGCCGGCTGTCGGCGGCCGTGTTTTCCTCGGAGATTTTATCCAGGTTCGCTTGGCGGAGCGTCGGAATATTGCTGGAATTGAAGAGGGTCATGCTGAGCCGGGCCGCGCCGGATAAGGCGTTATAGTTTTGGACGATGAAGATCTGGTTGCCGATGATCCGGCTGACCTCGAAGGGCCGCCTGGTGTAGTTCCCCGTGGCGTTGAGGACCGGCAGGAAGGAGGCCCGCGCCCTCATGACCTTCGCCTCGGCCGCCGTGACCCGTTCTGTGGCCTGGATGGCCCGCTCGTTCCTGGTCAAGGCCAGTTGGATCGCCTTTTCCAGGGACAGGATATCGTCCTGGGCGATGGCAAGGGATGGCCCCAACAATAAGCCGATGATGACGGCACGTCTTAATCGCGGCTTTTTATTGAACTTAGGATGTGCGTTACTCATGGGATCTCGGCAAAGCCCTCCTTCTAGGCATGTCCTTGATCATGCCGGGGTATGAGGCGAAAGATCCGGTCGATAGCGCTGTTCGCTCTCACTTCTCGTTGGCCATAGAATTAGAAACGTAGAATTATACACTATTTGGACGTTCGAAGATCAGCTTTCTTCCTCTTTCGCTCGCGCGAACCAGCCGTAGAGAGCGGGCAGGACGAGCAGGGTCAAGAGCGTCGAGGTGACGAGGCCGCCGACCACGACGACCGCCAATGGTTTTTGGATCTCCGATCCCGGTCCGGGAGACGATCGTCGTGAGCTCAGGACGTCAGGAAAGGCTGCCCCCCGATCATCATCGAACAAGGTCCAGCTCGAAAAGCAGGGCAGGGAAAAATTCAATGGTCGTGTATGTTCCCGCCCTCTGCACAACTTTCGCATTCAGATTGAATGACTGTATGGGTAATATTATGTCTTGATTTAAGCATTTCGTTTATTTCAGCGATTATGGCATTCATGGATTGGGCATTTTCTGCATTTATCAAAATGTGAGAACTCAGAGCGTAGACATCGGAGGCAATGCTCCAAACATGCAGATCATGAACTTCTCTGACGCCGTTTATTTTCCGCATTTCCTCGGTAATTTTCCCTAATTCAAGTTTGGCGGGGGTCGCTTCCATGAGGATCTGTGTCGACTCCTTGATCAGCCTGAAGGAACTCGACAATATGAATAGGCCAATCATCGCGCTTAGGATCGGGTCAAAAATAGAGTTGCCGGTCACTATGATCAGGCCCCCGGCGATCACAACCCCAACCGATGATAAGGTATCGCTCAATACGTGAAGATAGGCCCCCCTGACGTTTAGGTTTTCTCTCCCGTAACCTCGCATCTTCATCACGACATATAGGTTGGCCAACAGCCCGATGATCGAAATCGCAAACATCTCCGGTCCTTTGATTGCCCGCGGAGTAAGAAACCTGACGTAAGACTGATAAAAGATGTAGACGGTTACAAAAATGAGTACAAAACCATTGATGATTGCCGAGAGAACCTCTGCCCTATAATATCCAAAACTATATTTATCGGTTGAGCGCTTTTTTGAAAGCCGTATGGCAAAATAGGCCAGCACTAACGCCAACAAATCAATCAAAACATGGCCGGCATCGCTCAGCAACGCTAGGCTATTGGTAAAGACCCCGCCGCCGACTTCCAGCAACAAGATGAAGAAAGACAGGATTATGAAAATTCTGAATTTTCTCTGAAGTACGTCTCTTTGTATCATAGTGATGGCAAATCTAAACAATAGCATATTCTCGTTTTGGCTGTCAGGGTAAGGACAACTCCGGAAGAAAAGACTTTTGTTTATTTGCTCCCTTATCTAAAGATCAGTTGCCCTTTTCAAATCGCGCTGCGGCCCCTCTCTCCCGTTCTAATCTTCACGACGTCGAGGACCTCGGAGAGGAATATTTTGCCATCTCCTTTCCCCCCGGTTCTCGCATTTTCTTGGATAACCTTGATGGCATTCTCTGCCAGTTCATCCGGAACGACAATTTCAAGCTTGGCTTTGTTTTCATGTTCAATGATCTCATCAAGAGGCTTATCTTTCAAGATTGTTTTTTTGGTTTTTCCGAAACCCTTGACTTCGGAAATTGTGATGCCGGGAAGTCCTTCGATATGCCCGAGGGCTCTTAGAACGCTTTCCAGCATAGCCGGTTTGATAATGGCCTTGATTTCTTTCATCGTTTTTCTCCTTAAATTTCAACCTCTTCTTTTTTTGCTTCGAACCAACCATAGAGGATGGGAAGGACTAAAAGGGTCAATATAGTAGAACTGATCACCCCACCGACAACCACCACTGCGAGCGGACGCTGCACTTCCGATCCCGGCCCCGACGCAAAAAGTAACGGGATGAGGCTGAATACGGTAATGGACGCGGTCATTAAGACCGGCCTCAGTCTCTTTTCGCACCCGGTGAGAATGGCTTCCCGGAGGGGCGTGCCTTCCTGCCGGATTTGGCTGATATAGGAGATCAGGACGACGCCGTTCAGGACCGCGATACCGAGAAGAGCAATAAAGCCGACGGAGGCGGGCACGGAGAGATACAATCCGGAGATAAAGAGGGAGAGGATTCCCCCGATCAAGGCGAATGGCAGGTTCAGGATAACGAGCGTCGCCAGCCGAAACGAACCGAATGTCAGAAAGAGCAGAAAATAGATAAGCCCGATCGTCATCGGCAAGATGAGCGTCAGCCTTCTCATCGCCCTCTGTTGGCTCTCGAATTGGCCGCCCCAGCTCAGGTAAGAGCCGGGGGGCAGGTTGACTTTCTTTTGGATCTCTCGTTTGGCTTCGGCGACGAAGCCGCCGATGTCTCGTCCCGAGACGTTACACTCGATCCCGATCCTTCGTTGCCCGGATTCTCGGCTGATCTGGTTCGGCCCTTCCGCGGCGCTAATATCTGCCAACTGGCTGAGAGGGACTTTCAGCCCTTGGGGCGATGCCACCAAGATATTGGAGAAGTCCTCGATAGAGTTTCGTTTTTCTTCGGAATACCGGACGAGGACATCAAAATATTTTTCCCCTTCGAAAAGCGCTGTGACGGGCTTGCCGCCTATCGCTGTTTCCACGACGGTCAGCACATCATTGACGTTGATCCCGTACCTGGCGATCCTGGCCCGGTCGGCTTTAATGGAAACATAAGGTTGTCCGGCAACCCTTTCCACGACAAGGTCTCTTATGCCTCTGATCCCGGCCATGACGGTGGCGATCTCATCCGATTTGCTCTTGAGGAGTTCCAGGTCTTCACCGAAAAGCTTCAGAATGAGCTGGGCCTTCGTCCCGGCCACGAGCTCGTCGATCCGGCAGGCAATAGGCTGGCTGAACGAAAAGGCCATTCCGGGGAAATCGGCTAGCGCTTCGCGCATCTTGTTCGTCAGATCTTCTCTTGTTTTAGCGCTCTTCCACTCCGAACGGGACTGCAGAACGCCGACAAATCCTGTTTTTTCCACGCCCCTGGCTTCGAGAGCGACGCCCGTAAGACCCGTCCTCGAGACGATGGTCTCTAGCTCCGGGAAGTCCTTGAGCTTTTCTTCGACTTTGCGGCTCATTTCCAGTGATGCCGGGAGCGAAATCCCCGGCAGAAACTGGATGTCCATGTCGAAAGCCCCCTCGTCCATGATAGGGATGAATTCGGTTCCAAGCCGGGGGACCAGATAGAGGCTGATCCCCAGAAGCAAGGCCAAAAGAAAGAGAACTGAGATTTTATGCCGAAGCCCCCAGCGCAGAACGGGGAGATAGATTTTTTTGGCCCAGTGGATAACGATGATTCTCTTCTCTTTTTGAGATTTCAACATTAAATAACAGAGGACGGGAATCACGAAAATCGAAAGGAGAAGGGAGGCCAAAAGCGCGATGGCTACCGTGAAGGCCAGGGGAGAGAACATTTTGCCCTCGATCCCCTGAAGCGTCATGATGGGGATGAAGGTGAGGGCGATGATGAGCTCGCCGAAAATGCTGGGTTTCCTGACTTCAAGCACGGCTTTGAAGACCGTGGCCAACTTGATTTTTGCGTCTGGGGATTCCGATAGATGCCGTTGGACGTTTTCGACCTGGATGATGGTCGCGTCGATAATCATGCCAATGGAAATTGCGAGCCCTCCCAGGGACATGAGGTTGGCCGAAAGGCCGACCTGTTTCATGGCGATGAACGTGCAGAGAGCTGAAAGCGGCAGGGCCAGGATGACGATAAAAGCCCCTCGGAAGCTTCTTAAAAAAAGATAGAGGACAAAAAGGACGAAAATAGAGCCGATGATAAGGGCTTCGGTCACGGTATGGATGCTGCTTTGAACGATATCCGATCTTTTGTAAAAAGGGACGATCTTGATGCCGGCAGGAAGCACCCGGGTACTGTTGATTTCCTCAACGCGCTCGATGACCGTTTTGACGACCTCGCGGCTATTGCTGCCGCGAAGCATCATGACGATGCCGCCGACGACCTCCTTTTTTCCGTCCTTGATGGACGCGCCCTGACGGACAGCCTCCCCGATGTGGATATCGGCGATATCCCGCATAAAAATGGGCACGCCATGTTGGGATTTTACGATGACGTTTTTGATATCGAGCACGGATTGGAGGAGGCCGATGCCGCGGATGAGGTACTGCTGAGAGTCGATCTCGAGGACGTTACCGCCGACGTTGATGTTGTTCTGCTTTAAGGCATCAGCGACATTGTTGACGGAAAGGTCATACTTGAGGAGCTTGCCGGGATCTACAATGACGTGATACTGCTTGATATATCCTCCAAAGGAATTGATTTCATTGACGCCGGGGATGGATTTGAGCAGGGGGGTGAGAACCCAGTCCTGAATTGTCCTCAGCTCGGTCAGATATTGGACTTTTTCCGCTTCGGCGGTGGGCATTTCTCCTTCTAGGGTATATTGGTATATCTCACCCATAGCCGTAGCCACAGGTCCCATAGAAACGCCGATGCCTTCTGGGACCTTTTCCTTGGCTTCCATCAGGCGTTCGAAAACGAGCTGCCTCGCGAAATAGATGTCCACCCCGTCTTCGAAGACGGCCGTGATTACGGACAGCCCGAATTTGGAGATCGATCGGAGCTGGGCCAGCCGGGGAAGGCCGCGCATGGCCATTTCCACCGGGTAAGTGACGAACTTTTCCACTTCGAGGGGTGAAAGCCCCGGCGCCGAAGACAGGACTTCAACCTGAATATTGGTGACATCGGGGAATGCATCGATAGGAAGTTTCAGGAAAGAATAAGCCCCGAGGCCGATAAGCAGGAGAACGCAGATAAGAATGAGCAAACGCTGTTTAAGAGAAAAAGAAATAAGATGCTCAATCATGTCTATTCTCCCTCCAGGCTTTTCTTGAGGAGCTCGGACTTAAGGAAAAAGCTTCCGTTCGCTGCAACGACTTCCTTTTTCTCCAGACCTTTTAAGATTTCCACGAAGCCGTTGAGGGTCATCCCGGTCTCGACAAATCGCAGGGCGAACGTATTTTCTCCCGTCCGAACGAAAACGATCTTTTTATTTTGGAAATCCTGGACAGCGGCTCCGGGCACGAACAGGGAGTTCGCTTCCGCGGAAGAAATGAGCTCGGCTTCGACGAACATGCCCGGCCGGAGATCACCAGCAGGATTGGTGAGCTCAACGCGGCCCTCGACCGTCCGACTTTTTTCGTCAACCACAGAGCTGATCTGGAAGAGCCGTCCTCTGAACTCCCGGCCTGGAAACGCACCGGCACGGAGGATGACTTCGGATCCCAGGCGAATGAGGGAAAGGTCTTTTTCGAAAATATAGACATTCACCCAGACTGTCGAAAGGTCGGCGATCCTAAAAAGGCTCGCCCCGAGCTCCACATAATCGCCGGCCGTTACCGCGCTTTCGGTGATATTTCCGTCCAGGGGAGCGCGAATGGGCAGAAGAGTCTTGATCGAGCCGGTGTTTTCGATTTCAGCGAGCTCGGCGTCTGAGATATCATACAACCGGAGCCTGCTCCGGGCCGAACCCAGGAAACCTTTCGCCGCATCTTGCTCCTCCGGGTCATTTTGAAACCTCTTGAAGCGCTCCGAAGCTTGAAGGAGTTCCGCCTGGAGCATGAGAAAGTCCCGACTGTAAAGGGATAAGAGGAACTGGCCTTTTTTGACGCGCTCCCCGGGGTAGGCCAGCAACTGTTCGATTCTTCCGGCCGTCCGAGCCGTCACATGGGCCAGGCGTTTTTGGTTGAAATTGATCTCCCCCGCCGCGTGGATCGTCCGAATGACGGGACGGATTTCGGCTTCTGCAGTCTGAATCCCGGCGGTTTTGACGGCTCCCGCCGTCAGGCTGATCGATGACGGAGCCGATTCCGCGGCGGCTTCGGGTTTTGCTTCCTCTACGGTTCGGTTCCGGCATCCGGAAAGAAAAAATCCGGAGGCTAGGACCAAGGCTATGACGAGTAGAAAGCGTGATTTCTTCATGAGAACTCCTCAGTCGGTATATACTTCGCCGGCGACCTCGAGGTCGGACAAAGCCAAGAGATATTGATAAAGGGCCTTCAAGTGCTCGAGCTGGGTCGCGGCATAGGTCCGGTAAAGATCGAGCAGATTGAAGAATTCGAACTTTCCGTATTGGTATTGATTCAAAGCGAGGCGGATCTCGTCCTCCATATCTTTCAACAGCTTCTGTTCGAAGAGCCTCACCTGTTCCTCGGCTGCCTTGATGCCGGCGTACGCGGTCTCGATCCGGATCAGCATCCGGCGCTCTTCGGCCTCAAGAAAGATCTGAGCCTTGTCGGATGCCGCTTCCGCCTCCATAACCTCTCCTTGCCGCCGCGTTCGCCAGACCGGCAGGTTGAGCCCGATCGAGAAACCCCAAGCGCCGCTCCTAAGGCTGGGGAAATAGAGGCCCAGGGAAAAGTCCGGGAGCCCGCTCTTCCCGGCCAGCTTCATCCCCGCTTCGGACTGCCGGCGTTTTGAGGCGAGCAGTTTCAATGTCGGGCTCGACGCCCGGATCTCGTCCTTGATGGCCGAGAGCTCATTTTGGAGCGGAATGAAGACGATATCCGTCACGAGGGCCGCCGCGTCATCGCCTTTATTTCCGAGGAGGATGTTCAGCTCCGCCCTATAGGCGGTCCCGGCCCTCCGTTCCTCGATGATCTGGTTTTGGAGACGGGCTTTTTCGACCTTGGCCCTGAGGATATCGCGGTACGCGGCATCTCCAGCCTGATATTTGATCATCAAGTTGTCCATGAACCGGTCGAGAAAAGACGAGGCCTGGGCCAGGGATTCGAGCGTTCGGCGGGACAGGACGGCCCGGTAATAGGCCTTTTTGACTCGGGCGCTGAGGAGGAGGCGGGCCTTGTCGAGGGCCAAGGCCGCCTGGTCCTCTCCGAAGCGGCCGATCTCTCCCCGCAACGCCCGTTTTCCCGGGAATTCGAAACTTTGCTCAAGACCCAGACTGTATTCCTTGTCGGCGGCGCCGTCCCGGGGCTTGCTCAAAGCCAGCCCTTCGTCGCTGAAAACGAGCATCGGATCGGCCACGGCCGTCATCTGCAGCCGTTTTCCCATCGCCGCGGCCAGTTCTTTTTGGGCCAAAAGGATCTCGGGATTCCGCTGAAGCGCGGTCTGGATCGCCTGTTCGAGCGTCAGCGTTTCACTCGCGTTGGCGAGGGCGAAAATGACCCCGCATAAAAGAAGGACCGAACATGTGATTTTTCTCATCTCAAACCTCCAAGGAGGGACTCCGGACAAGGACCTAGTGCGATTTTTTGGAGGGCTTAGGAAAGAAGGTCGGGGGGATGAAAGATATTTTTGACATAATCAAAAAGAAAGATCTTATCATTCCGGATGGGGAGGGTGATCTCCGGCGGAGGGCTGCCGATGAAGGCCGAGGCCTCGATCGGGGCCGGATTATCGAACAAGGAATGGAGAGGGCTGCACAATTCGTGCAAATTCTCATGGCAGAAAAAATCATGGGAGACGATGGTCCCCCCGAAGAGCAGGATCAGCAGAACTAAATATATTTTATTCAACGAATTACCAAGTTGATATTATAGAAATGTCGAGCCGCTTTGTCAATCGGACCTTCGCTCGGGGGCCGGGACAGGCTGCCCTTCTTGTCCGACGGTCGGTCGCGAGGTATAATATAATCAGATGCAGATCCGTGTCGGCCGCTATTCCATCCTTCTTCTCCTGCCGTTCTTCATCTCGGTCTGCGCTTCCTCTCCACGGGGCGTCATCGTCCTCTGCGCCGGCGACAGCCTCACCGCCGAGGCTTATCCTCATTTTCTTCAACAGCTCCTCAACAAGGCCGGCCTCCGGGCCAAGGTCCTCAATTACGGCCGGAGCGGGAACACCTCGGGCGAATATCTCCGTTTCCTCGAGAATAACAAAGAGCGGCTGGCGGCGGAGCGCCCTGATTTCGTCCTGCTCCAGCTCGGCACCAACGACGTCCGGGTCGACGTCGATCACACGCCGGCCGATGTTTTTAAAAGCAACATGAAGAAGATCGTGACGATCTTCCGCGGTTTTTCCGACCGGACCGGGACGCCTCCTCGTATCTTTTTAGCGACCATTTTACCCGTTCCTGAAAGCACTCCCCTGCCCTTCACGCCGGAGTCCGCAAAACGGGTCGAGAGAGAGATCAATCCCGCCGTCCGGGCCTTGGCGGAGGAAGAAGGGCTTCAACTTGTCGACAATCATAGGCTTTTCTTGGACCGGCCCGACCTCCTGCCCGGCGTCCACCCGGTCCGGGACGGCTACCGCCTCCTGGCCGAGAACTGGCAGGCCGCGCTCCAGCCGTTCCTGAGCCGCTGACCCCACAAATATTTTTTGATACGTTCGACGGCGCCAAACCCCGATTTTTAAATCGGAGTGAAAAGCGCCGCTCAGTATTAACCCTGCGCATACCCCGGGCTTCAGCCCGGGGAGTCGAATGGGTTGATTAATTCTTCATTTGGTGGTATCATTCCCATCAAGCCGATAGCGAAAAAAATCTGATATTCTTCAAAGACCGGGAGATTTCTCATGAACAGAAAGCTTATCAGACCCAATTTTACGGAGATCAAGGATAAGATCAAGGCCGGCGAAGTGGTCCGACAGTCCCAGATACAGCCGCCCCAGCCTCAACAGCCGCAGCCGTCCCAGCCGCCGAAAAAGATCCATCCGCCGACGGACACCTCCGCGGAGAACTATTACTACCTCAAACAGATGAGCAAGAAGACGCCGATGGCCGTCGTATTCAGCGACGGCCAGGTGATCGAGGGCTATATCGAGTGGTATGACCGCAACTGCATCAAGCTCAACCGCGACAACGCGCCCAATCTGCTCATCTTCAAGAGCAACATCAAATATATGTATAAGCTCAGCGAAGGCAAGGAAGGCGGCGAAGCCGAGACCTCCGGGAAGAAATGAGCCTTCCCCGGATCGGGATCACGTTCGGGGATCCCGGCGGCATCGGCTCTGAGATCGTTCTCAAATCCCTCTCGGACATGTCCCGTGTCCCCGCGGCGAAATACGTCCTTTTCGGATCGATGGCCGTCCTGGAGGATATGGAGGAGATCCTCGATCTGAAGCTCGCCCGGACAAAGCTGACGATCCGGGATATCCCCTATCCGCGGAGCGCGCCAAAAAAAGGAGCGCCCGACAGGGACAACGGCGACGCGTCCTTTCGATACTTCCGGGAGGCCGTCGAATCCGCGCGGACGGGCGATCTTACGGCAATCGTAACGGCCCCCGTTTCCAAGCTTTCTTGGGGACTGGCCGGGATTTCTTGGCGCGGCCACACGGATTATCTTGAACAGCTCTATCCCGGCGCCGTCATGACCTTCTGGTCCGAGGCGATGAAGGTCGCCCTCCTCAGCCACCACCGCCCGCTCAAAGAGGCGGTCGCCCTCGTGACAAGGAAGAATTGCGCACGTTTTTTCCGCGTCCTCCGCGACGGCGTGGAAAAGTCCCGGCCGGAGGCCTACGAGTTCCTTGTCGCAGGCTTGAATCCCCACGCCGGCGAAGACGGGCTGCTTGGAAACGAGGAAAGGGACGCGCTCCTTCCCGCCATCGAAGAAGCGCGGGCCTCGGGAATGAGGATCAGCGGCCCTTATCCGCCCGACGTCGTTTTCCGCGGCGCCCTCGGCCACCCGGAGAAGATCATCATCGCCCTCTATCATGACCAGGGACTGATCCCGTTCAAGCTGGCGGCCTTCGAGTCGGGGGTGAACGTCACCCTCGGCCTGCCCTTCGTCCGGACCTCGCCCGACCACGGCACGGCCTTCGACATCGCCGGAAAGAATCTGGCCGATCCCCGCAGCATGCGGGAGGCCATCCGTTTGGCCGGAGAGCTGTCGCTGGGCGGACGGTAATCCCCGGCGAACTTCCCCCTCCCCTATCGATGAACCGTTCGCGTTTTTGGCTGGCCCTTGACTTGTAATCCAGGCTGGCGATAAGCTTAAACGCGACCCATGAGCGATCGCCTCGGAAAAACGAAGTCTTCCCGGCCTGAACTCATTATCCTCCTGCTTTTTCTTTCTTTGGCCGGATATGTTTATGTCGGTTTCTATTTCCCGGATCCTGAGGCTCTGGCGCGTTTCAAGCCCTTCTATGTGGGCCTGATCTCTTGGGGCGCGCGGATCTTGATTCCCCTGAGCGTCCTTGGAATCCTCCGGCTCTATCGAAGCGTGAAAAAAGGAAAACTGTCCCCCGGCCAGGCGATGCTCCCCTTCGCCGGGATCATTCTGGGCCTCTTTTTGGTTTTTCCGTTCGTCACATATTTTTATGAGAAGGCGCTCCGCGGGCCGGACAAGCTGCAGGAGTATCATCCCTATTTTCAGCTCAATCCGCCCCGGCTGCCGGACTCTTCCCGGACCGCGGCCCCGGGCCGCTCGGTCCTGATGTGCCTCGGAGGGTCGACCACGCAGTTCAAGGATCCGGACGGCCGCGACTGGCCTTCCCGGGTCGAAGCGGCCTTGCGCCGCCGGTACGAAAATGAAAAGATTGATGTGCTGAACATGGGGATGATGTGGTACACGTCCCTTCATTCCCTGATGAACTACGCCGTGAATTTACGGTCCGCCAGACCCCGGGCCGTTCTGGTCATGCATGCCATCAACGACCTCCTCCAAAACGCGGATTTTTCCTACTTCAGCCGCGGGCCGTTCCGAGAGGACTACGGCCACTTCTACGGACCGCTGAAGAATCTCGTCAGCCGCCGGAGCCTCCCGGAAACGATCCTGGAGATGCTCGGTGATTTCTGGTACGCGAAGCCTCGCCAAGTCATCGACCAGACGGATTTCCCGGGCTTGGTCCCCTTTAAAAGAAACATCAACAGCCTCATCGATCTGGCGGAAACAGACGGAACCAGAGTGGTCTTAATGACCCAACCCTATTTGCTGAAGGACCATTTCGCCGCCGAAGAAAAAGCCGCCTTTCACATGGTCAACACCGAAGCGATCGGCAAGGGCAAGCGCTGGTCCGTGGCCACGGCCGTCCGGGGGATGAAGGCCTATAATGATGCCCTGCGGGAGATCGCCCGGCAAAGGGACGTTCCGCTGATCGACCTGGAGCCGCACATCCCCAAGACCCTCGAATATTTCTCGGATGAGGTCCATTACCGGCAGAAGACTTTCGATATCATTGGGTTTTATGTGGCCGAGGAATTGATCAGGCTGAACATCTTCGACGCCGAGGCGTCCCGCCCCGCCCCGTCTTTCGGGAAATCCTCCCAGGACCGTGAAGACCAGGGCGGAAAGAGCGAAGCCTAGGGCTTCGGACCGGGGACGCTGGACGGGTTCCCCTGAAGATCTTCAGCCTCTCGTCCTTTTGTCATGATTCCAACGCCGCAGGCGATGCGCGGCGAGGAGGAAGGCGAACTATCGCCGGGCGTGTTTTAAAACCGCTCGAAGCTCCCTGTTCCGGTCGCGCTCCTTGATGGCTTCTTTCTTATCGTAGGCTTTCTTGCCCTTGGCCAGCGAGACTTCGAGCTTGATCCGGCCCTTCTCGTTGACGACGACCTTGGTCGGGATCAGGGTCAAACCTTTTTCCTTGATTTTTCCCGTGAGGCGTCTGATCTCCCGGCGGTGGAGGAGGAGCCTTTTCGGCCGGATCGGGTCGTGGTTGAACCGGTTGGCCGGCTCATAGGGGCTGATGTGGCAGTTCAAGAGGAAGGCTTCGCCGTTCTTGATCTCGGCGAAGCTCTCCTTCAGGCTGATCCGCCCTTCTTTGATGGATTTCACTTCGCTCCCCTGGAGTTCGATGCCCGCCTCGAGGGTTTCGACGATCGCATAATGGAAAAAGGCCGTCTTGTTGACCGCGATCGTCCGGCCGGGCCGGGTCTTCTCAGCCATGGGTGAGGTCCACCCGGATCAGGCTGATATGCCTCTTATTCATCTTTTCCACGAGGAAGCGGCGGCCTGCGAAGGTCAAGGCGTCCCTCTCGCGCGGGATCCGGCCGAATTCGTAGAGAAAGAATCCGGCCAGCGTCGTGTATTCCCCGCTTTCCGGAAGCTCCAGGGACAGGCGCTCGTTGATGTCCTTGATGCCCGCGGCGCCTTTGATGAGGAAGGCGTTCCCGCCGGCCGGCGTGAACCACTCCTCCTCTTTGGCGTCGTATTCGTCCCGGATCTCGCCGACGACCTCCTCGATGATGTCCTCGAGCGTGACGATCCCTTCCATGTTGCCGAACTCGTCGACGACGAAAGCGAGGTGGACGGCGATCTCCTTCATCTGGACCAGGACCTTCTCGACCGAGGCTGATTCCGGGACGAAAAAGGGCTTGCGGAGGATCTTCGACAAGTCGAAGTCCTTGGCCTCGGTCAGATAAGGGATGATGTCCTTGGTGTGGATGAGCCCCTCGATGTGGTCCAGCCGGCCGCGAAAAACGGGGAACCGGGAGAATTCCTCGGCGAGGACGGCGTCCAGAATCTGCTGTCGGGTCGCGCCGATCTCGATAGCCTTGATCTGCGGCCGGGGGGTCATGATCTCCTTCACCGGCCGCGAGGCGATGTTCAGGATCTCGGCGATCATCTTTTTATGGAAGGCCGACATCCCCTTGATCCCCGACGTCAGCAGAACTTTGGTCTCGTCCACGGTGATGGAACGGGCTATCCCCGCAGGGCCCCTCTCGGTCGAGGGAAAGAGCAGGCTGGAGAGGAAGGTGAAGACCTTGACGAAAGGATAGAAAAGGATCATGAGCGCCCGGATGGGCTTGACGAAGATGAACGAGATCTTCAGCGGATTGTAGGCCGCGTAGATCTTGGGATTGATCTCGGAAAAGAACAGGAGCAGGAGGGTGGTGGCGATCGTGGCCAAAAGGACGGCCGTCTGGCGGTCCGGGATGAAGGAAACGAACAGGGACGTCGCCACGGACGCGGCGGCGGTGTTGACGAGCGTGTTCCCGATGAGGATGGTCGCCAGGAAGTCGTCGACGCGCGAAAGGATCCTCTTCACGGCGCCGGCCCTTTTCGAGCCCTTTTTTTCCAGATATTCCAGGGAGTAGGAGTTGGTCCCGATGAATGCGGTCTCGGACGACGAGAAAAAGGCGCTGAGGATGAGAAAGACCGCGAAGAGGAGGATCGACGGTAAGGCCATGGCGGCGGAGTTCAGATGTCCAAGCCGGCTTTGACGTCTTTGAAGCAGTGCGAGAGCGTGTGCGTGATCTTCCGCTCGATCTGGGTGGAGGGAAGCGAGGAAGCCTCGGAGATCTCGGTGACGATCAGTTCCTTGGCCTTTTCCATCATCTTCTTCTCGCGGAACGAAAGGGGCTTGATCAGGCTGAGGTAGTAGAGGCTCTTCAGGACCGCGACCATGTCCAGGATCGTCCCCGACCTCATCAGATTCACGTGCTCCTTGTAGCGGCCCTTCCAGTTCATGCTCACTTCCACCTCTCCGTTCTTCATGTAGTCGAAGATCTCTTTGACGGCGCGTTCGGAAATGAGCTTGCGGATGCCGATCTCTTCGATGGAGGCGGAAGGGATGAGGACGAGCGTATTGTTGGTCAGGATCCTCAGATGGAGGATACGGAACCGCTCCCCGTTATAAGCCTCGTCCTGAATGTCTTCGATGACGCCAAGACCTTGATTGGGATAAATGACTCTATCACCAATCTTCAGTGAGTTCATGAACCAACATTATACTCGATTCCGCCTGAAGAGTCAACAAGAGGCGCTGGAAAGAAACTCGCGACCGGCGGAGATCGTTAGGCCCGTGGTCATTGCGGCTTGTCCGTCGCCTGGACAAGAAGGCGGGGATTGGAATTTAGCTCTCTTCCCTTCCTCTTCCTCTTCGAGCCCACCCAAAATAGAAGAGGACCTGAAATTTCGATGGCCGCCGCGGCGGAGGCGGTGGTAGAGGGCCGAACGCGAGATCTTCAGGATCCGAGCGGTGAAGGCGATGTTGTTGGACGCGATCCACAGCACATAGCAGACGTAGTCTTCGACCAGGTCTTCCAGGCTGGGGAGAGGTTGCGATTCCGCGGTTTTCCTTCGCGATTCTCTTTGAAGAATGCCCTTGAAGTAGTCGGCCATGACATCTTCGATGATCGTTTCCATGTCTCGAAAAATAGCAATAAAGGTGCCAAGATCTCGAATATTTATATATATAATATAATCATTGAGATAGGGGTCATTTTTGGGGCACATTAAAGTTCATGAAAATGGTTCAAATATTGGACACATACCGAAAAGAATAAGCGTAAATATATTATTAAGAATAAGATAATAATATATTCGAAAGTGTTCAATATGACTTCATCCCCTGTGGGCGGCGCCCGGGAAGATGAAATCCGGCTTGACAGAAAATGAGAGGTCTATTAACATATCTTCCTTAAAGGACCGATTACGATGAAGCCAACATTCCGACCGAACAACAGAAAAAGAAAGAAAGACCATGGATTCCTGGTCCGCATGAGCACCAAAGGCGGGCAGAAAGTCATCAAGAGACGAAGACAGAAAGGCCGGAAGCGCCTCGCTGTTTGATGATAGAAAGCTATGGTCCTCGCGAGAGGATCCGCAAGAAAAAAGATTTTACTGATCTTTACAAAAAAGGCAGTTGCGCGCGAGGCCGTTTCTTCAATCTGATCTATCTTCCCAACGGTCTGGGCCATTCCCGGATGGCCGCCGTTACCAGTAAGAAGGTCGGGAATGCTGTCCAACGCAACAGGATCAGGCGCAGGATCAGGGAATTGTATCGAAGGAACAAGGATTTGTTGACATATCCGTTGGATATTTTACTGATCGCCAAGAAAGACATTCAGGACGCGACCCGGCAGGACCTGTTCGAACGGTATCAGTCGGCCCTTCAAGCGATCAGGGAACGCCGTTGAGCGCATGAAAACCGTTTTATTATTCGTGCTCCGAACGTACAAGAGAATTCTCTCTCCTGTTCTAGGGAGGCATTGCCGCTTTTATCCGACCTGTTCGGAATACATGGCCCGGGCCGTCGATAAATACGGGCCGGCCAGAGGCATCGGCCTCGGGCTGAAAAGGCTGCTGAGGTGTCATCCTTTCCACGAGGGAGGGCTCGATCCTGTCCCTTAAGAGGTCTTAGCATGGAAAAAAGACTGGTGCTCGCGATCATCCTCTCTTTCCTCCTGTTGCTCGTCTGGCAACTCGTCATCGTCAAAAAATCGCCGGAACTCCAGACCCCCGCCGAGCAGACGGTTCCGGTCCAAACCGGCCAGGTCCAGCCGGTCCCGGAACAAAAAAAGGCCGACGTCGCGGCCCCCCAGCCGCCCGCCCAAAAAACTGATAAGCCACTGAATATAAAACAGATAACGGCCAATAACGAAGACAAGATAACGCTCGGCACCTCGCTCTATCAGGCTGTCTGGAGCAACAAAGGCGGGGTCCTGACAAGCTGGAAACTGCGCCAACACAAAGACGAAAAAAAAGAAGACCTGGATCTCGTTCCGATATCCGCGAAGGACGCCGGGGTCTATCCGTTTTCCCTGTATGATGATGCTCCCGATGCGGTCAAGGCCGGCTTGCCGGGGATCGTCTCGAGCGTATACAACAGCGCTCTTTTCAAGGTGACAGGCTCGAGCCGGGAGATAAGAGACGGAGAAAAGGCGGAGATCCGCTTCAATTACGCGGATGGAAAAGAGCTCGAAATCGAGAAAATCTTCACCTTTTATGGCGGAAGATATGATTTCGACATCGCCGTCTCGATCCGCAGGAAAGGCCAACCCGTCGAACCCCGGATCCTCTGGGGGCCGGGGATCGGCAATCCCTCCGAGAACGAGCTCAAACAGAGCTTCGGATCGGGCGGCGGTGCCACCGTCCTCGCCTCCACCAATCTCTACCGGGTCGACGAAAAAAAATACAAGCCAGAACAAAGCGCTTTCAATTTCGTCAATTGGGCCGCCTACGACGACAACTATTTCGCGGCGCTGTTCCTTCCCGCGGCGGCCGGGGCCGGAACAGCCTCCTTTCTAAAGGTGGATGTCGAGAACAAGGCCTCCTATTTCTTTTTGGCGGCGGCCAATCCCGGCAAAGCGTTCGTCGGGCCGAAGGACTTCGATGCCTTGACGGCGTTCGGACACGAGGCCAAAAAGATCGTCCGCTTCGGTTTCTTCGGCTTCATCGCCGAGGTCCTCTTCGTGACCTTGAAATTCATCCATAAATACGTTCCCAACTGGGGATTCGCGATCATCATCCTGACCTTTATCATCAAGGTCCTCTTTTTCCCGCTGACCTACCACAGCACCAAATCCATGGCCAAAATGGCCGATCTCCAGCCGAAGATCAAAGCCCTCCGGGCCAAATATAAGAAGTCCAAAACCGATATCGCCCAGCGCCGCCAGATGAATGAAGAGATGATGAAGCTTTACAAGGAGAACGGCGTCAATCCGGCCGGCGGCTGCCTGCCCATGCTCCTCCAGATCCCCGTCTTTTTCGGGCTTTTCAGTCTGTTGCGGGCCGCCATTGAGCTGCGGCAGAGCCCCTGGATCTTCTGGATCAAGGACCTTTCGATCAAAGATCCTCTTTTTATCACTCCTCTCCTCATGGGCGCGACGCAGTTCATCAGCCAGAAAATGACCCCGACCACGGCCGATCCCTCCCAAGCCAAGATGATGCTCATTATGCCAGTCGTCATGACTTTCTTTTTCATGAATTTTCAGAGCGGGCTGGTGATCTACTGGCTGACGTCCAACGTCCTTCAGATCGGGCAGCAATATATCATGAACAGCCTGATACACAAGAAAAAGGTCGAATCCCATGGAAAACCAAGAAAAAAATGAGTCGGGCGCCGAAGAACTCAAGGAGTTCAAAGGAAAGAACCTCGAAGAGGCCATCGGTCACGCCGAGCACAAGCTGAAGATTCTCCGCTCGGAGTTCAACTACGAGATCGTTACCGAAAAGACCAAACTGTTCGGGCTCAGCAAGGAGATCGTCATTCGCGTCTGGCCGAAGATCGAAGCCGAAGAGAACGCCGTTACCGATTTTCTAGAGAAGTTGCTCCAGGTCTTTCCCCTCGACCTCAATTACCAGGTCAAGAAAAAGAACGGCTTCGTCTTCGTCGTCTTCGACGGCGAGGACAAGCAGGCCCTTCTCTGGAAAGACGGGGATCTTCTGCTGGCCTTGCAGCATGTCCTGAACAAGGTTTCCAATCAAAAAGTCCAGGTCGACTGTGAGTTTTTCCGGAAAAGAAAAGAGAAGAGACTCCGCGAATACGCCCAGGATGTCGCCCGTCAGGTCAGTGATACCGGCCGGAACGAGATCCTGGACCTCATGAATCCCTACGAGCGGCGGATCGTTCATATCGCCGTCAACCAGGTCCCCGGGATAACCAGCGAAAGCCTGGGCGACGGCTTTTTAAAGCGGGTCAAAATCTTTCCCATCGGCAAACAGGGCAAATAAGGGGCTCGGGGCGGAAGCTCGCTCCCTGGCGGAAATCTTAACTCCTGCTTATTTCGGCTTTTCCGGCGGTGAAATCCTTGGTCGACTCGGCGACAGGGTGGCCCACGGCCCCCTGGGGAACCAGTCCCGTCGGTTCCCCCCCCCCGGCGAGGGCGGGGGGGGCGCCCCCCCCC
>Ga0315288_10000450_pt1 | contig 51210 bp, 54 predicted proteins | sample YL17G11_20_MG_FD_203454 | JGI IMG/M metagenome (GOLD analysis project Ga0315288, IMG submission 203454) | Sediment microbial communities from Yellowstone Lake, YNP, Wyoming, USA - YL17G11_20 | ecosystem: Environmental > Aquatic > Freshwater > Lake > Sediment | place: USA: Wyoming | collected... | reverse complement strand
CTGTATGTTTATCTTTAATTTAATAAAAGGTTAAATCCTTTTTTTATTCAACCTTTTTAAAGGTGTAGCCAAACAATGAAACTGTTTTGGACTTTCAGTTCGCAGGCATTTAAATTATTTTTAGTTAGAAGGATTAAAAGTTTGGATCAACCTTTATTAAAGGTTGAAATGTTTGGCTAGCCTTTACAAAGGTGTATAAAAATAAAATAATTTATTAATATATGAGAAAAGATTCTCTTTTGAAATGCTTACCATATTTTATTTTATTTTTAATAGTAGTAATAATAGGTTATATGATTTTTAATAGGTTAACTGAACAAAATATTGAAAAACTTACTGATAATTGGATAGAAGCAGTAACTATTCAAAATAATCCAACAAAAGTGGCGGAATTATTTTGCAGTGATGGAAGTTTGGTTGGCACTGTTTCAAAAGAAATAAGAACCAAGGAAAATATTAAGGCATATTTTAATTTTTTCGCAAAACTACCAGGAATTAAAGTAATTTCAAGAACCTATAATGTTTCAAAAATAAGTTCAAATGTTTACACAAATACCGCATTTATTACTTGGAATTGGGATGGGCTAAAAGAACCTATTGTTGCAAGAATGACATTTATTTTTAGAGGCGATTGTATATTTCAATTACATTCATCTGCTTTGCCCGAATTAAATGAAGATTTATTATATATTAGTGGTGCAAGGTAAAAATGTAAAAAATAATTTATTATATTAATTTAAAAGCTAATAAACATATACTATTACACATCTACAATAAACTAATTATAGTATTTGCACCCCATATTCCCAGAATTCTACATCTCCATTTGCTTTTATTATTGCTGGACCTTTTAAACGATGTAGTAAATCATCAGCATACCATTGTTCCCCCCCAGTTTCAAATACTGTTGCGGGACCATCTAAGCAATGACGTAAACCATTTTTATACCAATGTTGAACTAAACCAATATATGTTACCGCTGGACCATCTAAACGATGACGTGAACCATTTTCCCACCATTCTTCATCTCCATTCGCATATTTAATTGCTGGACCTTTTAAACGATGACGTAAACCATTTTCCCACCATTCTTCGAGTCCACTTGAGTATATTATTGCTGGACCTCCTATTCTATGTCTTCTGCCTTTTTTATAATATTCTTTGGCTCCACTTTTATATTCTACCGCTGGACTATCCTCATCTGGTCCATCTAGCTCTCCATTAGTATACCAACACGTGGTTCCATATTTATTAGTTATAATTTCTTTCAATAAATTTACTTTTATATTTCTTGATTCAAACCATTCTATCTGTTCATCTGTTAAAATCACTTTCGCATTTATTGTAAAGTTTGTATGTTTTGTTAGTTCTTCAAACATTTCTTTCGAAACTTTACTAACACAATACAACGAATTTATATATCTTAAACCTAGAAAATCACACGTCAACTTTTGCATATCACTTGGTAATGTAAACATTTTAAATGCTCTCTCTTATAATAATTATAATACTTATTTATACATATAAAATAAATTCAATTTTATATTATTTTCTTTAAGTAGTTTTATAAAAGTATTAAATTATTTTATACGTATAATAATTTAAATATAAAATATATCCTATAATTATTATATGATTACAATTTCAGATGTTATAAATAACACAACAAACACAGAACAAACATACGGTTTGTTTTTTATAATTTTAAATAAGTTTTTAAACCTACTTCAAAATAAAGATACAATATATAAAAATAAAGATTTTTGTATTGATACTATAAATAATTTATTAAAGGAAGATAAATTATCAATAAGGAATTGTTCAACTTTTATAATTATGTCAATCTATAATGAAAATTTAACGCAATATCATAATACAAATAATAGACAAACTAAACTTATTGAAAAGGAAATTATTAATGATCTTGTTTATATATTATCACAAAATGTTATTTTGGTTCACGTAATAGAAATAATAAATAATATTTTGTTAGTTAATTTTGAAGAACATTATGATAAATATAAAGAATATTATGGATGTGACATAAGTATAAATTATGATGCTATTGTTAAAATTGACAGCGATAACATTAAAGATGTTTATGAAAAATTTCATAAGATTAAACGTCTCATTATAATAGCTAATTTAGAAGAATCTTATAATATGAAAGAGATAAATGAAGTCGATAATTGTTTGTTTTGTTTATTCTATTATAGTGATTAAAATATAATATATTTTATAATATTTATTTTTTCTTAGAAACAATAGATATAAGATCTTGTTTAAAATTCTTGCCTTTTGTTTTTACTGGTAATTTGCTTATTATGTGGTTTATTTTATTAGCTCTAATAACTCTTCGTTGTATTAATTCTGATTTAGCATTATTATGAATAATTCTTTCTTTAACATTAATACCTTTTATAATTTTTATTTTTGTGTCCTGTCGCTTAATGCTACACGCTTTACACGTGCATCCTTCATCAAAATAATGATGTAATTGGATTGTATCTATATGTGAATTTTCCATTGTTAATTCTTCATATAATTTATATTGTTCAATTGTATAACTATCTCTTGAAGCACTGCTTTTATTAAACCACTCATTATAATAATTTTGTTTTTCTGTATCAGAATAATAATAATTTAAATACTTATCATTTGATACTTCATTTAATAGGTTAATTGGAATTTTATAATGTGTTTTGAACTGGCTATATAGGTGATTTATTGGTTTATTAGAGCTTTCATAATCTTTGATTGTGCAAATATGAAATCCAAAAATGTTTGTTAGTATTCTTCCCCATTCATTAGAATCCTTTAAACGCAATGTTATATATTTTATATCATTATGAACTAACATAATATGTTTATTATTATGGTCAAATGTTTGAGGTATGGTTATATTATATCTATCAATAAAATGATCACTTACATCAATCCAAGGAAAAATATTATTAAATCTGTTTATAACTTTTATAATATTATAATGATTAACTAATCCATCGGTATTATTAAAATGATAACAACCAATTTTTTCAAAAAATGTAGATATTTTTCTTTCGATAGGGCTGCGGTATATGTTTATTACGTAAACCTCTTTTTTTAAATATTGATTAAATAGTATAATTTCATTAATAGTTACGTCAGTAATATGCGCTAATACCTTTAACATTTCTTCATCGTGAATATGAATTACATTTACTTTATCTATACCAAAAACTCTTAATGAACTAACAACAGATGTTGATCCAACCTTTGGTGCAGAGTATACAAATACTAATTTATTATTTTGAAGATGTCTGTTAATATTTAATAAATTATTTGCTTCTGTAAGTTTTTGAATTTTCGATGGATCTTTTAAAAATTCGAAATATAATTCTTGATTAATTTCTTCTGTCATAAATAAGTGTTATATTATAAAATAGTTAAATAAATCGCGTATAAATTAAATATTTAAGGACACTTCTTTTTTTGAATAAAAATGTTTATTCATATATTTTTGAATATTAAAATAAGTAAGATCAGGTAAGGGTTCGTCTTGGATTCCCAACAAGTCCTTTAATTTTTGGTCGGGAATAATTTTATTTTTACAATCTTCTCCTAATTCAATTAAATTATTGGCCTTAATGTAGTTTACGAGTGATTTAGTGACTTCTGTTCGTGCTATTTCAGAACCTTCAGGTTGATTCATAAATTCACATAATTCCTTTGTAACCTTGGTTGGTTTTGCAAAGCCTGATGGTGCTCTTTTTGTTTTTATTTTATTTGTTTTATGTTCTTTCTTGAATTTTTTTAATTCTTTTTTGATGTCTTTTTCGGCAGTCTTAACAACCTTTTGAATATTTGTAATTTCCATCTTAAATAAGGTTAAGCTATCATTAATTGTGCTAAATTGTTCTGTAATCCATAATTCCAATATATTTTCTTGGGATTCTTGTATTTCTTGTATTTCTTGTTCTTCACTCATTTATACTACATAATTATAGTATGGGTTTAAATCGTTTTTTAAATATATTAGTTATTACATAGTTTTTATAAGTATTTAAGAATTTACTTATAAAAATATTTATTTTATTCTATACTTTAATGTTCTTCAGTGCTTTGTTGTCGCTCAATCTTGGGAGGTCGTCCTCTACCTCTGCCAGTTGATCCTCCTCTTCCGCCAGTTGATCCTCCTCTTCCGCCAGTTGATCCTCCTCTTCCGCCAGTTCCTTTGCCTCTACCAGTAGATGCTCTATCATCAGATCCTCTTCCTCCTGATTCTCTGCTTCGTGAAACAGGTGTCCATTCTTTTTCTGAATGGTGTGATTTAGGTTTAGAATATTCTCTTTTATCAGAAGGTTCTCTTGCAACAGAAACTTGTCGAGGCATTCTAACAGCGGGCTCTTGTTCTTGTTCTTGATCTGTTTTTAAAGATCTATATTGAAAACGTGCAACACGAGATTCGTGTCTAGTCTCGCACATAAGCTTACCTCCTTTAATTCCGCAAACGTCTCCGGCTTGAAATTCGTGTCTATCGGTCATAGTATCCAATAAATTGAAGTTAACATATTCGCCTTGAACTAAATATTTGTATTGTTCATCGTCTACTTTTACAGAGCTATGATGAACAAATACATCGGTGCCCGATTTGGCTCCATCGGTTACAGTAATAAATCCATAACCTGCCTTATTGTTAAACCACTTTACTCGGCCAGTAAATCTCTCGGAGGACGTTGAAACATTGTTGGTTGACATTTCTTGATAATAATATAACAAAAAATATCTCTATATTGTTTTAGATTAAATGTAATATTTATTTATTAATGATTGATTCTCTAACGATATTTTTGATAATTTTAGAGTAATTTCTATTCGATTCTTCTTCAGTAGATCCTGACATAGATTGACTGACAATTTTGAGATATTTATCATTTTTTCTTGAGCGATAATCGTTATAGTCGGGATATTTTTTAGTCCATTCAAATATTTGTTTAATATTCTTATTAGCCACGTGTTTAATAGCATTTGTTAGTATGGTTTTATTATCAGTTTCTTTATTCCATTCATTATTATTTTTGATGTATAATGTTTCTCTTTTAAAATCAGAACAATGTAATGGTCTATCAGTGACGTTGATTTGTTTAAGCCCATCAATAAATATTTTGGATATTCCTTCTGCAAACCCTAGACGCCCAGTTTCTTCGAGATGTGTAATGTTAACTGGTAACTGACTAACAAAATCGCTAATATTCATTGCATTTTTACACGTTTCATTCAAATAAAAGTTAAGATTAAATTGATTGTTATTGTTATTGTTAGTAGTATTGTTAGTAGTATTGTTATTTATATTATGACCAGATTTCTTAGCTAACTCAATCATAGTTTTATTCTGATCAATCATTAATTGTTTAAATTCTGAATTTTCCTTAATGAGAAATTGCATTAATTCTTTTTGTTCTTCAATGTTGCTAGGTATAAGTGATTTGAGTTCATCTTTAGTTAAACATTTCTTTTTATGTTTCCATAGACCGGATCTATTTATAAAAAGTTTATCACAATTTTTACACGTAATATGGTCAGCGAGTTGCGTTTGCTGATTTTTACTAATTTGCTGAATTTGGTTTCCAAATGAGTAATTTTCAGTGTTTTTTCGGTGTTTCGAGCTATTTACGTGTATGTCAAAATTGTATTTTCTGCTCGATTCATAGTCACAGGGCTCGCAATAAAAAAGTTTTACTAACTTTTGCTGATTTTGGTTTCCAAATGTTTCCATAATGTTTCCACATAGAATATTTTTAAGTTGTTTTCTTATAAAAATATGTAAAATTTATGGTAACACTTTTTTCCACATAAAAAACATTTTCAGAGCATTATGGTCACAAATCGTGTTTAGGAGGTTCTTTTTGGAAACTATCTTCAGGTTCTCAATTTTGGACATTTTTAAAAATGTCCATTTTTCATTTTGGCCGCCGACTTTTGATTTTTTTGTGAATCTAATATAATATATTAAAACTACTTAAAGAGAATTGTGTTGTTTTTCTTTAAATCCTTTTAGAAATAATATATATATTATTGTAACATTAGACTAATTATATAATCATAATTTGGAGTTGCGTCGAACTCAATTGATCTTATATAATTCAACATTGTTTTTATGAATATTGGAATTTTATCATCATTTATTATATTTCTTTTAAGTAAAGCCATTTTATTAATATCTGTTTCTTCAAACCATTCAAGATCACCAAATAACATTGTTAGTATAACATAAATACAAGACTCAATATCATCTCTTCTACTTGGTTCAATATAATTATGTACGTTTATACTAACAAAGTTCAATGAACCCACAATATTATTTATATTTTTTGCTACAATATGTGTTCCATCATAGTCATATCTTTTAGCAAACCCTAAGTCGATTAAAAATAATTTGTTAGTATCTTCATTTCCAAATACAAAATTGGATGGTTTAATATCTCTATGCAAAAGATAATTATTATGTAAACTTTGTATTCTTTGGATTATTTGTATTCCCAAAACTAACACGGTATTTAAAGATATTTGTTTATAATTGTTTATAATACTTGTAAGAGAACATCCTAATAAATCCATTACAAGATAATTAAATTCACCTGTTGTTCCAAATATTTTAAGCTGTGGGAATCCATTTAATTTACCAAGATATTGATATATTCTCGCTTCATTTTTTAAACTTTTCATTTGTTCTGATTTATTTTCAAACTTAATGGCAACAAATTCTTTTGTTCTAATATTTTTCGCTTTGAATATAGTTCCGAATGATCCTTCATTTATTTTTTCAATTAATTTATATTTATGTGCAATCATATAATATTATTTTACATTGTTTTTATAATATTATAAAAAATTGATTTATTATAGTAGTTATTTTATTAGCTAATATAATATTATGATAGAATTAGGAAGTGAAAACAAAGAAGTTTATCTAAGTGATGAATTTTTTGAAATCGAAATATTTGAAAAACTAAAACCTAAAAAGGAATCATATATAATTCAAGATTTTACACAAAGTCAAGCTCATGGATTATTTTGGGATAATGAGATACGAGAAAAGGTGTTTGAATTGCCTAAGTGTAAAAATGACACAAAAAAATATGATATTTGTTGTGAAGAAAATAAATATAATCATTCAGAAAATGTATCTATTAAAACATCATCAAATAATAATATCGATTGTGGAGATATTCTACGTTTCTTCAATGGTGACTTTGATAATAATTATACTATTATTCTTATTAGATATACTCAGTTAAACAACCAAAAGAAAATCAATGAAATTATTGAGATTAATTATAACTTAGAACTAAGAAATTATTTATTTGGCTCTATTACTGAAGATATACTAACAAATTATGTGAAATTAATTAAAACAATACCGAATGGTCCAGTTAACACAGAAGTAAAACAAACCTATAAAAAACTAAAAACACAGCTACAAAATGAACATAATATGCGTATTAATATATCACCAAAAGTGGATTCTAAAACACAAAGACGAGTCCAATGTTCGATACCCAAGGTAAACGAAGTATTAATTAAATTCCCTCAAAATATTATTTCACGAACTAACAAACCAATTATTAAGGGTATTGAAATCACCTCTTGTATTAATTCTGAGCCGAGAAAAAGAACAAAAAAGGGTGAAGTCGTATAATCGCATAATTCATATGTCTTATATTATCCGATTAATCTCAACAATTATTTCCTGTTTAGATATAGACTGTGGTCCTACTGTATTGTTGTTAGTATATTGTATTTGCGATATTTTTGTAATAATATCTTTTTTATCTATATTATCATTAAACTTTATAAAATAATGGGATTGAATGTTTTTCTCGTTTAAATTATTTTCGTCAATTTTCCCAGCATTAACGCCAACTCTTCTAAAAGAAATATCAGGTTCTTCATCTTTTTTAACAAATTTGAAACCATTTGCTTCTATTTTATCGACCGTTTTTCTATTATATTTTTCTTTTTTCCAAACCTGAAAAACACAAGGAACATTTTTTTCTTCAGAGCTATTAATTAAGAAAGAGTTTGGTTCTAAGTCACATTGATAGATAAGATGAAATTGTAAAGGGAAGTGTCTTTGCAAGCTATATTTTTTAAAACTTTTGGGTAATATAAATGATATTGAATCACAATATTGTGATGAATACTTAATAAATTTTATTGCTAATGTCGATTGTCTTCCAAAAGGCGGGTTACCTATTATATGATAACGTGTATTTAAATCAGGTATTAAAATATTTAAGTAATCTAACGATAAATAATCTTGTGTTATAATTGATTCGTGCTCGGGTTGAATATCATAAAACAGGCAATTAGAACATATATTTGTTAAAGAATCAATAAATGCACCATTGCCTGCACTAGGCTCAATAACAACATCAATTTCATTATCAATATTTAATAATTGTTGAGCTATATTCGAACAATTTTGTGCAACATTTTGTTTTGTATAAAATTTATCAATAGTATCTCTATTTAATCCGGTAGTTTGCATTAATAATTATATAATAAATATATTATTATTATTTTATATTCAATTTTATATTATCGCTTTAAGTAGTTTTAAATAATATATATTGGAACAACTTAAAGAAAAAACGACATATTATCCAATAATATGGTTAAAATTTGCCCAAACGATTATCCGTCGTCCGATGAAGAAAAATATTCCCAATATTTTGACAAGTACCCCTTTTTACTGAGTTCTTTTCAAAAATTCGCAATAGAAGCTATTGTCGAAGGAAACCATATTCTTGTTACGGCTCATACCGGTTCAGGAAAAACATTACCGGCAGAATTTGCGATTGAACATTTTGCATCGAAAGGTAAAAAAGTCATTTACACATCGCCTATTAAAGCGTTGTCTAATCAAAAATTATACGAATTTACGCAAAAATTTCCACATATTTCTTTTGGTATTCTTACCGGTGATATTAAAACAAACCCAGAAGCAGATGTGCTTATTATGACAACGGAAATTCTTATGAATACACTTTATGCGAAACAACGTAAAGGGGATAATACAAATATGTTTGATATGGATTTCGATAATAAATTAGCGTGTGTTATTTTCGATGAAATACATTATATTAATGATGCAGATAGAGGAAAAGTATGGGAAGAAACTATTATGATGTTACCTCAACATATTCAAATGGTTATGCTTTCGGCTACACTTGATTCCCCCGAAAAATTTGCTCTTTGGTGTGAAACACGGGGACAAACAAACAATACATCTACAAAATCTGTTTACCTCACTACTACATATGAAAGAGTAGTGCCTTTAACTCATTATTCATTTATTACTTGCACCCAGGGATTATTTAAAATATTAAAAGATAAACAACTTGAGATGGAAGTTATGAGAACAACTAACACACTTCATACAATACAAGATGCAAAAGGTAACTTTAATGAAAATAATTATATACGAATACATAAAACTATTAAATTATTTCAAGACAAAAATCATTATGTAAAACGTCAACATATTCTTAATAGTGTTGCAAGACATATGGTTGACAATAATATGTTACCGGCAATTTGTTTTGTGTTAAGTCGTAAAGCACTTGAACAATGTGCTAAAGAAATGACAACAGTATTATTAGAAGATGACTCCAAAGTGCCGTATATTATTCGAAAAGAGTGCGAACAAATTATTAGAAAATTGCCGAATTTTGAAGAATACCTTAATTTACCAGAATATCAATGTATTGTCTCATTGTTAGAAAAAGGGGTCGCTATTCATCACGCAGGAATTATTCCGATTTTAAGAGAAATGGTTGAATTATTGTTTGCGAAAGGATATGTGAAACTTCTTTTTGCTACCGAAACATTTGCGGTTGGAATTAATATGCCAACTAAAACAGTCATATTTACGGATCTTAATAAATTCAATGGCACGTGTATGAGACCATTTTATTCTCACGAATATACTCAAATGGCTGGAAGAGCTGGACGACGTGGTATTGATACAGTGGGGCACGTGATTCATTTAACAAATCTATTTAAAAATATAGATCAACTAACACTTAAAACAATAATGAAAGGGAAACCACAAACGCTCGTATCTAAATTCAAAATTTCTTATAATTTGCTTTTAAATTTGATTGATATTGGAGAAACTGATTATATAAAATATGCTAAGAGAAGTATGGTTCAAGGTGATATTGAAAAAACGATGAGAGGATATAATGAAAGTATTTGTAAATTACAATGCGAAATAGATAATTTAGGTATTATTATAGACAACTTTAAAATACCTAAAGAAATATTTGAACAATATACTCATTTCAAACAACAATTTGTTGTATCAGTAAATAAAAAACGTAGAGAAGCTGATAAAAATATTAAACAACTTCAAGACCAATATCATACAATTGATAAAGATATCGATATTTTTATAAAATATAAGTCAAAAATGGATGAATTAAATAAAGAAAATAATTTATATGTTAGTGCTGAAAAAACACTTGAAAGAAATGTATATAAAATATTAGGGTTACTGGAAGAACGTCATTTTATTAAAGAGATTGATGACATATATTTTTTAACTACATCAGGTCAAATCGCAACACAAATTAGAGAATTACATTGTCTAATATTTGCATCTATAATTCAATCTAAAATGTTACATAATCTTGAACCCAAAGAACTGGTTGGATTATTAAGTTGTTTTACAAATATTAGTGTTCAGGAAGAAAAACGAAATATTCTTCCAATTACTGAAAACATTAAAGTGAAAAATACAATTATGACAATATATAAGTTATATAACGATCAAGAACAATATGAAAATGATAATATGATTGAAACCGGGTTTGACTATAGTATTCATTTTGATTTAATTGATTATGTTATTAAATGGTGTGAATGTGAAAATGAGACTGATTGTAAAGAAGTATTACAGCAAATATCATTAGAAAAAGATATATTTTTGGGTGAATTTATTAAGGCGATTCTTAAAATTAATAATATTACAAGTGAAATGGAAAAAATAGCGGAAATGCTTGGTGATATGAGTTTTTTATCGACCTTAAAAACAGTTCCCCAACTTACATTAAAATATGTTGCAACAAATCAATCATTATATGTATAAAAGACATCTTATAAATTATATTATTTATTAAATAGTATAATTTCTTTTTTCAACTGACAAATGAAAGCATCATTCCAGAAATAAAAATATATATAATTATGGTTGTATGGCATCGCCTCATCCACCATATTGATTTCCATATTTTGTTTTGTTTTTTAGTTCTAGTTCTCCACCTAATGAAAACGAACTGCCAACACCGCCTCATCCTCCTTTAAGATTTCTACGCATTTTATATCTAGAATTTCTATTTCTACATCTTGTTTTTCTTCTTTTAACTCTAGTTTTTTTAGTCCTTGTTCTTTTAACTCTAGTCTTCATAAAATATATCAATATTATATATATTTATCACAATATATATTTATCCCATATATATTTATCCCCACATTTCTCTCATTTCGCTATATGTCATATTTCTTCCAACTCTTTTTTTAAATTCATTTGCTCCATCCTGCATTGGTTTTAGTAACATAGATGTATCATTTGTTTTATTAATGGTTGTTAGTATATTGATTCCTTCAGCCACAGACTTTGGATTTACTTTTTGTTCTAAATCTTTCATAACATCTTGTAAACTCTCTTTTAAAACTTGTGGTAAAACCTCTGGTAAAACTTGTGGTAAAACCTCTGGTTGTTTTGCTTCTTGTGACATATTATAATATAATATACCTTATTGTTTTTAAGTTATTTGATAATTATATTATTTAATACAAAAAACTATTATAATATATATTGTAAAAAACAACTTAAAGACAATATCACTATGTAATATGTAAAGTAGTAATAGTATTATAAAATAGTATAATACTGTTACAACTTTACGTAAAACGGGATGGCGCAGGGGTAGCGTGTTGGGCTCATAACCCAGAGGTCGGAGGTTCGATCCCTCCTCCCGTTAACCATATTTTCATACAGCAAACACACTTTTTTTATATAAAACAAAAACCCAAATGAAAATAGCAAACACCAAAAAAAAATGAAAAACGGGATGGCGCAGGGGTAGCGTGTTGGGCTCATAACCCAAAGGTCGGAGGTTCGAATCCTTCTCCCGTTAACAATATTTTCTTTCAGCAAACACTTTCTAATTTAAATTTAAACCAAAGGTCGGTGGATCGATCCCACCCAGTGGCACATTTGCCGTTGTAGCTCAGTAGGTAGAGCGCTGGTAGAACCCAAAGAAAATAGCAAACAAAATGGTCGTATAGCTCAGCTGGTTAGAGCGTCAGGCTGTTAACCTGAATGTCGTAGGTTCGATCCCTACTTTGACCGAACAGGTATTATAATAATACCAAAAAATAGTTTTTAACAGCAATAAATCAAATTAAGTAGTGCATTGCATATGTGGGTTCGATTCCTACTTCAAATAATATTTGAAATGTCGAAATGGTATCGGCGATTTATTAAAATGAAACTAGCAAATTTTTTATTAATTATATTGTAGTGCTTGGTTATTTAAACTGAAAACTTTAAAATGATATATTTAATGCTTAAATGGCCAAGTGGTAAGGCATTGCTCTTGTAAAGCAAAGATCGAGGGTTCGATTCCCTTTTTAAGCACAGGTCAACTAGCTTATATAGGTAAAGTTTCTGGTAATACTAGTTAAAAACAGGTTCGAATCCTGTGTTGACCAAATGTATACCGTGTTAGCTCAGTCGGTAGAGCGCTGGCCTTTTAAGCCAGTGGTCCAGGGTTCGAGCCCCTGATGCGGTGATTTATAATATTGTGATTTATATAGTTTCGTGCAGCAATTTAAAAGAAATATCTTAAAAAATGAAACTAGCAAAAAGACAACTTGTCCGAGTGGTTAAGGAGACAGACTGCTAATCTGTTGTTTAAGGTTCAAATCCTACAGTTGTCGTAAATTTATAATAATTTTGTATTATTATAAATTAAAATACTTATGTAAGATTTTATCTATTTATGTAAGATTTTATCTATTTATGTAAGATTTTATCTATTTATGTAAGATTTTATCTATTTATGTAAGATTTTATCTATTTATGTAAGATTTTATCTATTTATGTAAGATTTTATCTATTTATATAAGATTTTTAGACCAAGCACCATCATTTGATAATCGATATAAGATAAATTGGGGTTGTAAATCTTTCTTTTGTTGAATATGATTTATTAATTTTTTCATATTTTCGTATTTTATTTTTTCATTGATAAATACATTTTCATCGTAAAAAGTATTTTTTATATTTTCTAATTCCGTATAATATGGTTCTAAATTATTCTTTTGTATTTTATAATTTTCATAATCATTTATTTCTATAAACCCACGCATACCTGGACGTTTATAATGAGGTTCAATATCAACTAAGGATAATGTTATGGTTGATGGAAAGGTTAAATATAAATACAAATATTCCATTTTAGTTAAATTTAATGTCATATTTAATATTATCTATTATTAAATACTTAAATAATAATATTTTAATAAAATTAAATAAGTTTTCGAATTTAATTTCATTTAAAATGTGTAATGCTCAAGAGCGGGCTCGAACCGCCGACCTTTGGCTCATAAGACCAATGCTCTAACCAACTGAGCTACATGAGCTTTTTATGCTGTCATCTCTGTTTTTATATTTAAAAAAAAGAAATTGCTGTAAAATGACATATCCCTTCCACATATTATATATGTAAATTCTCTTTAAATCCTTTTAAAGATAAATATATATAAAATTGAAATTATTTTATATATATATATTAACATATTAAAGCTATTTTAATAATCATAATAAATGTTTAGACACTCGCTTGTAAATAACATTCGTAAATTAAATAACGTTTGTAAATTAAATAACGTTTGTAAATTAAATAACGTTTGTAAATTAAATAAATGTAATCAAATTATTAGAAGATTCGAACATAATAATGCGGATATACAAAAAATAATTAGCGAATTGGATGATATTAAAAAAAACATTCAGGGTATTCGCAACGATAATAATGCGTATAATCGAAAAATAGTTGACGATTTGGATGATATAAAAAAAAACATTCAGGGTAGCCGCAAAGATAATGATATTACCAACTACAAATTTGAAAATGCTTTAACCAATGTTATGCTTTTGACAGGTATAACCGGCTATTGTATTGCTATATTTATATTGATATAACAGACGTAAAAGGGGTTTCAATAATATCATTAAAATCACTAATATATCGTTTAAAATTTATGGTTTTTAAATAGTTTTCAAACTCATATGGCGCTATACTATTTGCACGATTTATTACACAAAACATCACCTTATCAATACAAATTGTATCTTTGTATAAATCAAAACATTGTTTAAATAAATTAAAATAACCTAAACGACAGGAACAAAAAATTAAATCATTAATAATATTTTTTAATATATTTAAATTATTCTCTTTTTGTAAATACTTACTAATAGTTCTAATATTTGGTTCAATACCAATAAATGTTTTAATATGTAGTAATACAATTGTTTTTTTTATATTAGGTTTAAAATTTATATAATTATTTATTTTTATACCTAAACATAAGTTCCTAATAATTTTCATATAATTTTCATATTTTTCTGTTATTTTTTGATAATATCTTATAATTAATAATTTGATATATTTATGTCTATCTTTAAAAGATAATGTATTTACATAGTCGTTTTTACAATTAAATAATGTATAAAACTTAATATCTCTTTTCATAATATCTAGAGTTTCACACGTTTCATTAGTATATTCATATATATCATTATATACATCATAATTATCATCTGTATATATTGTTTCATTATTGATTGGAATTTGTTGTAATATATTATTTGCTATTAAAATATCATTTGAACTAACAAAGTTGTTAATGTTAGTTTTAATATCTTCCTTATAATTTTTTGTAAATGATTTTTCATATTTTTCAATATATGTTTTATATGTTCTTAATTTATTAAAGTTCACTTCTATAAATACTCTTGGTATTATTTCATTACTAAAAAAAATGTCTAATATCTCAATAATATAATGAAACCTTTCTTCAATAACACGTCTATCTAATTGCAATGTATATAAGGTTATAATAGCTTTTAAGTTATTAAGAAACGTGTTATCAACATCTAAAAAATCCATAAAATTAAAAAATTCTCCAAGTTCGACAAAAAAGTCAAATATAAAATTATTATTAATAGCTCTTATATCATAGTTATTGTTGTCAATTTTAAAAAATAATATAATAAAACTAGTTATTACCATTTTATTATTTTTTAAACAAAAGTAATTATCTATTTTTGTATTTATTATATCTGTAAATATATTTTCACAATTACATATAATTTCAAACTTTTTAATAAAATTCATAACTGTTTGAAAGCTTATTTGAAGATTTTTGTTTGTTATAAATTCATTAAATAGTAATTCAGTTTCATTTGTAAAATCGATATTTATATCTATATTTTCATAATTATCTTCATTTTCATCATTATAAAACATATTTTTGATTATCTTTGATGACTTAAGTATTTCCATAAATTATAATACTTATTGTGTTATCTTTAAATAAAAATAAAATAGATTTTATTAAATTAATTATATAATTGTAATCTAATTTTCCTTTTAAATTTTTCTTCATTATTAAATAAATATAATTTATATTGTCTTTTTTCATAATTTTCTAAATTATCACGCACAGTAATTTTTGATGATAATTTAAGTTCAGGTAGATAAACAATAAACTGATAAAGGCCATCATTTCGCGCCAGTTTATCAAAACAATATCCATCATATATTTTATTTAATGTATCAGGGTTGTTAAAACAAGTGTCGAGTAACGAACATTCCGTTTGTATTTTTCTAATAGCACGCATTGTCGTGTTAATATAATCCAGTTGTTCAATCCATTTATTGTAAAATTGTAATGCATCTGTTGAAAGGGTAATTAATAATTTATGTTCTTGTAATTTAATCATATTTAATAAATCAACTAGACGTCTTATAGGAGATGTAATATGTATATAAGCATCCATTTCAAGAAGTTCATGTCTATAAGAAGAATTATCATCATTTGGAATTGAATTAAGATCAATATATTGAGCGCAATTGCTATTCCAAACTTTAATAAAAGAATGCACATTTTCTGGAAGTGAATCAGGTAACAATGTTTTATTCGAAATAATTGTGGAACGAAAAATACCAGAATGCGAAATAAGTAGTTCTTGCGCGGAGTTATAATTCATAAAAATCATTAAATAACAAACCACATCGTGGCTATCTTTAACATTATTAATATATTTATATTTTTTAGCCATTTGTTTTGTTGTATTAAAAAGAAGTTGATAATAATCATTACTAACCAACAATGGTTCTTCATAACAGAAATTCCTAAACACTTTAATTAACGTGTTAGTATAGTTAATAGATATAATTTGTGAATGTTGATCTAAAACAATATCGATAGCAAAAGCAAATCTACGTATATTTTGTTGTAGAGAGCACAACCCATCAGATAAAATAGTAGGTAACATAGGTCTTTTCTTATCAGGTAAATAAATAGTAGAAATGCGTTGGGAGAAGCTAGACCAAAGATTTAGCGAATCCATCCAAATAGTAACATTTGCAATATAAATACTGAGCAATATTTGATTATCATTCAACTTCTTAATGCTGAAGCCATCATCATAATCAAATGTAGTAGCAGAATCAATAGTAAATATATTCCAATTAGTGCGATCTTCAATTTGTGGATGTTTTTTATGTATTTCAGTAATAAAGGCGTCGTGGTCTTGATGTTTTTGAACATTAAACGATTTCATATTTTTGTTGGTTTCCTTCTTAAAATTTTGTATAGATGTGTTTAAACTTTTGCAATAAAGTTGATATTCGTAAAAATGGTTTAAAATATCAACTGATCCAATTATTTGGGATATGGTTGCGTGAGGATGTTTATCATCCCACTGTTTATAACAAATGGTAACATAAATATTTGTAAACACTTTAGAGAATCCCATTTGCTTGATTTCATAAGGCACAAGAAATATAGGTAAACGGATGTCATCTGGTATGCATTTATATAACAATTGTTTGGAAGGTTTTTTGTTAGCTTTTATGTCTCGTCCATACGTTTTATGATTATTAAGAATAATGACTGCGGGTATGTTCTCATTAAATCGCATAGACGAATGGACGATTTCGACTTTTTCATTATTGTAAGTAAATACATCATTATTAAATAATTTATGTTGTTTTGGATTAAATCCGTCAATAATAATAGATTCTAATGTGCTAGGACTAACAATATTCCACGATTCATAATTTCTGCTGTCAATAATGATTTTATAAAAAGACATATAATAATAATATAACGCCCAGTCTTTAAGTTATTATCCGCCCTACATTATGTAGGGGGATAATATTGATGTTTATAGGGGTATGTAGGGGGTATCATCTATTGCATCCATATTTTATTTGTACGTTTGTTTAAATATTTGTTTCAATATTTGATTGTACGTTTTCTTGTACGTTTGATTCCATATTTGATTCCATATTTCTTTGTATAATTCCTTGTACGTTTGTTTCAATATTTGATTCCATATTTCTTTGTACGTTTCCTTGTACGTTTGTTTCAATATTTGATTCCATATTTGTTTGTATAATTCCTTGTACGTTTGTATCCAAGTGTTTCACTAGTTTACACTCAACATTTTGATTTTGTAAAGCATACATAAATATCTTTGGACTAATGGCTATATTATTCATATAAGTTCTATATTTAAAACAACTAACACTAGTATTTTCATCAAACTTAAATGTATACCACCAATAAGCTGGAATATATAACATTTTCCCAGGTGTTAAAACAATTTCTAAACATTTTATTTTATCGAAATCCGCTTTGTATTTTGGCTGTGGGTTCCACGGATTTATATCTGATTTAAATTCAAAATTTTCATAATCATTTATTGGATATAAGTATTTCGAACTTTTTGGAGGAGATAACTTGATTTTTATTGAACCTTGTGTTACCATATAGTAATTACGATAGTTTAAATCATATCTAAAAGGAGTTTCAAGATCTTTTGATGCAAACATCACATCATAATAACAATTTGACACTAAATATGGTCTCAAAAATTCGTCATTATATGACATATTCTTTATTACTCCCGTTTCTTGTAAAAAATCAGTATTTCCTTCACTAAAATACACTGAATTTTTATCTTCGTTAAACAATTTTACAGCAACGTGTAATGGTAACGGAACGCAAATATCCGATTTGGATTTTAGATCAGTTTTATTTCTTATTTTTACTTCAAATACTGGATAATTATCCAATAAAAATTGTTTGTTAGTTGTATGTATTATTTTATCTCCATCTTCATAAATATCTATCAGCACAGGTTGTCTTAAATCACATATTTCTTCTATTTTTTCTTTTGACACTTGTTCAACTTCATATATTTCTAAATCATCACTGGTTTTTAAATGAAATTGTATATGTAAATAAAAAAATAATATCACACAAAATACAAACAAACCAATTATTATCTCTTTAACACTTGTAAACATTATTTATAAAAATTAATAAATTATTTTAATTTTTATAACGAGAGTTTAATAACAAATATTTAATTCTCAAATACTTTTGGAGCTATAAAAAATGACACACTACTATCATCACCTAAATTATAATTCAATAACATAGGATATTGAGAGCTTAATGATACATTTATGGTTGAACACAACTTCATCGACAAACACATTTTACATAAATGAGTTAAACTAAAAGATATATTTATCTCTTCATCTTCAGCAATAGCATATTCATTTAAATCATCAACTGGAATATTTATCTTTAATTTTGTGGTATCTCCGTGTGAATTTAATTCCACAATATTTTCAGAACATTTTATATTTAAATTTTCACCAAACGTATTTAGTTCTGTAAATACTTCCGTTATTTTTTTTGCACAAATAGTAAAATCCACATCATAATCTACTTTAGGTATTCCTAAAGTATCTTTTTCAACATCTATTAAATTTATCTCAAAAAAATGATCAAATGAACCCTTTTTTTCTTTATCTTTTTTATTTACATTTACATTTACATTATCATTATCATTTAAAAAATTTATATATAATTTTTCGAGATTACCTTCATCTTCATATTTTAATTCAATTTTGTCGTGCTTTATACCATAATTTAATAATATTGCAAAATGAGTTGAATCGATTGAAATATCATTGTTACAAGAGCATTCAAAAAATGAAAACCATTTATCTTTGATTTCAATATCAGCTAAACATATATGGGATTTATCCATTAATTGGATATATAATCGATCTTTTTCGAAATTCATAGTTATATGTGATGTCCAATTCTTTAATAACTGGAATAAAGCTATGAACACCTCGATTTTTGACTTATTTTCTATTATTAAACGCATTTATATATTATATATTACATATAACAAGTTCTATTTAATATGTTTTACATTTTTACTAATTCTATTTTTTCTTGAGTTTCCTTATCAATAAATACACTAATCATATTAAAAATTTGTTTAAACATAAAAGGAGCCTTATATATATAACATTTCAATAACTTATCTGGGTATTTTTCTTTTAAGTATAATGATAAATTGGTAATAAATAATTTATGTTTATCAATATCACTTATAGATAATTTTTGCATATTTACGTGAACTATAAATTCACTATTTTTTGATAAAACATTATCTATATTGTTAGTTATATACGTTAAAATATAATTATACATTGAATCTGTTGCTAAATATTTAAAATATATATAATTTATTAAAACCGCATTTTCATTAACAAAACATAACTTACTTAAAATATCATTTAGGTTTCCTTTTTTTATTTGATTCATAATTTTCTCTAAATTATTATCGTTTGTTAAAAACATATTATTTACTAAAAAGTTATTACTTACTGAAAAGTTATCTTTGACTAAATTATTATCTGTGGATTCTTCCATTATGTATTACTTAATATAATGATTTTAATTATTTTAAGTAATATTACATATAATATATATAATATTTGAGTTACATTTCTAAATTTATTTCACTTTCAATAATCTTTTTTAAATCAGTTCCAACAAATTCATCATTCTGTAATTCGTAACTCTGTAATTCGTCATTTTGTAATTCGTCATTTTGTAATTCATCATTTTGTAATTCGTAACTCTGTAATTCGTCTAAATTAACCATATTTTGTTCATTATTAAATTCATTCACATATCCATCTGTATTTTTTATTGATAAATTCAAGATATTTTCACTATTTTCCAAAGTTATTTTTTGTAATGATTCTAATAATTCTTTGGACTCAAATAATTCCTTTTTAAAATTATCCATTTGTGATTTCAATAAAATATTCTCCTTAACTAAATTAGCAGTTAAACTTTTTGTTTGAATAACTACTTGTTTAATTGTGTCTAATTGTTGTTTAATTAAATTTAATTCTGGTGTAGAAACATTTCCACTCGTAGGAACTGAACGTTTTTCAAGTGATTCTAATCTAGACATAACACTTTGTAAAAGAGAAGTATCCATATCTAAATCTCTATCCATATTATTTGTCCCACCTTCTGGCATTTGTAATAATTTTGATTCAAGTGCACCTAATCTAAGAGTAATTAATGTAATTGCTTGAGGCACTGTCATTTTACTAACGCTTGATAATTTATCATTACTTTGTTTTTGACCCATTTGTTGCTGCATTTGTTGCTGTTGCATAGCTTCGTGTTGTCCAGCTAAACGTCCTGTTGGTATATTTGGTCCTGGACCAGATCTTGCTTGATTTGCAAACATTTGGGCTGAATTAATTGACGGCTGAGGTGTTCTCCCTGGAACCAAAGGTTCATTATTAGTTGGTCCAGCCCTTCTTCTTTGTGCTGCCTGTACAGAACGATTTACACTCATAATATTATTTATACACAATAAGTTTCTAAGTTATTTACGCAAATTCACATTTCTACTAAAGTGAAGCTGAAAATAATTATATAAGATAATTTCGAATAAAAATATAATTTTACAAATACTTTAGTAGATTCATTTTTATTAATGAGCTTCCGAATTATACTTTTAATTAAAAATGAATATTAATTTCTAAATATAAAACATATGGAAGGTGGTGAAACAATAAATATAAGTGGTAAACCAGGATTTGTAAAACATGTATTTAATTTCGATGAAGAATCTAAATGTGAAATATTAAATATAATTCAATATGCTGTTTTAGCATTGTTACCTATTATAATTTTAAATAAAGTAATGCAGAAGTATGTTCCTGAAGCAGATGATGAAAAAAAATCAATCGAAATTTTGTCAGAAGTTTTAGCACAAGTTATCTTTATGTTTTTAGGCATTTTCTTTATTCACAGAATACTAACATACATTCCAACATATAGTGGAGAACAATATCCGACTTGGAATATTATTGGTCCTATTATACCTATGTTAGTTATTATAACAAGTCTTCAGACCAAATTAGGTGAAAAAATATCAATATTAGTTGATCGTCTTGTAGAATTATGGGAAGGTCCAAAAGATACAAAGAATGGTAAAGGTAAAAACGGAAACGGTAATGGTAACGTAAAAGTATCACAACCCATTTCTCAGAATCAAATAACAATGAATCAATCTCTAAATTCTATGGGCTCAGGTTCAACCTCGATTAGTTCTCTTCCTCCTCCTCAGACACAACAAATGCCAAATTACGATCAACAACAACAAAATTCAACACAAGTAATGGATAGTTTTGAACCGGAAGCCGCTAATGGAGGATTTGGAGGATTTGGGTCCGCATTTGGTGGTTGGTAATTGGTAATTAGTAATTAGTAATTAGTAATTTATTAATATTATATAAAATAAACTTTAAAATATTTTATTTTATAATTATAATTGATATGGATGTAAATAATTTAATGTATGCATTAGATAATGAAAATAATGAAGGAATAATACATCTTACAAGTAAGAAAATACTTGAGATGAATTTAAATATTATAAAAGAATTACACCTTGATAGAGAAACTACATTAAATTATTTAAAAAAACTAAAAGGTTATCGATATGTTGACGAGATTAATGATATAAAATATGGTGGGTTTATTAGATGGATTCCTATTACAGATCCTAATTATCTACCACTTCATTATTGTGGAATGATATGTGATATTAAAATAACGGATAATGGTGTTATTATAAAATGTAAAAATTTTATGCATCGACATTACACCTTTAAAATGGATGAATGTCTTATATTTCAAAAAATAACATCTCAAGAACAGTTAATTATTTATGCTTTAGATCATTTAGAAGAAGACGAAGATGAAGATGAAGAAGAAGATGAAGATTTTGACGATGGATTTAATGATGATGTTGAAGATGACGAAAATTAAAAATATTTAAAAATAAAAACACTTAAAGATGTTATAAGTATATAATTATGGTTTATTTTGAAATAACAGATTTAGATTGGAAACATTTTGAAAACCAATTTCCAGATATTACTAGAGCAGATGTAATTGAAGTTTCCAATTTTTTTAGGCACCAATGTAGAATTTTTATACTCAAAACTATGTTAGAACAATGGAATAATGATGATAATACTGTTAGTTATTATCGTGTAACAAAACAAGATAATGTATGTAAATGGATTAATGATAAATTATCTTAATGCAAATGACATAAAAACAATTTATATTTATTAATATATATTGTTATGGACAAAATAAAGCATTATATTACATTTACACATAAATATATTTTCCTTACAAAAGATGAAGAAAAATTAATAAAACAAGCAGAAATTGATTTTGAAAAAGCTAAAATTGAGTTTGAAAACAATTGTAAGAATGATCCAAATTATATCTATAAAGTGTTATATTAATATATTTTTAAAAAATAAAATATTAAGATATATTATAATGGGTGTTACTGGAAATATTCGCACTTTACGAAATCAATCAGGAACTGTAGGTTCAAGAACTTGGGGGTCAATATTAGCTAGTGGTGGTGGTGGAGCTGGCTCATTTAGACGTGTATATGGTTATTATTCAGCTAAAGGTCAACGTGCGGAATATTTTAAATTATTGCTCGGTAGATAAATTGCGTTTATTTTTTAATATTTTTTTTTATTTTTAGAGTTTTATTCTTTTTTCGGAATTTCACAGATTGTTTTTTTTTACATTGAAATTGTCCACGAGTTAAACCTTTAAGATTAAATATGCTTTTAGTGCATATACCTATTGATTTAGCTTCATAATTAGGGTCAACTTTCTTAATGCATCTACACAGCTTTTGTGCCATAATTTTCTCAGCTTGAGCTTTCACAAGTATTTTCGATTTTGATATTTTTTTATTATAATATTTTAAAATACTAATATAATCCTTGTTAGTTAATCTAGTTGGCATATATGAATTATACAAATATTTTTATTTTATATTATTATAATAAGAATATAATATATGACATATTGCACTTCCAAAATAGTGGTGTTTGACTTGGATGAAACATTAGGTTACTTTATGGAATTAGGTATGTTTTGGGATGCATTAAACGCATATATAAAATATAAAAAAATCAATCAATCTATTAATCAAAATCTATTTGACAGTCTTTTAGATTTATATCCAGAATTTTTACGTCCAAATATATTCGCAATTCTAAATTATTTAAAAAAGAAAAAAGAAAAAAAACATTGTAATAAATTAATTATATATACTAATAATCAAGGACCATTAGAATGGGCTAATTATATAATTAAATATTTTGAAAAAAAAATAAATTATAAAATGTTTGATCAAATTATAGCAGCATATAAGGTTCAGGGTAAACGAGTTGAAATATGTAGAACAACACATATGAAATCACATTCTGACCTAATAAAATGCACAAAAATTCCAGAGGGAACACAAATATGTTTTATTGATGATGTTTATCATCCTAAAATGACTAATGATAATATCAATTATATAAATGTAAATCCATATATTTATGATCTGGATTTTAACATGATGATTGATCGATTTCTCAATAGTAATATTTTAGATAAAAACCATAATAACTCAATAACACGCACATTTATGTTACAATTTTTGAAAAGATATAAATATGTATATGTAAAAAAAACAAATGAATCTCAAAATATAGATAAAATTATATCGAAAAAAATACTACATTATCTTGGTGAATTCTTTACAAAGAAAAATAGTAAGATATATACTAACAACACAAAAAAACAACAACACAATAATAATAAAAACAAAACACTTAAAAAAAGAAAACCCTAAAATGTTATTTTTATCTTATAAATTTATGAGACAAATAAGCAATAGTTGTTAAATAAATACTCATAATTAAAAAACCATATGATAATGTAATTATCGCAAATTTAATCTCTTCGGAAACTGTCATTCTATATAGATCATAATGGTCAAAAATTAAAGTGTTTATAAATTCGGGCATTATTGTGCCAAAAAATAAAGAAACCATTAAAAAAGGGAAAATTGACAAAATGTGTTTTTTATCTAATTTAGTTATAAATACACCTAATCCAAATAAAATAATTGGAATATTACTTTTTTCAAAACTAATTTCTTTTTCTAATTCGTCTAAATTTTCTTCTTCTGTTCTTGTTTCTTGAAAATTAATATGATATAAAACACTATATATATTAAAAGAAAATGGAAGAAATAATGTAAGTAAAAGTGATATAATATATGTTTTTGTATCATCAAATTTAATAAAAAAATAAAACAAATAATTTACTATAATTATAACTAGACTTGTAATAATCACTAACAAATACATCATATGTTCACTTTTTTCTAAACCTACTTGTATTCTATGAGTTGAATTTTTATTTTTTACGGTTGTTGAAGCATCCATATAATATATATAATATAAATAAAATTATAAGTTTAGAATTAATAAAAACTGCACTAATGTGAAGAAAAATCACTAAATAATTTCTTAAAAAATGATATATAATATTTTATTAGTCCATCTATTGCAGTTGTTCCTAATAAAAATAGCCCAGCACTAAACGATACTTTTGCATCATAATCTGTAAATTTAACTGTTCTAAATGAATTAAACCGATATATCAAAAATAAACTTATATATATTCTCATAAATGATTGAATAGTAATTAGATATTCTGGCGCATTAACAGATAACCCTAATGTTATAATAAAATATAATATCCATGTAATATATATAAAAAAATCAAAAATATTATGTTGAAGTGTATTATATATTGCGCTCATATTATATATTAAAATATTTTAATTTAAACATATAGCGTATTTTAATATAAAATGAGTTTGCCATGCAGTCCTTTTGAACCTTGGAGTGATTTAGACCCTAATGATTTTACACAATGGTGGAAAAACCCCTATATCGTTAATCCAGCTAAGTTTATTGTAAAAAAAAATAAAGATAACATATATGCTTATTTTGTTATACAAGATACTACATTAACAGGAATTTATTGGCACTTGTCATATTGGTATTATGATGATCCTAATAGATATATTGAAAAAATATATGATTGGTGTTTTGATAAAGAACTAATAAAATTAAAACCCAAAGATGTCGTATCTTTAAAAAATAAAGATTTAATAAATTTTGATGTAAATGATTGTAAATATTCAGAAGAATCTCAAAAAAAATATTGTAAAATATTTATACGAAGAAGAGAGGCCGATAATATAGATTTAAGAATTTAGGTAAAATGTTAATATTTGTTTATATCAAAATTTATTTATATAAACAATATATAAATGAATATACATAGCTATATCGATCAACCATCATCTCAAAAACAACAAACGGTTTATTTAAGAACTTCTGAAAGAAATATACCGTCTCAACCTTTACAACCATATTTAGATGCTAGACCTGTTTTAACTAAGTATTCTATTTTACCTATTGTAGATGCTAGAAGACAAGTGGATACCCCTTTAATTCAACAATCAACGTATAATATAGAAAAAATATTTAATCCTGGAAATGATACCGCCCCTTGGTCGGGTTATGCGTCGAATATTAATAATGAATCGGAATTACGAAATCAAATATTTGCTCTTCAAACTTGCAGTCAAGCTACTTATATTCCTTCAAGTAAAAGCAGCCTATATAAGAGAAGTTGGGAAAATACTAACAAAGATCAACAACCATTTCCTAATTTATTTCAAAATGAACAATTTTGTCCTGTAAATCCCAATCGTAATCCTGAAAAAGTTGGATATGCACTGTTTAATAATTCTACAAGACAACAAACAAAAGATTTAACGAAAGAAACTAAGTGTAATTAGATAAATATATATTATTAAAATAAACTATATAGTTATGTCAAATGATTTAGTTAACCAATTAACGCTTAATTTTTTAATAAGCAAAACCCAACTTCAAAAATTAAATAAAAAGGCGAAGGAAACATCCGATCAAAAAAGGTTAAGAGAAATACAAGAATATAATGATCGTATTAAAAATCTATTTTGTGATTTGTTAGTTTGTCAGGCTCCAGATGACCTATTATTTGAAGTTAAAAATACTTTTGATCATTTTATTGATAAGGCTATATACTATTTTAAAGCTCATGATAATAATAATGAATTAGAAATGGAACGCTCAGATATTAAAGAAGATATTGATTATGAAAAAGAAGCTAGGGAAATTGAAAATGGGAATTATTTAGAAGAGGGACAAGAATTAGAAGAAGAGTTAGAAGAGGGACAAGAAGAAGAGGGACAAGAAGAAGAAGGACAAGAAGAAGAATCAGAAGAAGAGGAAAACAAAACTATTCATAATCCAGTCATTGTTAAACGTAAATATAGCATAACAAACTCAGTCGGTGTTAATGATATTCAAAAATTACCACTTAATTGGTTTGAAAATGTCCAGCAAAATTATAAAAAAAATCAAATAATTTCAAGAAAAAAAGAACCAATTATTTCGGATTCACATTTTAGCGACGTCAAAAAGAAAATATAAACTTATTATATTATGGTTAAAGAAAGTGTTAAGGTATACAAAAAAAGATATAAAACAAATAAACAAACAAATAAACAAACAAATAAACAAACAAAAAAAACAATGAAATTTAAAAAACTAAATTGTAGCACATCTGTTAAAAATAAAAATTACACTTGTTATTCAAATACTGAACTTTATAAATTAAGAGATATATGGAATGCTCGTCACCCTGATAGACCAATTAAAACAAAAAACCCCAAAGATATTTGGGATAAATTAAAAGAATATTATGCCACAATTTGTAATAAAGAATCCTGCTGGGTCCGAAAAATGGTCAAAAATACAAAATTAGAAAAAGATCTATTGGAAGCATTTGCACCTGAATCACCTAAAGATTGGGAAAAAAACCCTAATGAATGGTTGTCAAGTATTGACATAATACAAGTTATGAATAAATACGAAAAAGAATACAAATGTTTTAATTTTTTAGGACCATCTCCAATAGATTATGACACCCACAAAATAAATAATGCTTGTATTTGGGAAGAGTTATGCCATTTTAAATTATCTCAACATATAAAAGAAGGATATACTAAAATTGGTATAATATTCAATTTAGACCCACACTATAAAGGCGGAAGTCATTGGGTTTCATTATTTATTAATGTTAAAAAAAAAACTATTTTCTTTTTTGATAGCGCAGGAGAACCTATACCTAAACAAATTCATAAATTTGTAAATAATGTTATTGAACAAGGACACACACTTTCCAGACCAATTAATTTTAATTTTGATCAGAATTATCCGGTTGAACATCAATATGGAAATACTGAATGTGGTATATATTCCTTATTTTTTATTATAAATATGCTTCAAGATAAAATTAGTGGTCATTATTTAAAAACACATATTATAAAAGATAAATATATGGAAAATTTTAGAAATATTTTCTATAATAAAAATGGTGACATATAAATTATAACAAATAAATTATAACAAATAAATTATAACAAATAAATTATAACAAATAAAAATAATGAGTAAAATATATACATAAAAATTAAATTATTATGTATATATGAACAACTTTTCAAATTTACGAGAACAATTTACTAATAAAGAAAATCTTAATTTACTATGGAATGTTTTATTAGATGAATTTAATATAAATAATTCTAATAAACAATTAATAAATAACATTAAAATTGTATTTGAAAACAATATAAATCCATTTATTTTAAAAGCTAATCCTAGATCTAACATTATGGAATTAAATAAATTGTTTTTATCTCAAGTTGTTTTAGCAGTTAATAAATTACTTACAAATAATAATAATACAAGTCAAAATAACGTTTTTAAAAGAATTACAATTTCAGATGAAGATATTGTTAATGAACCATATAAAATAGAAGACATTCAATCATCAAGACAAAATGAGTTTGATAAAAGTCTTGAACAAAAACGTATGGATTTGGAAAATTATATGACACCTCAAAAACCCAAAGCACTTAATTTTTCAGATAACAAATTAGATTCTAAAATTACATCTATGGACTCCCTTATAGCAGAAAAAATGGCTGAAAGAAACTTAGAAATAGAACAATTACATAATAGCAATTTTAATACAACTATTAATACAGACAACTGGTTAACTCCAAAAGAAACATCGCTTAAAAATGAAAAAACTATTATTACTAAAAATAGTGAAAATAGTGAAAATAATCGTTTAAAATATATATCTATTGACAGTAATAATAATATTACATTATCCATTAATGAAACTCAACAAAAACAACAAAACACTGCAAAAAAAGTATCTTGGGATAATACATTATCAGTTGAAAATGAACCAATCGTAAACATTTTTAATAAACTTAAAAAACAACCCATAAAAGATGACATTATTGAACCAAATATTGATATTGAACAAGGTAACGAATTTGAACAAGGTAACGAATTTGAACAAGGTAACGAATTTGAACAAAGAACAACGCAATATGCTGAACAAAAATCAATTCCATTACCAAATGTTAAACAAGAAGAAATTATTAGAAATCAAACCACAATTATACCCTCTAATAATGAACCTATTTTACCTAAGACCGAAATTATAAGACAATTAAATGAAATGAATAAAAAGATTGACAATCTTTATGAAATTATATTGAAACTAACAAATTCAACTGAAACTCCCAATTAATAAGTTTCTCTTATAAATTCCACGTCGTCTCTGCCACGTTCAACCAGTTTACCAAGTAACAATGGTTTAACGCCAGGTATTTTTTTTGCTTGTATAACACTGTCATAATCATATACTTGTTTTGTATCTTTTCTTAGTACATAGCTTTTACCATCTTCCCAATCAAATTTAACACCTTCCCAATTAACTTTTTCAACATTTAACTCCGCAATTGTATCATTTTGATCTTGGCTATAATTTGGATTATATGAAAAATGATTAGCATCACTTTGTCCAAATGATAAACACACTAATCCTTCTTTGATGTTTGATTGAATATGGGTTGCACAATCAATTGATGCTTCTTTAATACATTTTAATATTTGCGATGACAATTGTTCCTTCATATTTGATGTTTCAAGTAATTTTTCATCAGATGATAGAGGAAGATATGGCACAAATTTTGACTGATCCTTTAATTTTAATTCAATAGCATATTCACTTTTCAATTGTTGTTGTGTAAATATCATTATATAAATAAATACTTCTACCGTCTGTAATTCTTTTGGTAAACTTTGATGAGAACAAATTCTTCTGGCACGACCAATAACTTGTTCAGTTCGCACCGGATGCCAATATGGCTCCATAATATGAACATATCGTGTATTTCTTAAGTTAATACCTTCAGAACCAGATGAAGTAATCATCAAAACTTTTATTATTTCACCTAAATTATTATTCGAACTTTTAGCCCTTAACTGCGTAGCAATATTATTTGGAATATAATCCCACATACCGTTATAAATATTTCGAATAATTTCTTTTTCTTCTGCCTTTTCAGTTCCCGTATAATGAGCATAACACGGTTTCCCCATATCTTCTTCACTCATATCTATATCCCACCCACCAATTCCATTCAGTTTAATTTTAAATTTAGCAAATCCATTTGCTTCTAATGCTAATGAAAAAATACCTATACCTTCCATTGATCTAAATGAACTATAAACTAAATGTAACCCTTTATGTTCTGGGTTGTTAATATTCTTTATCATTTCTAAAAATTTTGGACTATATGTTTTTAACCCTTCAAGTGATAAATATTCTTGAGAACGTAATTTTAAATATTCCATAGATGTTTTAATTGCTTCGGTATATAGATCATTAGCCATTTTTGCTAATAATACATCACCTTCTAGTTCTTCTTCAAGTTCATCTTCATGCATATTTATGTTTTCAATATTTATTTTGTCAATATTTACTTCTTCAATATCCTCATCAATATCCTCATCCTCATTATCACTATCTCCTCCTCCTTTTTTTTCTAATTTACGTCTTTCTTTTTCTTCCTTTTTTTGCTGTCTTTCCCTTTTAGCTTCTTCTTCCTTCTCTTTTTTAGCTTCATCTTTTACTCTTTTAGCTTCTGCTTTCTCCTTTGCTTTTTCTTCTAATTCTTGTTCCTTTGCTTCATCTTTCGCCCTTTTAGCTCTCGCTTTTTCTTCTAATTCTTGTTCCTTTGCTTCATCTTTCGCCCTTTTAGCTCTCGCTTTTTCTTCTGCTTTTGCTTCTGCTTTTGCTTCTTTTTGTCTTTCTTTTTCATCTTTTTGTTTTTTAGTATCCGCTTTAGTATCTTCTTTTTCATCATCCTTTTCTTCTAATTTTGCATTTAATAAAATTAATTCATTTTTAGTAGGCGGTTTTACCCGATCATTAAAAAACCAACCATAACCTACTTTTTCGAAATATTCTTTTATTGACATTTCTGTTAAGTCTCGTTTTAAATATTCTTGTATATAAGATTTTACTGTATTTACAAATAGATTTTTATAAGAAATTGTATCTGTAATACCTTCCACTAATGTTTCTTGACCTAACTCAATTATTTTCTTAGAAAGTTCTTCATCGTATTTATCCTGATTATCTAAATACTTATGTTCTAACCATATTTCTGTAAGTCTGGCTTTCCTTTTTATTTCTAATTTTTTATAGTCTTGTGGATTTGGACGACCTGGCGGTGTCGGCATAACATAATTACACGCTAAACGAGAAAAAATACGATATGATGATGATGGCTCTTTAAATGTGCCATTAATATCCACAATTCCTCGTTTATTAGACATTTTTTCAGTTTGTCTCTCTTTTCTTCGGTAGTCTTCATAAACCTTAAATTGATAGTCACTCATCGGTATTTGCACTTCGTGTCTATCAACATTACGATCATATTTAGGCATTAATCCTTCTTGAGCTGATCTAAAATACGACGTTAAACCCATTATTCTGCGTTTTAATTTATCCACATTAGTAATATTACCAGTATCTTTATTTATAAAAACATTAATAAATTCTTCTAATGTATCAGGTAATGCAGTATGCACTGAATATGTTGTTCCTTTCATAACACAATCTATATCATTTTTTTGTAACATTTGCACAATACGTTTAACAAAATCAGCATCTGTTATTTGACCTCTTTCATCGTATAATATATGCCCTTCTGGATCTCGTTGTATTTTTCCAAATTTATCACGTTTTTCCTTTTTTTCATTTGTTACTCCTTTATATATATATTCTTTAATTTTATTTTCCTTTATTTCATTTTCCGTTAATTTATTTTCCTTTATTTTATTTTCAAAACCAAAAGGATTACGAGTAACTGTTAGTGTATATGAACTAGGGACATAATCAAAATAGTCTAATGTTCTTTCACTTTTAAAAATATCTAGTAATGTATCCTTTGATAGTTTTTTCTCTGTTTTTGCTTTTAGTGTAAAACTCCAAGTTTTAATATACCCCCTCAAAATATTAAATAATATTCCTATTTCATTTGGATAATTAATTATTGGAGTTCCTGTTAATAACACTACTCGACAGTTATCCGCATTAAGCAAAAATTCATATAGCAAAAGAGGTAGTGTATCAGCGGGTAACGAACCTGGACCACGTTGTTTTTCAGAAAAATTAGACGTTGTATTAATAATATTTACTATTCTACTTATTAAATTATGAGCTTCATCTATTATTACAACTTTATTATCAAATATATTCTTTTCAAAATTATTTGTCATTTCTGCAAATGTGCTGTATCGTATACCATTAAAATTAATAAACGAATACTTATTTCCTATCATAATATCAAGCTGATCATTTAATGATTTTTTATCCGATGCTGATAATTCTTTATAATTTGTTGGTTTTTTAACATTAGTTAGCCACGCACCGTGTTTTCTTCTTATAAATTCTCTTGGTAATCCCAATGATCCCGATAATGGGTCTATCAGTGTTTGATTATCATCTATTGACACCCATTCCCAAAATTGGTTTTTTCTATATAATAAATCACCGCATTTCTTTATTTCTTCTAAATAATTCCTCCTTAATGCTGCAGGCGTCATAATAATAACTTGTTTAACGCTTTTCATTGCTTCAGCTATAGCAATAGAACCACACGTTTTACCAGCTCCAAGACCATGATATAATAAAAGACCTCTATACGGTGTATATAAATTCATATAATCTTTTATTATTTTTTGATGAGTTAATAATCCAATTTCTCCTGTGTCTTTTCCAATATCTTCACAACTTATTCCCTTTGTGTCATCTAATAATTCTTCCCTATACGGTTCAAATAAATTATTTATAAAATTAATAAATATTTCTCGATTATTCATATAATAACTTGAAACCTTTACATTAAATTTAGGTATTACTGGTAATCGTTTTTTAAGAGAAGTATCACCTATATTAATCATTAATTTAGGACCAAATTTAACAACTCCCATTGTCGCCCTTTTTCTTGTTCCCTTCTTTTTTGGTTTTACTTCTTTCTTTTCCTCCAATTCCTCTTTTTCTTCTTTCTTTTCCTCTTTTGTTTCTTCAAATATATTTTTTCTTGTTCCGTTTTTTTTCTTTGTTGGAATTGTTACCATTTCTTCATCATTTTCTTCAATAAACGGTTCAGTTGTTCCTTTAATTAATTGGTTTGGTGTTCCTTTAATTAATGGTTCGGTTGTCTGAAACACCTCTTTTTCCAATTCTTTTTCCAAATCTTTTTCTAAATCTTTTTTCACAGGTATCATTTCTTCTAGACGCGGGCCTCCTTCTGGTAATGATAATTCTTCAGGTATTTTTTCATCTTCTTCTAAAATTGTTATATTTTCATTTATTTTTTTGGGTTTTGTCTTTTTAATTTCTTCGATAATTGGAGCTTTTGATGGTTGTTGCGGTTTCTCTTCTAAAGGTTTAGCAAAACGTGACATTTTTTGTTGTTTAATTCTTTCCAAAATATTTATTGATAATTCACCTTTATCTTTATTAGCTGTAATAATTGTGGATTGTTTCCCTTTATTTATATCTATATCTTTATCTGTATCTTTATTAGCCGTAATATTTGTTTTTTGTTCCTCTTTATCTTTATCTTTATCATCCATAATATTTGTTTTTTTTACAATTTTAGGCTTAGGTTTAGGTTCCTCCTTTTTATTAACTTCTGATGTGTGAACTTTTAAAGGAATAATAGGTATAACTTCATGTTTATGTTTTAATCTTTCTTTTAAACGTTCTAAATAATCCATTTGTTATATATTTTCAATATATAAATTTTTATTATTTTATGTATTGAAAAGTATTTTAATTTTTAAATATTTATAATGTAAATAATTATTATTAAATTTCGTTATTAATATTTAAAAAAATTAAAGCTTCATTGCACGCAATTTGTTCTGCTTTGCGTTTAATTTTATGTTGACCCTTTCCCAAAAACAAAAATATTTTTCCATTATTTTCAACTATATAATCTTGAACCGCCTTAAAGCTATTTAATGTATTTATATGAACTGCTTGTTCAATATTTACACTATGAATCGGCTGACCTAAACATAAATATACTCCCATTTTATACCCTTCTTCCGAGTCGTGAACTATCTGTAAATAATGAGGAGTCACTTTAAACTCTTTTTGGATTTTCACCTGAAGAATATTTTTATAATTATCATCATTTTTTATAAGAGCAACCCAGTCAATATGTTTTTCAAACACACTTTCAATAAATTTTTGCGCCATTTGAAACCCCGGACCCGTTATAAACATATCTTGAAACCAACCCTCTTCATCCTTTACAATAATTTTATTAAAATCTAAAAATAAAGCACCAATAAATGATTCAAATAAACATCCCAATTTTTTTAAATTTGTTCTCGTTTTTTTTTCCTCTGCGTTACGTGATAAAATTAACCATTTGTGTAATCCCATTTCTAATGCTATTTTTCCGATTGCCTCATTTTTTACAATAGCTATTTTTTTCTCTGTCATAAACCCTTCATTACATTTAGGAAAACGCCTATATAATACATATTTTGCGACACATTCTAAAACACCATCCCCCAGAAATTCTAAACGTTCATTCGACTTTGTACTTAATGGCAAACAATCATCTGGTCTTTCAACTATCTTGATTTTTTGTTGTAGATTTTCAAAATCTGGACGTTTTGTATACGACCTATGAATAAATGCCCTCCTATATAATTCCATATTATGCACATTAGGCGGAATACCATATGTCGTAAGAATAGATTGAACGTCGTTCAATTTAATCTCAGTATTCAGATTATTGTACGGATTAAATATTAATCCTTCTTCCGTCCTAATTATATCTTCGTCTCTTATAGCTTGTTCAGTCATACTTATTATTATTATTATCAAATTGTGTTTAAGTTGTTTTCAATATTTATATTTGTTTTGAATAAAAAATTGATTTAAAAATATATTAGTATAATATTATTAGATTTATTAGAACCTTGAAAATGAATTACGATTTTAAAACAAATTGGGATGATGTCATATTACCATTGTTATCTCATCCGTTAATTAAAAAAAGTATTAAAAAAGGAATAACTAATTTTATTAAAGAGGGTCGATCCTACGAAAAAAAATATGATTGTAATAAGTGTCCTGCGGAATATTCAAGTAATGATGGATGGTTTACATACATAGTAGAATTTGAAGAGAATTTAACAAATAAATTTTTAGAAACAGGATTTATTAAAGAACAACCAATATTAGAAGAAGATATTGAAGCATTTGAAAGTCCAGAATATTTAGAATATGAAAAATATAAAGATAAAATTTTAGAACCTTTTATAAAACATCACAAAAAAACATCATTAAGAGCATATCAAATATTTGGCGCTTGTCATTGGTGGAATCCTACATTTTGTTTAACATTAGCTAAAATAATTTATCCAAATGAAAAATGGAATATACTAAAAGGACATTATCATACAACAGTTATTAATAATGATGAGACATTAATATTTGATATTTTATACTTTGATGAAAATGATAATACAAATGGAGGGGAAAATGCGATAAAAGAAGCTAATAAAGTATTACCATAAAAAAATTAAATTATATTTTTTTTAAATAAAAAATTGATTTAAATTATGTTAGAATAATTATTAACATATATGCTAATTATGGAAGAGTGGAAAGAACTTAAAATAAACGATAATTATGAAGTTAGTAATTTAGGAAAGGTTAAAAATAAAAAAACAGGGAGAATCCTTAGACTAGCAAATAAAGGAGGTTATATGAGTGTTGGTTTAAGTCGTAATGGACAATCTAAGACTTATAGTGTGCACCAATTAGTAGGCTTATGTTTTATAGAGAACCCAGACAAAAAACCACAAATAAATCATTTTGATAAAACACGTTCTAATAATAATATTAACAATTTAGAATGGTGCACTGCAGCCGAAAATAATGCTCATAAATTATTAACATTACAAGTAAAAACAAATCAAAATTTACAAATTTGGCGAGTAGATGTAGTTTCTAATGATAAACTAGAGTTATATAATTCTATTTATGATGCAGCAAAATGGTGTGTTGAAAATAATTATTCTCCTTCTGCTGAAACAGCACGAGGAAATATTAGTTATGCCGTAAGTGGTAGATATAAATCATCGTGCGGATTTAAATGGGTTTTAAATGAACAACCTGTTTTAGAAAATGAAATTTGGAAAAATGTAACTATTAAGGGAAAAACATATGATAATTATCAAATATCATCTTTAGGAAGATTTAAAAATGCAAAAGGAATTATTATGGAAAATTATAAACCTCATCATAGTGGTTATATTTATGCTAGAGTAAATTATCAAAAATGTGCATTACATATTTTAGTAGCATCAACATTTATTGAAAATCCGTATTCAAAACCAAAAGTTAATCATATTGATGGTAATAAAAGTAATAATGCTGTTATAAATTTAGAATGGAAAACCTATAAAGAAATTAGTAAACATACTTATAATATAGGATTAACAACTATATTTACTAGAAAAATTGGACAATATAATTTAAATGGAGAACTAATTAAGGAATTTAATTCAATTGTTGAAGCAATGAGAGAAACTAATATTAAATCAATTAAAGAAGTTCTCTATAAAAAACAAAATACATCTGGAGGGTTTATTTGGAAATATTTAGATTAATTTTATAATATTTTTATAATTTAATTTTTTATCTTTTGTTAGTATATACTATGGTCTACATGGGAGGGTCACGCAGCGCTCGCAATCAATCATCAATTGTAAATAGAACAAATACGTGTGGAGGAAATAAAAAAGGGGGTCTCGCACCATCTGTCGGTTGGTATTTGCCATCAAATCCAAATATGATTGGCGCCACTAATACTCAATTTGGTTTGCGTTGTATTCCAAATATGAGTATCCAAACACAACAATACGGATACCGTGCTACACGTACTGGACGTATGTAAAAATATTTATTATAACTTTATGAATTATTTTAAAAACTTAAGCTAATAATATATATTATAAAAAAATAATTTAATGATATCTTTACTAAATTATTTATAATGATTATTAAAATTGACACAAGAGAACAAGAGTTATTGACCAAATGTCAAAATACTATTGAAGGTAGTCCAAAATTCAAGGATATTAAATTAGTTTTACAAACATTACCTTTAGGAGATATTATTATTAATGATGGAATTAACGATTGTATTATTATTGAAAGAAAAACGTTATCCGATTTAGCAGCAAGTATTAAAGACGGGCGCTATGAAGAGCAATCATATCGTTTAAATGGATTAAATCATCATAATCATAATATCATTTATTTAATTGAAGGAGATATTTATCGTTTTAATGCTTTTAAGGAACGTTTCGATAAACAAACATTATATTCTGCAATGTTCTCGGTTAACTACTTTAAAGGGTTTTCTATTATGCGGTCAAATAATTTAGAAGAAACTGCTATGATCACGTGTAATATGGTATATAAACTTGTTAGCGGATTAAAAGCTGGTAAACTTGGTTTCTATAATAATATTAAGGTATCGAATGAACAAAATTCTAACGAATCATCGTCGAGTGAATCAAATACAAATAATTTAGATTCAATTAAGGAACCAACTGAAAAAGACTATTGCTCTGTTATCAAAAAGGTTAAAAAAGAAAATGTTACTCCAGATAATATTGGAGAAATTATGTTATGTCAAATTCCCGGTGTTAGTTCTGTTTCCGCATTAGCTATTTTAAGCCAATTTAAAACTTTACCCAATTTAATTAAATCTATTCAAGAAGATGAAACATGTCTAAATAATGTTTTTACTACTGATGCAAATGGAAAAAATAGAAAAATTAGCAAGACTGCTATAGCAACCATTATTAAGTTTTTAAAGATTTAGATATTTTTGCTCCACTTTTTAAAAGGTTTACTTATTTTTGCTCCACTTTTTTTAAAAGGTTTAGTTATTTTTGCTCCACTTTTTTTAAAAGGTTTAGTTATTTTTGCTCCACTTTTTTTAAAAGTGGATATATATATGAATCAAGAAGAATTTTTTAAAATTATTGGAATTATTGTAGTATGTTTTTTTATTATTTATATGACTTTAAAAATGTTTAATCTCCAAACCAAAGTGGTTGAAGGTTTAACTAACCCCGATGGAACAATTAGCGAATCTACTATTTCATCATCAGGTGAAGCCGGTAATGCTGTAGCATACGCAGGAGCTATTAAGGCACGCGTTGTTAAACTACAAGACGAACTTTTAATATCAAAATACAGAAAAGATTATGAAGCTATTATTATTAATTTAGATGACTATATTGGTTATTTAATGATTAAACTAACATTAAATATGAATCTTAAAGGTGATTTAGAATCTAATATTGAAACTATTGAAAAATTAGGTATATTAAAAAATTCAAAAGAATCTTTAAATGCTACTATGGCATTCTTAGATAAACAATAACCTATTTATTTTAGTAATATATAACTTATTATATAAAAATTTAAACTTGTAAATGTAAAACATAAACTATTCAAAATAATTAATCTATTTGGTATAGATTTCCTTTGTATTAATAACATATTTATTTGTTCTATTGATTTTACATTTAAATATACTGAACCAAATAAACAAGAAGATAAAATAATAAAATTATACATTAGATTTTACGTTAATTTAATGTATTATATTTAAATCAGTTTTTATATGTCAGTTTGTCATAATGTTTATTTAGCATAACTCTTAACTCCTCAAACTGTTGCCACCAAATATCAAACCTTATATATTCATCTTCGTTTATTTCTTCCCCTTCTTCTAAATCAATAAATTCAAACCATCCTTTATCATAAGTAATACGATTTAACAATTCCAATATTTTTCTAAATTCATCCTTTGGTATATCTTCAAAACTTATAATAGTTAACATATAATTATAACTATTGGCTTGCATACTAACATCCGTCGAATTAGCATTCCAAAATATTTCTTTCAATGTTAAATACAAATTATCATATAATGAGTTTTTCTTGAAATCATTACAATTAAATAAATGTATATACTCAATTCCGTTTATTCGTTTACCTGTCATATTATAATATTATTGAAATACTTTTATATTATAATAATAATTCAATTTTTTTTAAGGAACATTAATACTTACTTCATTTCCTTTATAATAATTCGCATCTACTAGTGCTTGCGTATATTTTTGACCTCCCCAGTTTGGGTCCATAGGATTATCACTATATAACATATTATAATTAGAATTTTTAATTTGATCTAGCGGTGATATAGAACCTACGTAATAATTAGATTGGTCAAACGTGGGATCAATTGATTCATTAAATTTTAATGGTAGTGGAACTGGCGTTGTTGGAGGTAAACCTCCTTCTAATTCAGTAACACTAGGTCTCACTTTATATACACGTTCGCCTTGTGCGTCATATGTATTTTGAACATACAATACTGGACAGCGAATTCCAGCACCTCGTTGCCATTCTAAAAATTCAGTATACTCTTCTAAATTATTGAATTCGATAGGATTAACTCCTGGAACGGATGCTATATTTGAATTATACAAATAAAATTTGGGGCCTTTTTGAATTAAAAGATTTGGACATCTTAATTCACCGTCTATGGTTGTTAGTCCTTCAAGCATATTAGGATTTTTTGTATAACATATATAAAAATGCAGTCCACCTAAAAATATAGTTAATCCAAATAAAATCTTTAGTACTGAATATGACATTATATATATATACTTTTAAAAAAAGTATAACAAATATACTTTTAAAAAAAGCATAACAAACTTTTTATAAAAGTATATATATATGCATATTTTACATATTAATTCGGAAGAGGATGCTAGTAAAATAGATGAAATGATTAAAGATGGAAAGGATGTGTTTATTATTGTTTATATGGAAGGGTGTGGACCTTGTAACGCAACTCGCCCTGAATGGGGGAAACTAGAAAGTGCGTTAGAGGAACAGTATTCTACAAATGATAAATTAGTTGTTATTGACGTAAATAAAGACTTTATAACAAACATTAAGCATATAGGAAATATAGACGGGTTTCCAACCATAAAATACATTGGAACATACGGAAAAACAGTTGAACCATATGAAGAAAGTTCCATTAAAAAAAAAGACAGAAGTATTGATTCATTTATAAACTGGATTGAATCAAAAATAAATACAGTAATTTCAACAACTCCAACTAGTTCTGTAAAAAATGTATATAATAGGATTTCACAAACAAAGAAACATAGTAAAAAGAAACATAGTTATAAAGGACATAATAAAAGACATACTAAAAGACATACTAAAAAACATAAAAAACATAAAAAGGGACATAAAGGTGGTAAATGGTCAAAAAAATATAAATTAAGTATCAATTGTAAGAAACCAAAAGGATTTTCACAAAAACAATATTGTAAATATAGCCGGAAAAAGTAACAAACTAACACACAAAATTGTCCTTAGAATATCCAATAACAGCACACGCTATTCGTTTTCCAGCATTTCCAGTTTTAAGACTCTCCGCATTACCTCCTTGACCACAGTCATCTTGATCTGCGTGAATGATTAATCCTCTACCAATAATATTGGCCTTTGTTCCACGTAATTTAATACATTCATCGTAAAATGAATATTTTGCTTCTCCTTTGTTGTTAGTTTGTAAATTTCCAAGATCTCCAATATGTCTTTCTTTTATTCCAGGACAACCGTGATTCATTTTATATGGATTAAAATGGGCACACATACTTGTGCATTTATCGCTTAAGTCTCCTGCCTCGTGAACGTGAAATCCGTGCAAATGATTAGGTTTTAATCCAATTATTGAAACATCTATTTTAATTTTATTGTCAATTTCTGTAAACTTAACAGTCCCTTTAATATTTTCAGTAAAAACTGCAATAGCCTTTATACTTTTATTTGTCATATTATAATTGTAATACATAAATAATAATATGTTATAACGAATATTTAAAAATGAAATACTGTTTGATACCGTTTATTTTCCGGTAGTTTTGTTCGTTTGCCTAAAAACTCGAAATACCTTTTAGATAACTTATATTCATCTGGTTTTTTATGTTTTAATACTTCGAGCCTAACCTTCATAATCATCCCAACTTGCCAAATACGTTTATGTGGATATTTTTTACTTTTATACAACTTTTCTAAATTAATTATAGTATTTTTAACGTCATTTGTCGTTGTATATTTAATATGAATTGTATCATTTGGGTTTTTATCAATATAAACATCAAATGATTTCTTAGGGTTATTTGGATTATATAAAAACCGTTTTTTTGTTTTGTTTTTTGGTGTTTTATCTCTTTTATACCGTTTATTCTTGTATGATTTCATAATATAAATAAATATTATTTAACAATAACTGTTTCTTTAATGACATTTGAAATAATTTTATTAATATTTCTTTTCTGTTCTTCTTCGGTTGAACCGCTCATTGAGTTTAACACAATTTGCAGATATTTATCATTGGTTTTTGAATTTACATCGTTGTAATCCGGATGTTGTTTAATCCATTCAGGTATCATCTTCATATTTTTATAAGCAACTGTTTTAATCGCTTTGGTAATTTTATCATTTGTTTCGTCTTTTTCCCATTTATCCTGATCTTTGATATATAATATATGCCGCTTTGAATCACTACAATGAAGAGGCCGTGAATGTGTATTCATATTTGAAAGCCCCTTTAAAAAGATTTTAGATATTCCTTCAGTATAACCAAGTCTCCCTGTTTCTTCTAAATCTTTTACACTAACAACCAAAGAATCAACAAAATCAGTTATATTCATTGCATCCTTACACGTTTCGTTTAAATATACATTTAAATTAAATTTGTTATGACTATTAACGTTGTTAGTATTAGTATAATTATTTCCACTATTTTTCGCCAGTTCACAAATCTTGTCGGTTAAATCTTTATTTTGTTCAATCATCTTAAGCATAAGTTCAGTTATCTGTTGGGTATTATTGTTCGCAAATACTTCGGCAACAGTGGGTTCTTTACATTTCTTGTTGTGATACCATAATGAGTTTCTAGCGGTATATTCTCTGCTACAATAAGAGCATTTATACGTCACGCTCTTTTCGGCGTAATTTTGTTCTATATTTGTTCTATTTAAATGTTTTGCAGTCGACTTATGTCTATCCCAATCACTTCTCTTACCGCATTTAAAGTGACAAGATAAACATTCAAAATCAGTGGTGTAAAATTGCGTATTTTTCATTCTATTTATTCTATATTTATAGAATATAAATTACGCCTAAACCCTTTTCCTTAAATATATGAAAAACTTTATCGTAACGCTTTTTTCACTCTTCGAAATGAATTTTAGAGCATTATGGTCACAAACGTAGTTTTAGCGTCTATTTTCCAAAGACTCCCTTAGGTTTCCTATATTGGACATTTATAAATGTCCATTTTCAAAAAGCTAGCCTACTTTTATTTTGAAAGTTAAGACTGACAAATTCTCTTAATTTTTGTTAGTTTATTTTATTACGATAAATGGTAACAAAATAATTATAATGTTTTTGCAGCATAATTTCCATCATTTATTAGAATTGTTAAAAAATTGAATTAAAAATAAATAGATAGGATATGTTATAATATGAAACTAATGGAACACACTTTTAAATTATTCGAGTTTAATGTTTATAATGATAGAAGAGTTAACTCGGACTCTGATGACGAAACAAATGTTAAACCCAAACAAGATACTTCGAAATTTATGATTCAAATGTTTGGAATCAATGAAGAAGGGCAAACTGCATCAATATTAGTCGAAGATTACACACCGTTCTTTTATTTAAAGGTAAAAAATAATTGGGGACAAACGAAAAAAACAGAATTTTACAATCATTTAAAATCAATAGTAGGTAATTATTATAAAGATGCTATATTAGAATGTAAATTAATAGAAAGAAAAAAATTATACGGGTTTGATGCTGGTAAAAATCATAGATTTATAGAAATAAAATTTGCAAATATAAATATTTATAATAAAGTAAAAAATTTATGGTATTGCGATGCAATAAATGAAGATGGTGAAAAAGAACGCAAATTAATAAAAAATGGTTATAAATTTGTATCTAAAGATGATATAACATTTGTTGAATTATATGAGGCAAATATCCCTCCCTTATTGCGTTTCTTTCATATTCGTGAAGTAAGTCCATCGGGATGGATAGCAATGCCGATGTCAAAAACAACACAAATAACTAACTTAAACAAGACTACTTCGTGTGATTATGAGTTTGTAGTAAATTATAAAAATGTAATTCCATTGAATGATAAGGAAGACAGTGTCCCTTATAAAGTAATGAGTGTTGATATTGAGGCATCAAGTAGTCACGGAGATTTTCCGGTGCCAATAAAATCGTATAAAAAATTAGCAACAAATATTGTAGACCATTTTACAAAACTGGGAGATGTTAGTAAGACTGAATGTAAAAAAATATTGTTTCAAATATTACAAGCCGCGTTTGGATTTAGTAAAATGAATAATATAGATTTGGTATATTCAAAGGAACAATTAAAAGATGAAAATGATTTGAAAACCCGGACGGAACTTTGGTTTAAAACAAAGGTAAGAGATTGTAAAGAGGGGTTAAATGAAGAATATATTATAGAAACGTTGTTTGAAAATGCCAACAAGGAAATGCTAAAAAAAGAAGAGGAAAAAGAAAAAGAAGATGATGGATCTGATGATGGATCTGATGATGAATTAGATGTTTTAGAAGAAGAAAATAATACAAGATGGAAGCCAGGATCTATTAATAACCTAAAATGCACAGACAAAGAATCCACAATAGTAGATATAATGATTGATAAAAAATTTCAAAGGGAAGTGAAAATAAATGAACTAATACGATCATTAAGAAACAATTTTCCGGCATTAGAAGGGGATAAGGTTACATTTATCGGGTCAACATTTATGAAATATGGGGATAACGATCCTTATCTAAATCATTGTATTGTTTTAAATTCGTGTGATAATATTATGTCATCCAATTCTCAAATTGAGACTTATAATACAGAAAGGGAAGTATTACAAGCCTGGACTAAATTAGTGCAACGAGAAAATCCGGATATAATAATCGGATACAATATATTTAGTTTCGATTATGAGTTTATGTTCAGACGATCTCAAGAGTTAGATTGTGTAGAAGATTTCCTAAAATTATCACGTAATAATGATGAGGTATGCGCAACAGCGGATTATAAAAATCCTGGGAAAATAGATATCGATCGAAGTTCAACAACATTAGCATCAGGCACGTATGAATTGGCGATTATTAAGATGAATGGTCGGCTACAAGTGGATATGTTAAATTGGTTCCGCCGGACGGAAAATTTGACGTCGTATAAGCTGGATTATGTAGGGGGGCATTTTATAGGGGATGAGGTGAAAAGTCTCTTACATTGGTATAAAGAGGACGAAGATGGGTTCGATATAACGCGAGTTGCTACAAATAATATGACGGGACTTCAAGTGGAGAGTTATATTCATTTCGAAGAAATAAATCACAGCAGCGATTATTATAAAGATGGGCAAAAATTCAAAGTTATAAATGTTTGTAAAGAAGAGGGGTGGTTTGAAATTTTAGGTATTGAAACCCCACGCGCAAAAAAGGTTAAATGGGGATTGGCAAAGGATGATGTTACCCCTAAAGATATATTTAGAATGACAAATGAAGGGCCTGAATCTAGAGCTATTATTGCTAAATACTGTGTTCAGGATTGTAATCTTGTTCATTATTTATTTAATAAAGTAGATGTTATAACTGACTTAGTTGAAATGTCCAAATTATGTAGTGTGCCGATGAGTTTCTTAATATTTAGAGGTCAGGGAATTAAACTAACAAGTTATGTTGCTAAAAAATGCAGAGAGAAAAAAGTGTTAATGCCTGTTATTGACAAAGGGTCTAAAAATGATGGTTATGAAGGAGCTATTGTATTAGATCCAAAGTGTGGATTATATTTAGATGATGCGGTTTGCGTTGGTGATTTTGCGTCACTATATCCTAGTTCAATGTTGTCTGAAAATTTATGTCCAAGTAGTAAGGTTTGGACAAAGATTTATGATTTAGCTGGGAATTTAATTTTGGAAACTGGAGAAAAACATATGAATGGTCAATATATTTATGATAATTTGCCTGGAATTGAATACGTTGATGTTCGTTTTGATACATATTTATGGATTAGAAAAACCGCCAAGGCAAAAGTAGAAAAGGTTAAATCAGGATACAAAGAATGTAGGTTTGCACAACCAACTATGAATGAACAAGGACAAGAGGAAAAAGCTATTATGCCTTCCATTCTTCAAGAATTATTAAAAGCAAGAAAAGACACTAGAAAATTAATACCGCAAACATCAGATGAATTTATGAAAAATGTGCTAGATAAAAGACAGCTTGCGTATAAAGTTACCGCAAATTCGTTATATGGTCAATTAGGCGCTAAAACGAGCACATTTTATGAACCCGATATTGCCGCATCAACCACCGCAACTGGTCGACTATTGCTAACATTCGCTAAAAAGGTGGTTGAAGAATGTTATACTAACACAGATATTGACAGCAAATATGGACTGGTAAATACAAATGCGGAGTATGTATATGGGGACAGTGTAGCAAATTATACTCCAGTTTATATAAAAGTAAATGATGAAGTTTGTATTTTAACAATTGAACAATTAGCCGAAAAATATGGAGATAATAATTGGGTTAATTGTGTTGAACCAGGAAAACAAGACAAAGAATTTTGTGAATTAAATAATGTTGAAACTTGGACAGAAAAAGGATGGACAAAATTATTTAGAGTTATACGACACGTATTAGCACGACATAAAAAAATGATGAGAGTATTAACTCATACAGGATGTGTTGATGTTACAGACGATCATTCATTAGTTAATTCAGATGGTACTGAAATAACACCAAATGATGTTCAAATTGGAACAGAATTATTACATAAACCACTTTTAGAAAAAATAAATGGAAGTATTTATGATAATGAAATATTTACGGCACATTTTGATAATATGATTGAGAGTGCTAAATATACTAACTATTTAAATAGTAAAGATGTCAAATTTAGAATAAATAGTGGAGACGATTTAAGTATTATTATAGTTCCAAATCAACTTGGATATAGAAATCCTATTGCTATAAAAAAAATACACAATATTGAATATTCGGGTTATGTATATGATTTAACAACAGAAAATCATCACTTTGCGGCAGGAGTTGGAAATATGATAGTTCATAACACAGACTCTGTATTCTTTAAATTTAACTTAACAGATAAAGCAACCGGAGAAAAAATCATAGGCGAAAAAGCATTAGAATTGTCTATTGAAATAGCACAAGAAGCGTGTCATCAAGTATCAAAAGTATTAAAGCAACCGCACGATTTTGAATATGAAAAAACATTTATGCCCTTTTGTTTGCTCGCAAAGAAGCGATATTTCTCGATTAAATACGGAACAGATTTTACGAAAGGCAAAAGAGATGATATGGGCAGTGCATTAAAGCGACGTGATAATGCACCTATTGTAAAAGATGTATATGGAGGTGCAATAGATATTCTGATAAAAGAAAAAAATATACCAAAGGCAATTGAATATGTAAATATGCGTTTACAAGAACTAGTAGATAGCAAGGTTCCTATTGAAAAATTAATTATTACAAAATCACTGCGTTCATTTTATAAAAATCCACAAAGTATAGCACATAAAGTGTTGGCTGATAGAATCGGAGAAAGAGAACCCGGAAATAAACCGACATCAGGTGATAGAGTTCCTTTTGTATATATTGTATATAAGGGGCCTGTAAAAAATAAAAAAATATTACAAGGAGATAGAATTGAAACGCCATCATTTATTAAAGATAATAATTTACAAATCGATTATTCATTTTACATAACAAATCAAATTATGAAACCGTTATTACAATTATTTGGGTTAGTATTAAAAGATATTTGGCTGTCACAAAAACCGCCGAGACGTGCGAAGGTTACAAAATTACAGGAAGCGATTAATAAAATTAAAGCGGAAACATTGGATGAAAAAAAATGTGATAAAAAAATAAGTAAACTGAAAGATAAAGAGGTTGAAGAATTAATATTTTCAAAGTATTTAAGAGATACAAATAATAATAAAAATGGTAATCAAAGTGTTGCAAAGTTCTTCACTATTAAGCCTTAGTAAAAGTATTTAAATTAATATATTATTATTAAAACATTTTTAATAATAATATTTTTTAGAATAATGTTGTTAGTTTAAAAAAATAATGATGAAGCAGTCACATTTTTATTTTGAGTGTGAGTTTGACTCACCAGTAATTCAATAATAGTTAACATTTTATTTTCCAAACATTTAACGTGATTTTTTAAATCATTTAATTCATCTTCTTTATCACTACTTTTATCGCTGTCTGTATCATTATTTTTTTCTTGTTCTTCTTCTACACATTTTTCTTCCTCTTGTTCGTCTTTTTTACAAAATAAATAACTACTTAATAAATCAGAATTTTCAAACTCTTCTTTAACTATTTTATACATAATTGCATTTGGGGTGCGCTTATGTTTTATGGCAATTTCATCAATTGACCATTCTAATAATTCGTGTTCTCGTTGTAATTGAAGACATTCATTAATAGTCCAATGTTTTCCTGTTCTTGTGTAATCCATTATATCTATATTATATAATATGCTGTCTTTATATTATTTTTTATAATATTATTTGATGGTATTAGATAGGTATATCATCAATATCTGTATCTGATTCTGAATCTTCATTCGCATTCGTATTCGTATTCGTATTCGTATTCGCATTCGTATTCGTATTTATATATTGTCGAATCATAATTCTAGTAATTTCATCTACTATACTAATAAATTGCGGACTATTAATATCAACATCCATTTCAGTAAGGTTATATAAATTTATATTATTAGGGGGTCTATTAGAAAGTTGAGAAGGTTGAGAAGGTTGAGAAGGTTGAATATTATTATTTCTAATATAATCTCTAATATCATATCTACATAAAGGGCACACAGTATTTCTTGTAAACCACTCTTGTAATGAATTTTCGTGAAATATATGCCCGCAATATAATATTTGTCTAACTTGATCATCATTATTAAATTCTTGTAAAGATATACTACATATTTCACTTGATGGGTTTTCAATATCATCATATCTTACTAATCTTGAAGCACTATTTATTTGTTCAGAAGTTGGTCTTAAAATATTATTATTTGTAATAGGTGTATTTAAAAAATTACTAACAATTCTTTCTACTCCAGTAGTAGGATTTCTTGCACCAGTATTTATATATCTTGTACCAGTATTTGTGCCAGTAGTAGTATTATTATTATGAGAAATAATATTAGGATAATTATATATATTTCGCATATTAATATTATTAACATTGTTAGGTTGAAGATCACTAATATTAGCTCTAATATCATATAACATTTCATATAATGAATCAATTTGATTGCTTATTAGATCATATTGATTGACATACATAACATATACTCTTTGCTGTTCAAGTGTTAAATTTCTGATATTAATAAAATTATGTAAAGATGACATCTTTTTAATATATTATATAATAAATGTTTAAATATAAATCATAATATAATTTATAATTAATTAATGAGTTTCGAAAAATATAAAGACAAAGGGTTATCGGGTTTAACTAATTTAGGAAATACGTGTTTTTTAAATGCAACAATGCAAGTATTATCACATACATATGAGTTAAATATGTTCTTAGAAATGAAAATATATAAAAAAAAATTAAATAATAAATACGATTCAGCGCTTTTACTTGAATGGGATGAATTACGTAATCTTTTATGGAACGAAAATTGTATAGTTTCTCCATTTAAATTTGTAAAAACAGTGCAAAAATTAGCTAGGTTAAAAGGTCAAGATATGTTTACGGGGTTTAATCAAAATGATTTACCAGAGTTTTTAATTTTTATAATTGATTGTTTTCACAATGCTTTATCTCGTGAAGTTAATATGACGATTAATGGTAAAATCGAAAATGAAAAGGATGAAATCGCTGTAAAATGTTTTGAACGAATAAAACAAATGTATGAAAATGAATATTCCGAAATTTGGAAAATATTTTATGGAATACACGTTTCTCTATTAGAAAACTCGTCAACTGGTAAAAAAATCAGCATAACTCCCGAGCCATTTTTTATAATTAATTTACCAATTCCATTAAATAATAAATGTCCAACTTTATTAGATTGTTTTGATCTTTATGTAGAATATGAATTAATGGATGGTGATAATTCGATACAAATTGAAGGAAGCAATGAAAAAGTCTCGGCAAAGAAAAGTATTTCATTTTGGAGCCTTCCTCAAATTTTAGTAATTGATATTAAACGATTTAATACAACAATGAAAAAAAATCAAGTGATGATTGATTTCCCCTTAGAAAATTTAGATTTATCCAAATATATAATAGGTTATGATAAGAGTTCGTATATATATGACCTTTATGGTGTTTGTAATCATAGTGGTTCATTATTGGGCGGTCATTATACTGCTTTTGTAAAAAATATGAATGATAAATGGTATCATTATAATGATACAACTGTTAGTGAGGTAAAAATAGCAGAACAAATAAAGACACCTAAAGCCTATTGTTTTTTTTATCGAAAACGGGAAACTAGAAAATAATTAATATAATATATAATATATAATAATTCTATGGATGATTCAGTTGATACATTAAGCACAGGTTTAGGAACAATAACAAATGATATTTATAATTATATAAATAATTTGTTATCAAATCCAAGTCTAATAATAATTTTAGTGGTCGTTTTAGCGTTATATAGTATGTTATTCTTATCTTTAGGTGATAATTCGTCAAGTCAATATTCAAGTAATACAATTTCAAGTTCGGGTTCATCAACCCTAACAATAATATTGGTAGCCTTTTTTATAATTTTAATAATAATCAATGGACTATTATATTTTTTTGGTATTGATATTATAGCGAAACTTAAAAACTTATTTACAGGAAATCCAGAAATCGACATTACTGTTGACCCCTCGAGAGCTGATACTAAAAAAAATGATGTCCCTCAAATATTACTGAGACCACAAGTGTTTAACATACCTGAAAATAATTTTGTTTATCCTGATGCTAAAGCAGTATGTTCTGCATATGGTGGTAGATTAGCGACATATAACGAGGTCGAAGATGCATATAAAAATGGCGGTGAATGGTGTAATTATGGATGGTCGGAAGGTCAAATGGCGTTATTTCCGACACAACAAAAAACATTTGATAAACTACAAGAAATTGAAGGTCACGAAAATGACTGTGGAAGACCTGGAATAAACGGAGGTTATATTTCAAATCCAGCAGTAAGATTTGGAGTAAATTGTTACGGTTTTAGACCAAGAATGACGGAAACAGATAGAGATTTAATGGAAAATAGTTCAGTATATCCAAAAACAAAGAAAGATTTAGCTATGGAAAAGCGTGTAGATTATTGGAGAGATAAATTATCGGAAGTATTGGTTTCGCCATTTAATTATAATAATTGGTCTAAATTATAATATTAATATATGTCTGTAAAGTCATCAAATAAACACATCAATAAAATATTAATATTAAAATATATAAAATATATAAAATAAAGTGGAGTAATATAGTATATAATTTTAATTATATGAAAAGTATTAAAAGTATCTAAATTATATATTTGTGCTCTACAAATTGGACACGAATTATTTTTACTTATCCAATTGCGGAAACACAATTGATGAATATATGGATTACATTTACAAGAAATACTAACATCTGAAAAATCTGATAATTTTTTAATTATATTATTTTTTTCAGTAGGTTGCCAACAAATTAAACAGACATCTTCTTCAATATTCATTTGATATATATAGCAATTTGATTTATTTATTTTTACGAGTTATTTATTTTTACGAGTTATTTATTTTTACGAGTTATTTATTTTTACGAGTTATTTATTTTTACGAGTTATTTATTTTTACGAGTTATTTATTTTTACGAGTTATTTAT
>Ga0315288_10000449_pt1 | contig 51275 bp, 49 predicted proteins | sample YL17G11_20_MG_FD_203454 | JGI IMG/M metagenome (GOLD analysis project Ga0315288, IMG submission 203454) | Sediment microbial communities from Yellowstone Lake, YNP, Wyoming, USA - YL17G11_20 | ecosystem: Environmental > Aquatic > Freshwater > Lake > Sediment | place: USA: Wyoming | collected... | reverse complement strand
CGTCGCCAGCACCTTCGTCAACGCCGACGTCAACGTCGTCTTCCCGTGATCGATGTGCCCGATCGTCCCCACGTTCACATGCGGTTTCGTCCGTTCAAACTTCGCTTTGGCCATCCCTTACCTCCTTTGGTTTTGGCGTCTTATGTCATCCAAGCCCACGACCAGAGTTGAACTGGTGACCCCATCCTTACCAAGGATGTGCTCTGCCAACTGAGCTACGTGGGCGTCCAACTTTGCTTCCTATATAAGCGGGAAACGGGATTCGAACCCGCGACAGACGGCTTGGAAGGCCGCCGCTCTACCAACTGAGCTATTCCCGCGTCTGGTGGGCAGGGAAGGATTCGAACCTCCGAAGCGTTTCCGCAGCGGGTTTACAGCCCGCCCCATTTAACCACTTTGGTACCTGCCCAACATTATTCATAGAATAATGACAGCTCGCTTCAGCCAGCGAGAGGATTTGAACCCCCGACCCGCTGATTACAAATCAGCCGCTCTACCAACTGAGCTACGCTGGCGCTCTATCCGCCTTCAAAATAAAAAAAGACTTCCCTCCAGGAAGAGAAGCTTAGAGAAAAGTCTATATATCAGAAGCTTTTTCTCTACGACCCGAAATTCTTAAATTGTGTAACAGCTCTTGGAGACAAAAAAATATGAAGCAGCACGAAACATGCTACAGAATTCGGAAATATTTGTCAAGAGAATAATTGAAAATAATCGTGCCAACTTGCCGGAAGCCGGTCGGCCAATCTGGAGAATCCATCATTATTGACAAAAATGCCCGATTTTCTTAAAATGGGGATAAATGTTCCGGGGAATTTGATCGTCTTCAAGATGTTCCCCTTTCCAGCGGGGAGAAACGGTCCTCCGGTCAGAGAGGTAACGTTATGGGGAAAACAAGGAATCTTCCGTTTTTCATCTTTCTCACCGGCGCGGCAGTCTTCGTTCCTCCGCAAGATCAGGTCCAAAAGATCCCGCGTCACGACGCGGCAGCCGTCGTCAAGCTCGTCCCCGTCCGCGTCTTGGACCTGGCCGGAAAGCCGGTGACGGGGCTGAAAAAAGAGGATTTCATCCTCTATGACAACCAGGAACGCAAGACCATCACCGAATTCGAGGTTCACGGCCTGGCCGATGTCGGCCCGGCCTTGCGAAAGATTGAGACCGCCCTGGGGACGACGCCGATCCCGGAACTGAGCCGCAAGTATTTCCTTTTGTTGGATATCCAAGGAAGCGACGTCAACGGGACCGCGAACGCCAAAAAGGCGGCCCAGGCTTTCGTCGATACCAAACTTCTGCCGGGGGATGAGGTGGCCGTTCTCTATTATGCTCCCATGACCGGTCTGAACGTCGTGGAATACTTGACGGCCGATAAAAACAAGATCAAGAAGGCTATCGAGCGGGCCAGGGAGAACACCGTCGATGTGGGCGGGCGGCCCGGTCTGCCCCAATCGGGGCCGGTCCCCAAGGAAGTCGTCATCATGCGGGCCGAAACTGAGGGCCCGGCAAGATCGGTGGACGAAACCGGCGCCGTCTCGATCTCGACCCATGGCGCGGTTCGCGGAAACGTTGATGCTGGAGCGAGTATATCCTCGTCCGCGCCCGGCCTGAATATCTTCGGCCGTTCAGGCCCGGATTTCCAATCGAACATCTCCGAGCTGGCCAAAGCCCTGTCATACGTTCCCGGCACCAAGAACATCATCTTTTTCTCCGCCCGTTCGGTCCCCAAGGAGATCGGCCGGGCCTTCGCCGCGTCCAACACGCCGGTTTTCGTAATCAACACCCAGAACTGGATCATACGGGGAGGCGTCAAACAGAAATTCCTCTGGACGGAACACCCTTTAAAAGAATTCGCCCAGGCGACAGGCGGGCAATATTTCGCCGACGTCATCGACGTCAAGACGATCGCCGACGAGATCCAGTCGCTCAGCGGCCATTATTACGTGCTGGGCTACTACGTCAGTGAACAATGGGACGGCCAGCTCCATCGGATCCGCGTCGAGGTGAACAGGCCGGAGTCCAAGGTCCTCGTCCAGGAGGGCTTTTACAATCCCAAGCCTTTCTCCCAATGGACCGACATCGAGAAAAAGCTCCAGCTCTACGACCTGGCCTTCACCGACAGGCCCGCCTCCCAGGACGTCTTGGAAATCCCCATGCAGGCTCTCTTCGTCCACGACGCCAAGGGTTCGAACGGCCTCGTTCTGATGAAGATCCCGATCGACGTCAAGACGGGGATCCCCCCGGGGAAAGCGGAGCTTTTCACGTTCATTTTTAACAAGGACAGCCGGGCCGTCCAAGCTGTCCGCGGAGAGATCAATGTGGCGGCCCTCGTCCAAAAAACCTTTTATCCGTACGCGACGGCCTCCCTGAAGCCCGGCGTCTACGAGCTCCGGTTCGTGGCCCGCGACATGACCACGGGGCAAGCGGTCCTTGGGAACTCCGAGCTGACCATTCCCGAGCCTGATCCTTCCGGCGTCTCGTTCTTTTCGCCGCTCGTTCTCGTCCGGGGGGATGAACCGCTTTACATCCAGATGTCCTTGCCGAAAAGAGAGTCTCAGAGATCCTCGCTGATCAATTTCTACCCGCTCCTGCCAAAGGAAGCCACCCCGCTCGTTAAGAATCTGGGGGCGAAAGACAAGACGCTTCTGGCCGTCCTTCCCGCCGAGTTCCCGTCCGGGCCGGCGCCGACGGTCACCCTGGACTTCCGGCTGAAGGGCAAGAATTCCGGCGAAGAATTTCCGCTAGAAACGAAGATCCTGGATTCGAAAAGATCCGGGACGACGCGGAGCGTCCTCGTTCTCGAGATCGATCTGCCCGACCTGGCGCCCGGGGATTACGCCTTGGAGATCGCCGTGACCGGAGAAAAGCCGAAGATCCGGGCTCTGACGAGAACGGATCTCATAAAGAGATAAAGAGGTCCGTCCCCTATTTTTTGATCGGCGCGAGGGGCGCGTTGTTGCGCATCATCCGCCCCCGCTCCAGGCTCTGTTCGAGCATCCGGTAGAACTCGATCTGGAAGAGGACATACTTCGCCTTTTGGACCGTGGTCAGGCTGGACTCGAGATAGGACTCAAGCTCGTCGTCCTTCTGCCGGGCGAGCCGCTGGGCGTCTTTGATACTTTTAATCCTGACCCCGATCTCGGCCTCGTTCGGAGTCATCTCCGCGACGAGCTGGCGCAGCTTCTGGATGTCGGCGGTCATGTCTCTCTGGATCTTCATTTTGTCCTTTTCGATCCGGTTGACCGTGGGGAAGAACTTGGCTGCCTGCTCTTCGGTCAGGTCCAAGGCCTGGGTCAGGCGAAGCAGCCTCAACGTGGCCAGGTTCTCGCGCACCCTCTGGCGGTTCTGCCCGCCGCCCTGGCCTTGTCCTTGGCCCTGGCCGAAGGCCGTTCCGCCCAGAAAAACGAAGAACGCCAGGGCTAAACTGACCTGTTTGGTCTTCATCATTCCCCTCCTAAATCTTCAAGACTTTACTGATCTCAGCATCCAGGATCTGGACCTCTTCGTCGGACAAGCTGTCCAGGAAGAGCGAATTCCCGTAGAGCAGATGCTTGACCTCGGCGCCGGCTTCTCCGGCCTCTTCAAGGATCGAGGCATGGATCAAGGAGTTGAACTCCGCTTCGAGGTCCGTATTGTCCCCGATCTTCTCGTACAGGCTGTTGACCTGGTCCGGGAAGGCGAACGGATACATCTCCAGAACGCGTCTGTCCTGGAAGAGTGTGAGATACAAGCCTAAACCGACGGCCAGGACCGAGGCGGCTCCGGCCCACGCCCAGCGCAGTCCGGGGAAGAACGCCGGCGCCTGCCGCGGCCGGAGCTTGAACTCCTTTTGCTCGGCCGGGCCGGTCCTGGCGAGGTTCGCTTGAAGCCGGGCGATCGAATCCTGCCAGTACTCGCGAGAGAGGGCCGGTCCGGTCAGGCTCTTGGCTTCACCCTGGATCTTTTCCAGATGGAGTCGATAGGCCCGGCATGAGCCGCACGCCTCCACATGGGTGTCCAATTTCCACCGCTTCCGGACGTCCAGGTTTCCGTCGATCCCGTCCGAGATCCATTTTTCATACTTACGACATCTCATTTCACGCCTCGCTCAGATACGGCTGGAGCCGGGCTTGGAGCTTCTTCCGGGCCTTATGCATCCTCCAGGACACCGTGCTCTCCGAACAGCCGAGGAGCTTCGCCGCCTTGGCGTGGGACATCCCCTGGAGCACGACCAGATTGAAGGCGGCCTTGTAGGCCGGAGGGAGTTTCTCGATGGCCTCCTCGAGCTTCTCCTTGAGCTCTTTTTTAAGCGAATCGCCTTCGGGCGACAGGGCCGCGTACTCCGTCCTGTCGAACACCGCCGCGCTGTCCTCGAAATCCTCCCGGCCCTTTTCCCGGCCTTTTTTCTTCAGGTGGTTCAGGGTCAGGTTCACGGCGATCCGATAAGCCCACGTATAGAAGCTCGACCTCTGTTTGAAGCTGCCGAGGGCCTTATAGGCGTACATGAATGTTTCCTGGGTCAGGTCGTCTGAGTCCTCATGATTGCGTGTCATCCCGAAGATCGTATGGTAGATCTTTTCCTGGACGCGCCGGACGAGCTCAATATAAGCCTCCATCTGGCCCGATTTCGCTCGTTCGACGAGAACGTCGTCCGCCAGCTCTTGCCTGTTCTCATTCATAGGATTAGACAGGGATTATATCAATTCCTTGGGGCCATCCCCATGTTTTTGACGATCAGACGGCAAAATCCTTCCAGAATGGCTAAAAACGAGGAACCGCCTCGTTATCGAAGGCCCGACCAAGGGGAGCCATCCGCGGCAGGACCCGCCTCGCGGACGCCGCGAAAAAACGTTCGACGGTCGGTGTCTTTTAGGGTTGACCGTCCTTCGGAATGCTGATATTATTTGGTCTCCCATTGAATAATTAAAAAGGATCATCTCCCCCATGATCGAACGCTATACCAATCCCGAAATGGGCGCCGTCTGGACCGAGGACAACAAATACCGCCGATGGCTCGACGTCGAAATCGCCGTCTGTGAGGCCTGGACGAGGCTGGGCAAGATCCCGGCTCCGGCCTTGAAGCGCATCAAGAACAAGGCCGGTTTCGAGGTCAAGCGGATCGAGGAGATCGAGAAGGTCGTCAAGCACGACATCATCGCCTTTCTCTCCTCCGTCGCGGAAAAAGTGGGCGAGGACAGCCGTTTCATCCATCTCGGCCTGACCTCCTACGACGTGGTGGACACGGCCCTGTCCCTTCTCATCCGTGAGTCGCTCGAGAAGATCCGCCGGCGGCTGGTCGATCTCAAAAAGGTCCTCCGCCGGGAGGCGCTCAAGCACAAGAGGACGATCTGCATGGGCCGGACCCACGGCATCCACGCCGAACCGGTCACCTTCGGATTCAAGGTGCTCGTCTGGTACGCGGAAATCGGGCGCCATATCGACCGGGTCGACCGGGCCATCGACGTCATCAGCGTCGGCCGCATCTCCGGCTCGGTCGGGACGTACATCCATTTGGATCCTCGGGTCGAGGTCGCGGCGCTGAAGAAGCTGGGGCTGCGGCCCGCGCCCGTTTCGACCCAGGTCCTCCAGCGCGACCGTCACGCCGAGGTCTTGAGCGTGTTGGCCCTCGTCGCTTCGACGCTTGAAAAATTCGCAGTCGAAATCCGGCACCTCCAACGAAGCGAGGTCCTCGAGCTCGAAGAGCCGTTCACGAAAGGCCAGAAAGGCTCTTCCTCTATGCCCCACAAGAAGAACCCGGTCCGCTGTGAACGGATCTCCGGACTGGCCCGTCTCGTCCGGGGCCATCTCCAGGTCGCCTTCGAGAACATCCCCCTCTGGCACGAGCGGGACATCTCCCACTCCTCGGCCGAGCGGGTCATCATCCCGGATTCTTTCACCCTGACCGACTTCATGCTGACCGAGTCCATCGATATCATCGGGAACTGGCGGGTCCATCCGGAGGCCATGAAACGTAACATCGGGGCCACGCGCGGCCTGATCTACTCTCAACGGGTCCTCTTGGCCTTGACCCAGAACGGCGTCCTTCGCGACGATGCCTATCCCCTTGTCCAGAAGAACAGCCTCAAGGCCTGGGACGAAGCGCTCGATTTCAAGGCTTTGGTCCTGGCCGATCCGGATATCCGCAAAACGCTCTCCGTCGCGGAAATCGAGGCCTGTTTCTCCCTTCAGCCTTATCTCGAAAAGATCGATTACATATTCAAAAGGGTCCTCGGCCATGAAAGTTAGAATCCTCGTCTCCTTCAAGGACAGCGTCCTCGATCCCCAAGGCCAGACGGTGAAGAACGCCCTGCACACCCTAGGCTACAACGCTATCCGCGACGTCCGGCAGGGCAAGGTCTTCGAGATCGATCTCGCCGGGGTGTCGAGGGCGGAGGCCGAAAGGATCGTCCCGGAAATCTCGGACAAGGTCCTAGCCAATCCCATCATCGAAAAGTTCACCTGGCAGATCATCGAGGAATAGCCGCCGTGAAGTTCGGAGTCGTCGCCTTTCCCGGGTCCAACTGCGATTTTGACGCGTTTTACGCTTTCCATGACGTCATGAAACAGCCGACGGTTTGGCTGTGGCACAAGGACCATAGTCTGAAGGACGTCGATTGCGTCGTCCTGCCCGGCGGATTCTCTTATGGCGATTACCTGCGCTCAGGCGCCATTGCCCGCTTCTCGCCCCTCATGCAGGAAGTGGGCGAGTTCGCCGCCAAGGGCGGCTTCGTCTTGGGGATCTGCAACGGATTCCAGGTCCTGCTCGAACTGGGCCTGCTCCCGGGGGCCATGCTCCGCAATCAGCACCTCAAATTCCTCTGCCGGTTCGTCACCATCAGACTTGAGAACGCCCGGACGCGCTTCACCCATAAAGGGCGGACGGGGCAGATCCTGCGGATCCCCATCGCCCACTTCGACGGCAACTATTTCGCTCCGCCCGAAATGCTCGAGGAGATCGAGGCGAACAGCCAGGTCGTCTTCCGCTACACGGACGCGGAGGGCCGCTTGACCGGGGAGGCCAACGTCAACGGTTCGCTCCACAGCATCGCCGGGCTGACGAACAGAAAGGGCAACGTGTTGGGGATGATGCCCCATCCGGAGCGCGCCTCGGAGACGCTGCTCGGCAGCGTGGACGGCCGGGTGATCTTCGAGTCCCTGATTTCGCGGTTCTGAATGGAAGGGCCATGATCGACCAGAAGATCCTCGACAACCACAATTTGACCCGCGGCGAGTTCGACCTTATCGTCAGTCTCATCGGCCGCGAGCCGAACCTGACCGAGCTCGGCGTCTTTTCGGCCATGTGGTCCGAGCACTGCAGCTACAAGAGCTCAAAGTTCTATCTCAAACAGCTGCCGACAAAGGGGGCGAGCGTCGTCCAGGGACCGGGCGAGAACGCCGGCATCATCGACATCGGCGATGGGCAGGTCATCGTCTTCAAGATCGAATCGCACAACCACCCCTCGTTCATCGAACCCTTCCAAGGTGCGGCCACGGGCGTCGGCGGGATCCTACGCGATATCTTCACTATGGGCGCCAGGCCCATCGCCATCCTCGATTCGCTCCGGTTCGGACCGCTGACGTCGCCGAAGAACCGGGCCATCATGGACGGCGTCATCTCGGGGATCTCATCCTACGGCAACTCGATCGGCGTTCCGACCGTCGGAGGCGAGGTCTATTTCGACGACTGTTACGCGCTGAACCCGCTGGTCAACGTCTTCTGCCTGGGCCTGGCTGAAAAGGACAAGGTCTTTTACGCCAAAACCGGCGGCGCCGGCAATGCCGTCCTTTACGTCGGCTCGAAGACGGGCCGCGACGGCATCCACGGCGCGACCATGGCCTCGGCGGAGTTCGGCAAGGAGACCGAGCACAAGCGGCCGAACGTCCAGGTCGGCGATCCGTTCAAAGAAAAGCTCCTGCTCGAAGCCTGCCTCGAGGTGATGGACAAAAGCCTGATCGTCGGCATCCAGGACATGGGGGCGGCCGGGCTGACCTGCTCGACGGCCGAGATGCCGGCCAAATCGGGCACGGGCCTGGAGATCGATCTAGACAGAGTGCCGCAGCGCGAGGAAGGAATGACGCCCTATGAGATCCTCCTTTCGGAATCGCAGGAGCGCATGCTCATCGTCGCCCTTCCCGAAAAGGTCAAGGCCGTCCGCGAAGTCTTCGCCAAGTGGGACTTGGACGCGGTCGAGATCGGACGGGTCATCGACGGCGGCCGGATGAAGGTCCGTTTTCACGGCGAGCTCGTAGTCGACGTGCCGGTTTCGGCTGTGGTCGATCTGTGCCCTATTTATCAACGGCCGGTCGCTCCGCCGGCGGAAACGACCCCGGCCGTCCGGCTGACCCATCCCCTCCCCGAGGACCACGGTCGCCTGCTTCTCGAGCTCCTGGCGTCGCCCACCATCGCCGACAAGGAATGGGTCTTCCGCCAGTATGACCACATGGTCCAGACTAACACGATGCTCCTCCCCGGCGCGGACGCCGCCGTCCTAAGGATCAAGGATTCGAAAAAAGCCCTGGCCGTCACTCTGGACGGCAATTCGCTCTACGCCCGGCTCGACCCGCGGACGGGCGGCCGGATCGCCGTGGCTGAGGCCTGCCGGAACCTGGCCTGCGTCGGCGCGCGCCCGATCGGCGTGACGAACTGCCTGAACTTCGGCAATCCCGAAAAACCCGAGGTCATGCGGCAGTTCAAAGAGGTCATCGAGGGCATGTCCGAGGCCTGCCGGGTCTTCGGGATTCCGGTCACAGGCGGGAATGTCAGCTTCTACAACGACACCGAAGGCGCCTCGATCCATCCGACCCCAGTGCTCGGCATCGTCGGGCTCCTGAAGGACATCGACAAGGTCGTGACGCCGGGATTCAAGAGCCCCGGCGACGCGATCATCCTCCTCGGCGAGAACACGGAGGAGCTGTCCGGCTCGGAGTATCTCAAGGTCCATATCAAGGATGAAAGCGGCCGGCCTCCGGCGATCGATCTGGCCGGGGAAAAAGCGGTCCAGGAGACTTGCCTCGCCGCCGCCGAAGCCGGGCTCCTCCGCTCCGCCCACGACCTGTCCGAAGGCGGGCTGGCCGTCTGCGCCGTCGAAAGCGGATTTTTGAGTGACGACAAGCTCGGCTGCGAGCTCGACCTGGACGACGACATTCGGACGGACGCGCTTCTCTTCGGGGAGGCTCAATCCCGCATTTTGACGACCTTGACGCCTTCGAACGTGGAGGCGTTTCTCCACCTGGCCCGGCTGAACGGCATTAAAGCCCGGGTCGTCGGGAAAGTAGGCGGGGACGTCCTTCGCATCCGCCATAAAGGAAAGGATGTCTTGACGGTCCCCGTCAAGACATCCTTTGAAACATGGAAAGAGGCGATCCCCAGGCATTTCTCGTTCCAACGATAGATCCGATCTTCATCGCAGATCGCCCGGAGGCGGAAAGCACGGCGCGCTCATAGGCGCTTGGGCCAAAGGAGGGAGCCATGACCGATGAGATCTTCGTCAGTCCCAAAAAGCACGGCCGGATTATGGTCCTGCTTTCGGGTCGCGGCTCGAACTTCATGAAAATCCATGATGCCGTTCGGGACGGCGAAGTAGACGCGGAGATCGCCCTCGTCTTCAGCAACAAGGAGGACGCTCCCGGCCTCAAGATAGCCCGGGAGCGCGGACTCGAGACCCTGTTCCTCAACGCCAAGCTCTATCCCGACAAGGAAGAATACGACAGGGAGATCATCCGCGAGGCCAGCGAACGGGGGATCGACCTCACCTGTCTCGCCGGCTATATGAAGGTCCTGACCCCGCTCTTCTGCACCGCCTTCAAGAACCGGATCATGAACATCCATCCCGCCCTATTGCCGTCGTTCCCCGGGCTTCACGTCCAGCAAAAGGCGATCGACTGGGGCGTCCGATTCTCGGGCTGCACCGTCCATTTCGTGGCGGCGGAGGTCGACATGGGCCCGATCATCCTCCAGGCCGCTGTGCCCGTTCTGCGGGACGACACGGAGGAGACCTTGAGCGCCCGCATTCTCGTCGAAGAGCACAAGATCTACCCCGAGGCGGTACGGCTGTATTTCGAGGGCAAGATCGAGGTCCAAGGCCGCCGCGTCCTCATCCGGGAATGAACGGCGGGGCCGGGATGGGCCGATCAGCGGGCGACGACCCGGTGGATCTTTTTCTTTCCCGCCTTGAGCATCATCCCGTCCGGGCCGACATCCCTGATCGTTAAAAGCCGCTCGACGCTTTCGAGCCGTTCGTCGTTGACGTAGAGCCCGCCCTGTTTGATTAAGCGCTTCGCCTCGCCCCGCGACGGCGTCAGCCCGACATCGGTGAACAGCTCGGCCGGGCTGATCCCGGTTTCCAACCGGGCGCGCGGGACCGTCGTCGTGGGGAGGCCGGCGATGTCCTTATCCCCGGATCCGCCAAAAGCCGCCGCCGCCGCCGCGCGCGCATCGCGGGCCGCCGCCTCGCCGTGAGTGAGTTTAGTCGCCTCGTAGGCCAGGAGCCTCTTCGCCTCGTTGATCTCGCTGTCCCTGAGGGCTTCCAGGCGGCGGATCTCGTCGAGCGGGCAGAGCGTGTAGAGACGGAGGAAGCGGCCGACGTCGCGGTCGTCGCAGTTGACCCAATACTGGAAGAAATCGTACGGACCGAAAAGCCCCGCCTCGAGCCACACGGTCCCCTGGGCCGTCTTGCCCATCTTGGCCCCCGAAGAGGTGGTCAGGAGGGGAAACGTCACGGCCTGGGTTTCGGCCCCTTCGACGCGGCGGATGAGGTCCACGCCGGCCAGGATGTTCCCCCACTGGTCGTCCCCGCCCATCTGGAGCGTGCAGCCGTACGTCCGGAAAAGGTGGAGGTAGTCATAAGCCTGGAGAAGCTGGTAGTTGAATTCGATGAAGGACAAGCCCTTCTCCAGACGGAGCTTGTAAACCTCGGCGGCCAGCATCCGGTTGACGCTGAAATGCCGGCCGATATCGCGGAGGAAACGGATGTAGTTCAGGGACAGAAGCCAGTCCACGTTGTCGACCGCGATCGCTCCCTTCCCGTCGAAGCGGAGGTAACGGTCGAGCTGGGCCAGGATGGCCTTCCCGAAAGACCGGATCGTGGATTCGTCCAGCATCTCGCGCATCTCGGTCTTGCCGCTCGGGTCGCCGATCATGGTCGTCCCGCCGCCGACGAGGGCCAAGGCGCGGTGGCCCGCCCGCCGGAGGTGCATCATGGCCATGATCGGCACGAGGCTTCCGGCATGGAGGCTCGCGGCCGTGCTGTCGAAGCCGATGTAGAACGTGACCTTCTTTTCGCCGAGCATCTTCCGCACGGCGTCCTCATGAGAGACCTGGGCGATGAAGCCGCGGTCCTTCAGTTCGTCGTAGATGTTATCGCTCACGTCCGCCGATCTCCTTTATCCGCGGGAAAACCCGCCCGAGAACTTCACGGCTTCCTTATTTTATAGCACAGCGCCTGGCCGGATACAATCGGACGGGGAGTCGACCACGGACCGTTTCCTGATTTCCAGCCGGGGCGCAGACTCATTCAAAGAGGGTGTCGGCCGCCCGGACCCAGGCCGGCAGCCTTTCCATCAGCCGGACCATGATCGTCCGCGTCCGTTTCTCATAGATCTCGATATTCCCATAGGCTTCGCCGCCGCGGACCCCGACGATATCGCTGACCGCCCGCAGGATCAGGCAGGGGACATTGTTCCTCTTGGCGATGAAGGCGATGGCCCCGGTCTCCCAGTCGCCGGCGAGGGCGCCGAACTTCTTTTGCAGCACCGGGATGTCGGCGGGCTGGAGATCCCGGTCGGCGGAAATGAGGAGCGATTCGATGACGCGCTCCGGATACGGTTTCCTCAACCAGGACAGGTCCAGCCTCGTCGCGTAATCGGCGATGGCCGCTTCGGCGTCCCCCATCATCTCGACGATGTCGTAGACGACGGTCGTGGTGACGAGGAGGAGATCGCCGGTCCGGACGCCTCCCTCGAATCCTCCGCACGTCCCGATGTTCACCAGGAGGCGCGGCGTCCAGCGGTCGATGGCGTATTGGGTCGAAGCGGCGGCACTGATCTTGCCCCATCCGCCGTGGAAATAGACGACGGACAATTTTTTGTCCCCGACGGCCATGGTCCTTGAAACGAACTCGCCGAACGGCGTTCCGGAGGCGGCCTCTTTGGCTAAATGAGCGCGGACGGGTTTCCATTCCGCGTTTGCCGAGATCAAGACGACGACATCGGTCCTCTGGGAAGGCGCTGAGCCGGATGATCCCGCCGTCCCGGCCGCCAGGACCAAAAACAGGAAGCCGACGCATCTCAGCCTCAAGGGAGAACCTCTTTGACCCGCCCGACGACTCCGCTGACCAGCCGGACCTTCATCCCGTGGGGATGCGTGAAAGACTTCGTCAGGATATCCGCGACAATCCCCTCGGTTAACCGTCCCGACCGCTGATCCCGCTTTTGGACGATGCGCACGCGCGCGCCCGGCTTGACCCCGACGCCGTTCTTTCCGTCCATGGCCGCCTCCGTCAACCCTTCATGACGCCGATGGGAACGACCCGGGCGACGAGGCGGCCGAGGCCGACCTCATCGGACACCCTGACGACCTCATCGACGTCCTTATACGCGGCGGGGGCCTCCTCGGCGACGCCCTTCCAGCTCGTGGACCGGAGCTCGATCCCCTTTTTCGCCAAGTCGTCGCGGATCTGCTCTCCGCGGAATCGCCGAACGGCCTCGTGCCGCGACATGATCCGGCCCGCGCCGTGGGCCGTCGAGCTGAAGCTCAACGCCTCGGCCTCGGCCGTCCCCGCCAGGAGATAGGAAGCCGTGCCCATGCTCCCGGGGATGATCACCGGCTGGCCGACGGACCTGTAGGCCTCGGGCAACTCCCTCCTCCCCGGCCCGAAGCTGCGCGTGGCCCCCTTGCGGTGGACGCAGAGCTCCTTCTCCCGGCCGCCGACGGTGTGCGTCTCGATCTTGGCCACGTTGTGGCAGACGTCATAGATCTGGCCCATCGGGGCCGAACTCCCCAGGACCTTTTTGAAAACGTCCCGGACCCAGTGGGCGATCATCTGCCGGTTGGCGAAGGCGTAGTTCACCGCCGCGCACATCGACCGGTAGTACTCCCGACCCATGGCCGAGCGGATCGGCGCGTGGATGAGCTCGCGGTCGGGCAGGCCCTCGACGCCGAAGGCGCCCTCCATGGACTGGATGTAGTCCGAGGCCACCTGATGGCCCAGGCCGCGGCTTCCACAGTGGATCATGACCAGGACCTGGCCTTCGCCGTCCAGGCCAAAAGCGCGGGCCGTCTCAGGGTCGAAAATCCGGTCCACCTTCTGGATCTCGATAAAATGGTTCCCGGAGCCGAGCGTACCGAGCTGCGGGACGCCGCGCTCCACCGCCCGGGGCGAAACGCGGCTGCCGTCGGCCTCCTTCATCCGGCCTTCCTCCTCGGTCATTCGCAGGTCGTCGGCCGTACCGTATCCGTTCTCGACGGCCCATTGGGCGCCCTTGACCAGGATCTCCTTGAGCACGCCCACGCTGAGCTTCGTCACCCCGCCTTTGCCGACTCCGGCCGGGACCTCCTTGAAGATCTCGGCCAGGAGCTCTTTCCGTTTCGCGGCGACGTCCTTCTCCGTGAAGTCCGTCCGGAGGAGGCGGACACCGCAGTTGATGTCATATCCCACCCCTCCTGGGGAGATGATGCCCTCCTCCAGGTCGAAGGCGGCCACCCCGCCGATCGGAAAGCCGTATCCCTGGTGGGCATCGGGCATGACATAGGACATCCGCTGGATGCCCGGCAGGCAGGCCACGTTTTCGGCCTGTTCAAGCGTGGAATCGCCCCGAACCGATTCGAGAAGTTTCCGCGAGGCGAAGATCCGGGCCGGGACCTTCATCTCGCCGTGTTTCGGGATCTCCCAAGTGTTGTCGTCGATCCGCTGCAGTTCCATGGCACCCCTCACATATCGACCACGACCTGGATGGACCAGCCGTCGCAGCCGGGCTCGATCTTCATCTCATTATAAGTGACGGCCTTGACCTCGCCGAAGATCTCGTACGGGCCGCCCGCCTCATCGCCCCAGAAAACGGCGCCCAGGCGGAAGACCCCGCCGGAGGCCTCCATGAGCTTCACCTCTTCGACACCGCCGAGGAGGAAACGCTTCGTCTCGTGAAGATATAGGATCTCCTCCAGAAATTTATAGAGAAGCTGTTCGAGGTCCCGGCCCTCGACCGTCACGGGAATGGAGCGGAGAGGCTTGATCGTCCACCAGTCCCACATAAGCGAGGCCGTGGCCAATGCGGCGTTGGCGAAGGTCTCCTCCCGGGTCGCGCCGAAGGCCCGGAACTTGCCGTCGGCGGTATGCGGCAATATCCTGTATCTTTCCATTTCTAAATAATATAGCACAATTGACTTCAAAAGAGGCCTTTGATATGAAGGCCCTAGGTAACTACTCCTGAAAAATACCGGCGATGGGGGTTCGGCAGTCCGGACAGGCCCCCTCGCGGACCCGGTTCATCTCCACTCGGAATCCCCGGCGCTGGATGAGCGGCCGGAAGCAATGCGGGCAATACGTGACATCGCTTTCCCCTGAAACGTTGCCGATATAGACGTAGCGCAGGCCCGCTCTCCATCCGATGGCGAAGGCCCGGCGGAGGGTATCGACCGGGGTCAGGCCCGCTTCGGTGTACTTGTAATCCGGATGGAACCGGCTGATGTGCCAGGGCATGTCGGGATCGACGCCGGCGATAAAGCGAGCGATGTCGCCGAGCTCCGCGTCGCTGTCGTTCAGGCCGGGGACGACCAGCGTCGTCACCTCGACCCAGATGTCGAGCCGGCGCATCAGACGGATGGAATCGAGGACGGGCCCCAGCCGCGCCCGGCAAACCTTTTCATAGGTCTCCTCGCGGAAGGCCTTGAGATCCACGTTGGCCGCGTCGAGATACGGCCGGATGGTTTCGAGGGCCTCGGCCGTCATGAAGCCGTTGGTCACGAAATTATTGGCCAGGCCCGCTTCATGGGCGAGCTTGGCCGTGTCATAGGCATATTCGAAAAAAACCGTCGGTTCGGTGTATGTGTAGGAGATACTCCGGCACCCCCGGTCCAGGGCGATCCGGACGATCTTCTCGGGCGAAAGCTCTTCACCGCGTTCGACCGCCCGGCCTTTCTTGGCCGCCTGGCTGATCTGCCAGTTCTGGCAGAACGGACAGCGAAAATTGCAGCCGACCGTAGCGATCGAGAACGACGTCGATCCGGGCCAAAAATGGAAGAAGGGTTTTTTCTCGATGGGATCGACATGGGCGGCGATGGCCTGGCCGTAGACATGGGTCATGAGCCGCCCGCCGCGGTTTTCCCGGACGCCGCAGACGCCGAATTTGCCGGGGGCTAAGTCGCAACGGTGGGAACAGAGGGCGCACACAGCCCGCCCGCCGTCGAACGCTTTGTAAAGCATCGCCTCTCTGATCATGATCGCATCCGGATCCCCACGGCTATTATAGAAGATGCCGGAGGAAGACTCAATCGAGGGAGGCGCCCGAGAGCGCCGCGGAGATCACAGAGAGGCGGAGGGACAGAGCTTGGCCAGTTTGCACTCCGGGCATTTCGGCTTGCGCGCCTGGCAAATCCGGCGGCCATGGTTCACCAGCAGGTCATTGAAATCGAGCCAGTCCTCCTTGGGAACGATCTTCAACAGGTCTTGCTCGATCTTTTCGGGGTCCAGCTGCCGGCTCAGGCCGAGCCGGCCCGAGAGACGCTTGACGTGGACGTCCACCGCGATCCCTTCCGCTTTGCCGTAGGCCGAGGAGAGGACGATATTGGCCGTTTTGCGGGCGACCCCGGGCAGGGTGATGAGCTCGGCCATAGTCTCCGGCACCCGCCCGCCGAAATCGCCGACGATCTTGGAAGCGGAGCCGATGATGCTCTTGGCCTTGTTCCGGAAAAAACCCGTCGGGCGGACGTACCTCTCGAGCTCGGCCCGGTCCGCCGCGGCGAAAGCGACGGCGTCGGGATACTTCTTAAAGAGGGCCGGGGTGAGCTTATTGACCCGCTCGTCGGTGCACTGGGCGCTGAGGATCGTGGCCACCAGGATTTGGAGCGGCGTTTCGAATTGGAGGGCCGTCCGGCTCCCGGGGTATTCCCTCTCCAGGATGCGGATGATCTTGACGACGCGGTCCTTGGCGGATTCCATGAGCGCTCCTAAGATGGGGACATATCACCCAATCATACGGGAACACCTACCGATTGTGGCGAGTCTCCTCGCCGGCCAGGGCGTTCTTCAGGAATTCCTCGGTCATCTTTTTCATGACAACCCTCCTTATAGTTTGACCATCTTTTCGATCGCTCCCCGCGCTCGATCGGCGATCTCGGGAGGGACCTGAACGCGATGGACCATCTGTTCCAGGGCAAGAGCGACTTTCTTCAAAGTGATCTTTTTCATGTTGGCGCAGAAGGCCAGGTCGTGGGCGGGATAGAAATGCTTCTCCGGGTTATCCTTCTTCATCCGGTAGATGATCCCGGATTCGGTGGCGATAATGATCTCTTTGGCCTCGGTCGTTCGGGCCTCCTTGACCATCTTGCCCGTGGACAGGACCTTGTCGGCCAGGTCGATAACCTCGGGCCGGCATTCGGGATGGGCCCAGACGACGGCGTCCGGATGGGCCTTCTTCTTCTCGCGGATATCGCGGGCGAGGATGTTGTTGTGGACGTAGCAGGTGCCGTCCCAAGGGATGATCTTTTTGCTGGTTTGGCGGGCGACGGTGGCGGCCAAGTTTTTGTCCGGCGCGAAGAGGACCTCGCGCCCCGGGACGCTCTCGACCACGGCGACCGCGTTGGACGAGGTACAGCAGATATCGCACTCGGCCTTGACCTCGGCCGAGGTGTTGACGTAACAGACGACCTGCCGGCCGGGATAGCGGTTCTTCCAGGCGACGAGCTCCGCGGCCGTGATCATTTCGGCCATGGGGCACCCGGCGCGAGGGTCGGGGATGAGAACGGTCTTCCGGGGGGAAAGGACGGAAGCGGTTTCGGCCATGAAATGGACCCCGCAGAAGACGATGACGTCCTCCGTCGCGGCGGCCGCCTTCTGGCTCAGCTCCAGGGAATCTCCGATGAAATCGGCGATGTCCTGGACCTCGCTGATCTGATAGTTATGGGCAAGGATGACGGCGTTCCGCGCCGTCTTGAGTTCCCGGATCCTGGCCGTGAGCCCGTCCTTGCTCAGGTTCTCGATCATGGCCGCCTATTTCGCGATCTTGGCCCCGCAGGAGGCGCAGGCGGCGTCGGCCTTATTCGTGTATTTCCCGCACTCCGGGCATTCGACAAAATCGATATCGCAGTGGTGGCAGGAGCAGACCTCTTTCATGCCCTCGAGCGGTCCCTCGCAGTAGGGACAGGAGCAGGTCTCCTCGTGCTCGTCGTGGACATGGGCGGGAACCGCTGCGGCCGCGTCCCGGGCGCCGGGCGCGCTTTTGTGGCGGAAGTCCTTGATAGCCTCGTGGAGGGCGTCCGCGCCGAGATTGGAACAGTGCATCTTGTTCTTGGGCAGCCCGCCGAGCTCCTCGGCCACTTTGTCGTTGGTGATGGCCATGGCCTCGTCCAGCGTTTTTCCCAAGGCCATCTCCGAGACTATGCTCGACACGGCAATGGCCGCGCCGCAACCGAAGGTCTGGAACTTGATATCGGACAGGCGGTCGTCCTTGACCTTGATGTAAAACGCCATCATATCGCCGCAGACGGGGTTGCCGACCTGGCCGACCCCGTCGGCATCGGGCAGGGTGCCCACGTTGCGCGGATTGGCAAAATGGTCCATGACCTTATCGGAGTAGATCATTGGGGGTTCTCCTTAAGATAGGCCGTGTAAAGCGGAGACATCTTCCGCAGGCGCTCGATGATCGGCGGGAAGGACTCGATCACAATGTCGATATCCTCGGCCGTGGTGCCCTCGAGAAGGCTGAAGACGACGGACCCTTGAGCGGTGGCGTGGTCCAACCCCATGGCCAGGAGGACGTGGGACGCTTTCAGCGCCTTGGACGAGCAGGCCGAACCGCTCGAGACCGCGATCCCCTTCATATCGAGGCTGAGGAGCATCGCCTCGCCCTCGACGAACTGGACACAGAAGCTGGCGTGGTGCGGCAAGCGGCCGTCCCGCGGCCCCGTCAGCAGAATGTGGTCGACCCTTCGGGCCAGACCGTCGATCAGCCGATCGCGGAGGGCCTGGGCCTTCGCCTCTCTCTCCGCCCGTCGGGCCAAGGCGATCTCGGCCGCTTTGCCCAGGCCGACGATGGCCGCGACATTTTCCGTTCCGCCGCGACGGCCGCCTTCCTGGATCCCCCCGTCGATTTGGGGCAGAAGGCGGGTTCCTTTTTTCAAATAAAGCGCGGCGCCGCCTTTGGGACCGTAAAACTGATCCCCGGCGAGGCTCAGGGCATCCACGCCGAGCGCCTGGACGTCGATGGGAAGGCTGCCGGCCGCGGCTACGGCGTCCGTGTGGACGGGCACGCCTTTGGCCCGGCAGAGCTTGGCGATCTCGGCCACGGGCTCGATCGCGCCGACTTCGGAATTGGCCAGCATCACCGAGACGAGGACCGTCTCCTTGGTCATCGCCTGCTCCACGGCCTCCGGACGGACGGTGCCGGCCCCGTCCACGGGGACGAGCGTCGATCGGAAGCCGAACTTTTCGAGGCTCTTCGCCGCGTTGAGAACGGACTGGTGTTCGACGGCCGAAAGGACGAGATGGGTTCCCTTGGCCCGGCCGGCCAGAGCCAGGCCTTTGACCGCCAGATTGTTCGATTCGGACCCGCTCGAGGTGAAGATGATCTCGGCGGCCGTCGCGCCGATCAGCCGGGCGACTTGGCCGCGGGCATCCTCGACGGCCTCGAGGACCGTCTGGCCCTCGCCGTGGAGGCTCTGCGGATTCCCGAAGCGCTCCTTTAAGAACGGCAGCATGGCCGCCAACGCGTCGGGGTGGAGAGGGGTGGCGGCGACGTGGTCGAGATAGATTCTCCGCATGGTCGATGCCTTCAACGACGGGGACGTGTCCCCTCCCCTTTAGATCGCAACGACTTCTTTGACTTCCGGGACTTCCTTTTTGAGGATCCGCTCGATGCCCATCTTGAGCGTCAGCTGGGACATCGGGCAGCCGCCGCAGGCGCCGGTAAGCTTGACCTTGACCACGCCGTCGGCGCCGACGTCGACGAGCTCGACGTTGCCGCCGTCCGCCATCAGGGACGGCCGGACCTTATTCAAAGCCGCTTCGACCTTCTCTTTCATCGGTGTCTCCTTTACGCATCCCGGGCCGCCCGCAGCGGCCTCAGGAACGTCCTATTATAAGCGAAACGCGCCGCCTTTTCCATCTCATTCTTTACTATTCCTATAAAGTTTAGATTTCGATGATCCTCGCGGGGCGCCTTCTCGGATCACGAGCACTTGTTCCAACCGCAGTTCGGGCAGGTCGGGCACTTCTCGTCCGGAAGCGTGGCGCCGCACATCTTGCAGATCGACTGGAAGAGGTCCTTCGAATGGTTCTTGACCGAGCCGAAATGACGTTCCAGGACCTTGGCGATCGCGTCCGGGATCGACGTCACCAGCCCGCCCTCGGTGAAGATCGGCTCCGACCCCCCGATGCCCTTGAGCTGGTTGACGACCTCCTTGGGATCCACGCCGCTCCGCAGGGCCAGCGAGACGAGGCGGCCGATCGCCTCGGCGTCGGCCATCGTGGTGTAGCCGCTCTTGCCGATGCTGGCGAACACCTCGAACGGCTTCTGGTTGAAATAGGAGATGGTCACGTAGAGGTTGCCGAAGCCCGTTTTGATCTTGTCGGTGACGGAGGTCAGTGTGTCCGGCCGCTCCTGGGGCAGCCGCTTTTCGGCCGGCGCCGCCTTGCTCAGGACCTGGTCGTCGCGACAGCCGTCGCGGTAGATCGTGATCCCTTTGGTGCCGAGATCATAAGCCAGCAAGTAAGCCGTCTCCACGTCCTTCAGCGTGGCCCCGTGCGGCAGATTGATGGTCTTGGAGACGGAATTGTCGACATGCTTCTGGAAGGCCGCCTGGGTCCGGATGTGCCCCTCGGGGGGGATGTCGTGGGCGGTGACGAAATAGTCCGGGGGCTTTTTCCCCGGATTCCGTTCCTTCCATTCCTCGTAGAGGGGATGAAGGTCCTTGATCTCGGAATCGATGATGCGGGAGGTGAACTCGAAGGCGAACACCGGCTCGATGCTCGACGAGCAGCCGGCGATCCGGGAGATCGTTCCCGTCGGGGCGATGGTGAAGACCGTCGCGTTCCTCATCTTCGTCCCCTTGTAGACCGATCTGGCGATGTTCGGGAAACTGCCGCGGAGGCGGGCCAGTTTCCGGGACTCCTCCACGGCCGTCCGTCGGAGGAAGGAGGCCAGCTTCTCGGCGAAGGCCAGGGCGGCCGGCGCGTCGTAGCGGATCATCGTTTTGATGAGGAGGTCCGCCCAGCCCATGAGCCCGAGGCCGATCCGGCGGTTGCCCTTGGACATGGCCTCGATCTGCGGAAGGGGGTATTTGTTGACGTCGATGACGTCGTCGAGGAAGCGGACGGCCACCCCGACGACCTTGGCGAACCGGTCCCAATCGAAGGGCTCCTTCCTGTCGGCGAGGAAGAAATTAGCGACGTTGATCGATCCGAGATTGCACGACTCATAGGCATGGAGCGGCTGCTCCCCGCAGGGATTGGTCGCGTCGATCGTCCCCAGCTCCCGGGTCGGGTTGTCCTTGTTGATGCGGTCGATGAAGATGAGGCCCGGGTCGCCGATGGCCCAAGCCGATTCGACGATCATCCGGAAGACTTTGCGGGCATCCTTCCGATCGACGGCTTTTTTCCGGTAGGGATCGTGGATGACGTAGGAGGTCCCCTTCTTGACCGCGTCCATAAAAGCATCCGTGGCAGCGACCGAGATATTGAAGTTGCCCAGGGTCTTGCCGTCCTTCTTCACGAGGATGAACTCCTCGATGTCCGGATGGTCGGCCCGGAGGATGCCCATGTTGGCTCCCCGCCGCGTGCCGCCCTGTTTCACCGCTTCGGTCGCGGCGTCGATGACCTTTAGGAACGAGATCGGGCCGGAGGCGACGCCCTGGGTCTTCTGGACGAAGCTCCCCTTGGGACGTAGCCGGCTGAAATCGAATCCCGTCCCGCCGCCCTCCTTATGGACGAGGGCGGCATTCTTGACGGTCCCGAAGATGGACTCCATCGAATCCTCGATCGGGAGGACGAAGCAGGCGCTGAGGCACATCCCCCGGCCGGCGCCGGTCAGCGTCGGGCTGTTCGGCAGGAAGTCCCGGGCCATCATGACGTCGTAAAACGTCCGGGTCCAAGTCCGCCGGTCCGCGGCGTTCCGCTCGGCGCCGGCGACGTGCTCCGCCACCCGCCGGAAGAGGTCGGACGGGGTCTTGTCCAGGAGATCGCCCTTCTCGTTCTTCATGTAATAGCGGGCCTTCAAGATGCGCAGCGCGTTCGGGGAAAAGCCTTGCGTGTCGGTCATGATCATTCCTTTAGTCCCGTCTTAACTCGACCAATTTTATAGTATTAGTATGATAGAACAAATCGCCCTTTTTTGGAAGCGATTTTCCGCGAAAAACGAACGGCCTCGAAGACCCTCGTTCGGCGGCGGCGCCCGCATTTTCAGGGGCGCGCCGGCCGGCGCCCACGACAAGACGAGGCCGGGGAGCGTTACGCCCGTAAGTTCAGATCTTATTCATCGGCTGGCCGCAGCAGAGAAGAACGTGCTCCTCGACGCAGCCGCAGCTCTGGTCGATGACGACGCGATAGCCGCACACGCGGCATTCGAGCTTCGGGGCTTTTTTGGCCTTGGGGGCGGCCTTTTTCACCGGCTTCGCCGCCTTTTTGGATTTCGCTTTGGCTTTGGCAGGCATGGCTTCTCCTTTGTTCGCTTTCGAGACCTATTCCCAATCCAGGAGTCTCTTCTGGCCTTGGAGCGCGCGGATATCCGTCGCGTCCTGGCTCACTTCAAGGCATCCCTTATAAGATCGGTTCCCATCCCGGACCGCGAAATAGCGGATGTGGATGAACCGTCCCCGGCTGGTGATCCAGAACTCGGCGACGTCCTTGGTCCCCGATTTGAAGGCTTTGAGGATCGCCTCGACGATATGGACGCTGGCCGGCGGATGGCAGTTCAGGACCTTTCGCCCGATGACGGCCGGGCTGCGGGAGAAGATCCGCTCGGCCGAGTCCGAATAATAACGGACCTCGTCGTTCTCGTCGACGAAACTGATGTCGAGGGGGAGGTGTTTCAGGACCAGATTGACGAGCTCCGGCGTCAAGGCGCCCGTCTCGAGCCGCAGGGCCTGGTCCGCCTGGGAGTATCTCGACATCCTCAGGTCCTCCGGGCCGAGTTCGAAGGCGGGTTTCCATTCGGTGCCGGGCGTGATCCAGGCGTAGCCGACGACCTCCTCGCCGTGTTTGACGCGGGCCCAATCGCGTTCGTCCAACGTTTCGAGGGTCATCGGGAAGAGGATTCTTTCTTCCTTATAGATCATGTCCCGGATCTCGGTCAGAAGCTGGCGCCCCATGGCCAGCGTTTCCTCTCTCTTGGTCCCTGTGATGGACTCCGCCATTTCCTTAAGATGGGCGCGGATGTCGTCGTGGATGGCCCACATGACCTTGCTCGGCCCGCTGACGTTGCGGTCCTCGAGCAGGGGAAAGAGCTGGTTCTCCTTTTTCAGGTAATGCTTTTCGATCTCGGACAGGGTCTTGAGCTCCCGGATCAGCGGCTCGCGCGCGACGGCCGGAAAGACCGAGGCGGGCGCCGTCCTCAGGTCGCCCAAGGCCTTCTCCAGGGCCGTCAGGATGGATTCAAGGGCGCGGTTCTCGGCCATGAACGTATGGATCGGATGCCCGGGGATCGTTCCGGGAGGGGGTTGGCCTTCAAGAGATTCTTTGAAGACTTGGACGTGGACATCGCACAGTCGCTTGACCTCGCTCTCGGGCATGCCCTCTTCGATCAATTTCTGTTCCATCTCGGGGATCTCGGTCGGCCCGAGGTCCTTGATGAGATCGGCGAACCTCTTCCTCAGGACTCCGATGTCGATCCCGGCATGAAGATCGCGGATGATGTCCTTGAGCACTTCCAGCCGCGCCGCTTTGTCCTTGAAGGCCGTCTCGCCCGCGTCCGCGGGGGCCGCAGCGCCGGGGCGGACGTCTTCGCCGGTCACGCGCCCGATCTCGCCGGCGAGCGCACTCAACAGGCTGTCGGCCGGCATATCGCCCAGACCGGCGACCTGACCGAGCGTGGCCAGCTTTCCGACCGTCTTCCGCAAGACCGGATTCCTGAGCTTGGCGAACTTCGGGGAATAAGCCGCCAGGAATTCCAGGAGAAACGGATAGGTTTTCAACAGGTCGTCGAGCTTGGTTTTCGGATCGATCCGCATTTTGAGGCTGTCCTTCAAGCGATGATGTCCGCCGAGGCGGGCATCCGGATTTTCGAGCAGTTATTTATGACACGAATCGGGCCGAATTTCAAGGCATTTACGCCACGATTCTCGGGATCCCCGATTTTCGATCTCATCGATGCGTCCGAGGATTCAATTTCAGGTCAGCGATGGGAGGGACAATTCCCCCGGATGGACTCCATATCCAAGAGGCCGTTCATCGTGTCATCCCTGAAGATCGTCTCATCCCGTTCGACGCCGGTCGAGATCAGGCCGGCCTGGGCCTCGATGAGGTCCTCCAGCAGGAGAAGATAATCCTTGAATTCCTGCGGCAGCGCCCCGAACTCCTTCAGACCGTGGACGGGGGATTTCCAGCCGGCCACGCGGCGATACTCCGGCACCACTTTATCCAGGATCCAGGCCTCGGTCGGAAAGCTCCGGAGCTTGCTTCCTTTATAGGTATAACCCGTGCAGACCTGGAGCTCCTCGAGGCCGTCGAGGACGTCCGGTTTGGTGATCGCCACTCGCTCGATTCCGTTGACCCGGCAGGCGTAAGCCACGGCCACCGCATCGAACCAGCCGCACCTCCTCGGCCGCCCCGTCGTCGCGCCGAACTCGTCGCCTCTCCGGGCGATCGTCCGGCCGGCCTCATCGAAAATCTCAGTGGGGAAGGCCCCCGATCCCACCCGGGTCGTGTAGGCCTTCGTCACGCCCAGGATAGCGTCGATGTTCGTCGGGCCGACGCCCAGCCCCGTGCAGACGCCGCCGGCCGTGGAATTGGACGACGTCACAAAAGGATAGGTCCCGTGATCTATATCCAGGAGCGCGCCCTGGGCCCCCTCGAACAGGACGGATTGGCCGGCCAGGATCCTCTCGTCCAGGAGCAGGGCGACGTCCTGGATATGCGGTTTCATGGCGGCGGCATAACCGGCATAGTCCTCGAAGATCCGCCGCGCATCGACCTCGGGAAGCCCGTGGCCGCGGAAGAAATCGTTCTTTTCCTCCACGTTCTTGGCGATCTTGTCCTTCAGCACGTCAAGGTCCAAGAGGTCCCCCGCCCGGATGCCCCGGCGCGCCGCTTTGTCCTCATACGCGGGACCGATGCCTCGGCAGGTCGTGCCGATCTTCCGTTCGCCCAGGCTGTCCTCGCAGTACTTTTCGAAAAGACAATGGTAGGGCAGGATCAGGTGGGCGTGGTTGCTGAGGACGATGTTCCTCGGGTCGATGTCGGCGTTTTTTTTGAGCGCGTCGATCTCGTCGAGAAACGCTTTCGGGTCGAGGACGACGCCGTTGCCGATGACGCACAGGGTCTTCGGATGGAGGATCCCGGAGGGGATCAGGTGGAGGACGATCTTCTTCCCGTTGGCGTAGACCGTATGCCCGGCGTTATGCCCGCCCTGATAGCGGGCGACGATGTCGAACGAGGGCGTGAGCAGGTCGACGATCTTCCCTTTTCCCTCATCTCCCCATTGCGTTCCTAGAACGACGATATTGGCCATGGCTTCCCTCGCTAAAAATGGACCGCCGCCTGAGCGCGGAACACGTTGTTCTTGAGCTCGAGGTCGCTTTCCTTATGAACATCATATTCGAACTTGAGAAGGATATTCGGGTGGACGGTGGCGATGAGCCCGAACACCCAGAGGCTGCGCCTGTCGAACAGGCCCAGGCCCGCAGTCAAGGGGGCGGCGAATCCCGGGCCGTGGAACGCGTCCTCGTAGTCGAACTTTTCATAAGCGATGAAGGGGCTCAGCGAGCCGATGTCGAACGAGCCGAGGGCGAACCAGCCTTCGGCCGTTCCCCGGGAAAAAGGGGCCGGATTCTCGATCTCCGCTTTGATGTACTCTCCGGACAAGCGGAGGCGGGCGTCCGACCAGGTCAGATCGACGCCCTTAAGCGTCAGGCCCCGGTCGTTTTCGGCGTCGATCCTTCCGGAATAATAGGAGAGCCCGACCTCGAACGCGTCGCTGAGAAGAAATCCCACCCGTCCGCCGCGGCCCTTGTCCTTGTTGTTGTCCATGAATTGCTGGCCGGCCCGGAGATTTTCTCCCTCCGCCAGGCCGTTGCCGATGTAGGCCGAATAGACAAGAAAACCGGACTTGCCCTCGATAAGGAGCCCGATATCCCGCCAGCTCGAAGGGAAGACCTCGCCGACCGGGAGCGGCGGCGAAGTGAGCCGCGTCTGGAAGGGCCGCGCCGAGGAATTGTATTTTCCGAAGGGAACGAGATACAGCCCGACCTTGATCTGAACGGCCTCCGACCAACGGAAACCCGCCCAGGCCTGTTCGATCTCAAAACGGGCGACGTCGCGCGAGCGGACCTCGAGCGTATAAGCGAAACGGGGCGACCACTCGCCCGACAAGGCGAGCCCGGCCTGAGGCTCATGGAAACTCCCCCGGGAGAGAGCGCTTTGAGCCTGTCCCTGACCGTAATCCAAAGAAAAATAACCGCTGATCCGGACCTGGGCGGCCGCCGGGGCCATGAGCAGCCCGACGAGAACGAGGGCCGATGAGAAGCGCTTCGTCATAAGAGGGAGAAGTCGAACGTCTCGGCGAAGAGATCGTTCTTCCATTTTTCGATGTTCGCTTTTTGGGTGACCGCTCGGGTGATGCCGTTGACTCCGCTCTTCGTCCCCATCCAGATCGCGCCGACGGCGGCGCCGTCCTTCAGGACGACCTTTTTATAGATCCCCTCCTCCGGCTGTTCGAAGCGGAGTTCCTCGAACCCGGGGCCGTCCGGATTGACCTGGCCGATCGACGCCAGATGGATGCCCACGACTTTCAGGGTATTGGAAAGGATGGTCCCTTCATACTTGATCTTCCGGCCGAGAATATTGGCCGCGGCGGCCCGCGCTTGTTCGAAGGAGGCGGGGATGATCCCGTAAACAAATCCCTTGAACTGAATGCCGTCACCCGCGGCATAGATCCCGGCCTTACCCGTCTCAAGATATTCGTTGACGAGAACGCCGCGGTCCGTCGGAAGGCCGGCATCCTGGGCCAGCTTGAGGTTCGGCCGCACTCCCGCGGCGATGACGATCGTCTCGGCCGCGATCTCTTCGCCGTTCTTGAACCGGATCCCCCGCGCTTCTTGATCCCCCAGGATTTCGTCCGTGGCGATGGCGAGACGGACGCGGATCCCGCATTTCTCCATTTCCGTCTTGAGGATGGCTCCGCCCCGCGGATCGAGTTGCCGCGGCAGGAGATAGGGAAAAGCCTCGACGACCTCGACCTCGGCGCCCCGCGATCTCAGGGCGCGCCCGACCTCCAAGCCGAGAAGGCCTCCGCCGATGACCGCGGCCCGCGGATGATCTTTCAGGCGGTCGAGGATGTCCAGGGCATTGTCCAACGTTCGGAGGCTGAACACGCCCTTCCTGTCGGCGCCCCGGATGGAAGGGATGAACGAGCTCGCCCCATTGGCCAGGAGAAGGGTATCGTAGGCGACCCGCCGCCCGTCAGCGATCTCGATCTGGCGGGCGTCGGGAAGGATCCGCCGTACGGGAGTCGCCAGCCGGACGTCGATCCGCTGTTGGCCGTACCACCGTTCGGGGAAGGCGAACAGGCGGTCATGAGGGAGAAGGCCGGAGACGAATTCGATCAGGTTGGGACGAGGGTAGTAAAGATATTTCTCTTCGGCATAGATCTCGATCTCCGCCTGCTTGTCGTCTTCGCGTAGAGCCTTGGCCGCGAGCGTGCCGGCCAGCCCGTTCCCGATGATGATGATCTTCATCGCCTTGGCTCCGGGATCGACCCCGCGCTCTTGATGACACCGCCAAAAGCGCCGATTCGATCCCCTCGTCCTCAGATCTTTTGAAAGAACTCCTTGCCCACGCCGCACTGCGGACAGACCCAGTCCTCCGGCAGGTCTTCGAAGGCCGTGCCGGGGGCGATGCCGTTCTCCGGATCGCCGACCGCCGGGTCGTAAAGATAGCCGCAGGCCGTGCATTCATATTTGTCCATAGTTTCCTCCTAGATTTCCGAAAACTCTCAGTTTTCCTGGTAGACCTGTTGTTCGTATGTCTGTTCCAGCTTGAGCTTGTGCGTTTTTTCCTGCTGGGCGAGGAACTGGAACAGGCGTCTGTGTTTTGGATTGGACGATTGGCCCAGGAGCCGGTCGTAGAGTTCCGCGGCCTTCGCCTCTTTCTTGGCCGCGAAGATCAGGATGTCCTGCATGCGGCTCTCCGCGTTGATCGGTTCATCGACCAGATAATCGCTGATCTTGAGATCGGGGACGTCGCTCTCGAGCTGAGGGAGGTCGTCCGAGCCGGCCAGCTCCCGGAGGAGCTTGCGGTGGTTGACCTCGTCGGCCTGGAGGTCGAGAAGGAGCCCCTTGAGTCCGGGGTCGGTCGTCGTTCGGGCCAGGTCTCCGTAGGCGCGGGCGGCGTCCTCCTCCCGTTGGATGGCGAATTTGAGGATCTCCGCTATCGTCGTCATCGGCTCGGGATTTTTCGCTTTTTCAGCCACGACACATCCTCCTTCAAGCGATTCCGTATTGAAAAAACCCTACGGGTCCGCTCTTCGGCGGGCGAAACGTTCATTATAATGAAAGCCGGCGAGTTGTCAATTTGAAGGGGACGTTCCTTTAGAGGGGCCCCGCGGCCGCTGACATCGCGGGCAGAAGAAACTGCTCCGCCCGCCGATGACGAGACGCCGGACCTTCGTCCCGCAGCGCGGGCAAGGCCGCCCCTTCCGGCCATAGACGCGGTGTTCGTTCTGGAAGAGGCCGTCCATGCCGTCGGCGTCCTTGTAGTCGCGGATCGACGAGCCGCCGGCGGCGATGGCTTTCTTCAAGACACCCTGGACGGCCGCCCAGAGCCGTGCGGTGTCCCTCCCCCCGAGGGACGAGGCCGCGGTCAGCGGGTGAAGGCGCGCTTCGAACAGGATCTCATCGGCGTAGATATTGCCGATCCCGGCCAGGAACCTCTGGTCGAGCAGGAGGCTTTTCAGCCGCCCTTTCCGGCCGGCGAGGAGCGAGGGAAAATCACGGCCGTCGAGTTCGAGCGGCTCCGGCCCGAGCGGGCGGAGCTCGGCGCCATCGAGCGGCGCGTCCGTTTCGAGGCAGCGGAGGAAACCGAATTTGCGGACGTCTCGGAAGAACAGGTCCCGGCCCGCGGTTTTGAGGGCGATCCGCAAATGCGTATGAGCATCCCGCGGCGCTCCTTTTCTCGCCCAGTGGAACCCGCCGGTCATCTTCAGATGGAAGAGGAGGTGGAGGTCCTTCCCGCAATCGACGAGGAGCATCTTGCCCCGGCGCCGGACCCCCGTGATCTTCTTCCCTTTGTATTTCTCGAGGGCCGCCGCGTCTCCCCGGAGAAGTTTCGGAAGAAAAAGATCGATCCCCGCGATCTCCAGGCCGATGATCTTCCTGCGCAGGCTCGCCGCGATCGTCTCGACTTCGGGCAGTTCGGGCATAGGTCCATTCTATCCCAGAGATCGGGCCGCGCAAAGCCCCCAAAAAAGCCTCCGTCGCCTTTTTTCCCTTGATTTAGGGCCGCAAATATCTTAATATCTCTGTCTATCATGAAGTTGAAAGGTCCATTGGCTTTTCTCCTGGGCTGGCTCGTCCCGGGACTCGGGCACGTCGCCCAGAGGAAATACGGGCGCGGAGCGGTCTTCTTCGTCTGCATCACGGCGATGACGGCCCTGGGCCTCACCATGGGCGGGAAGATCTATCCGTTCCAGACCGAAAATCCCCTGACCATCCTCGCCTTCTTCGCCGACATCGGGAACGGCGTCGTCTATCTCCTGTCGCGGTTCCTGCCCCTCGGCCTGGGCGAGTTGAAGCGCGTCACCTTCGAATTCGGCACGGCCTACATCGCGGGCGCGGGCCTGCTCAACTTCCTCATCGCCCTGGACGCCCTCGACGTCTCGCTGGGGAAGAAGACATGATCTTCAAGAGCCACCTGTTCTCCATGATCCTCTACGCCTTCTTCGTGACCGTGGTGCTGGCCCTGCTCCGCCGCGACGACAAGCGATCCCGGCTCAGATACGGCCTCTTTCTCTTTCTCATCATGATCGGCGGCGCCCTGCTCTTCGGCTGGCTGATGTACCTCTTCACCCTGTAATTGCGGGCACGGACCGAATTCACTCCATGCCGCCTTTCCTGTCTTCCGGCATCATCCGAATTCGGTCTGGGTCTGCGGCGGATGACCCCGCTCGCCCGTCGCGACCTGCCCGCCGATCGGCGACTTCCGATTTCGGTAGGTGTCCGCGATTGATTTTGTTATAATTTCTCCCGGATGATCGAGCTCTACCACGTCTGGAAGCAGTATCAGAAACCCCACTGGGCGCTCTCGGATGTAACGCTCTCGGTGAGAAAAGGGGAATTCTGCTTCGTCACGGGACCGAGCGGCTCGGGCAAGACGACGCTCCTCAAAACGATCTTCCGGGAGGTCCTTCCGACCGAAGGCCAGATCATCATCGGCGGGAAGAACATCCTGCGCATCCCCGATTCCAAGATCTACACCGTCCGCCGTCCCATGGGCATTGTCTTCCAGGACTTCCGCCTGCTCTTTCACAAGCGCGTCTTCGACAACGTCTCGATCGCCCTTCGCGTCCTCGGAACCCCGCCCCGCGACATGAAGCGGAAGACCTTCATCGCCCTGCGCATGGTCAACCTCCATCCGAAGATCTGGGACTATCCCTCCCAGCTGTCCTACGGCGAACAGCAGAGGGTGGCCATCGCCCGGGCCATCGTCAACAATCCGCGCATCCTGCTGGCCGACGAGCCCACCGGCAACCTCGATCCCGATCTGGCCCATGAGATCTTCGGCCTGTTCCGCGAGATCAACAAGCAGGGGACGACGGTCATCATCTGCACGCACGACAAGGAGCTCATCCGCCGTTTCGGCGGCCGCGTTCTCCATCTTCAGGAAGGCAAACTCCACGGAAAGGATGTCGGTTGATTCTCCAAAAAGCGAAATACTTCATCAAGGAGTCGCTGCACAACCTCTGGCAGTTCAAGACGCGGCACGTCTTCTCTCTGACCATCATCAGTCTGTCCTTCGTCGTCCTCGGCGTGTTCCTGACGATGTCGAACAACCTCCGCTTTCGGGCTCGGGAACTGTCCAAGGACCTCACGGTCATCTTCTATCTCCAGAAGACCGTCCCGGCCGGCGAGCACGACCTGATCGTGGACCAGATCCGGCGCTCTCCCCTCGTCGGCACGGTCCGCTCGATCAGCCCGGAGGAGGCCTCGGCGAAATTCGCGGCGGACTTCCCGGATCTCAAGGCCATCCTTCTCAACCTGAACGCCAATCCGTTCCCGGCCTCGATCGAAGCCTCGCTCAAGGACCCCGGGCTCCCGACCGAGACCATCCTCCAGTTCATCGCCGAGGTGAAGAAGAACGCCGGCGTCGAGGACGTCCAGTTCAACCGGGAGTGGGCCGATAAGATCCGCTCCCTGGGACGCCTGGCCGAGGCCGTCGGCCTGTTCCTGGGGGGGATTCTGGTCCTGGCCTCGTTCTTCATCATCTCCAACGTCATCAAGCTCAACGTCCTGGCCCGGAAGAACGAGATCGAGATCCTCCGCCTCGTCGGGGCCACGAACACCTTCATCCGGATCCCGTTCCTTTTCGAGGGCGTCCTGATGGGCGTCGCCGGAAGCGCGCTCTCCCTTCTCGTCGTCCTGATCCTGATCAAGCTCTTCCCCCTCTACCTCGGCAGCTCGCTCGGCGCGCTCCAGGAAATCGTCGGCTTCCGCTATCTGACCCTGGCCCAGGCCCTCGGGCTCGTCCTGGGCGGAGGAAGCGTCGGATTGCTGGGCGGCCTGACCTCGCTCGCCCGCTTCCTCCGCATTTAAGGGGGCTCGGGGAGAGGGATTCGCTCCATACGGAGATCCTGCGCCCGCGAGCTTTCCCGATTTGCTCGGCGCTTCGGAACTCCGCACCGCAGTCCATAACGATCTCTGAATGTCCTTGCCCTACTTTCGACTCCATCATTATCTTCCGTGCTCAGACAACCTCAGCACCCGCCAGAGCGGGTCCCCTCGCAACTCAAAACGCGGCGGCGGGATCTCCTAATGTCCGCTCATCCCCCTCCCCTCGCCCTAACAATTGGCACCCTCCTCGTATGCTCCGTTTTTCAGCCTGGGCGAATGGGAAACAGCTCGCTCGAAGGGAGCGAACTCTCTTCTTGTCGCGGGCCCCGTAACCGATCAGCCCCAGCGTTCCCGCTCATCACCCACCTTCGGGGGGTCCCGCTCGCTTCGGCCTCTGGGCGCCCGATCAGTGCCACCCATAAATAGAGCGTTCGCCCGTTTCTCCGCTCCCAGACAAAAAAAACCGAAACGCAGCGGCGAGATTTCTTTAAGGTCGCTTCGCTTTCTTCCCCATCGTCCGAGCTGATCCAATAATTGTTTAGTCCGAGAAGGAAACATTCTTTTTAGTCATTGATGAGCGAAGAAGCGGGCGAACGCTCTATTCACGGATTGAACAAAACGACAAGATCGGGAAACGGCTGAGCGACCATGGAGGGTTTACCTTGAAAATAGCCATATGCCGATATATCGCGTTCAAAAAAATGGCTATTTTCATCCGTTGCGGGTGACCGGAGGTCATGACGATTAGCCTTTCCGAACCGTCCTTCGAGGAAAGCCGGCTCGGAAGAGGCCGGCCGGCGAAGCATGTTTGAGCTTCCCGGCGCACTCCCGCAATTAGGAAGCCGGGAAGCGAGTTCTGAGCCGCCGAGAAGGACGGTGAGGAAACGGCGTTAAAAACCCGAGTCGGGAGCGAGGCCGATTCCTGATCTTGTCTAAACGACCCGCGAAGAGCGGAGCGTTCGCCCGCTTCGAGCGAATCCCCCACCCCGAGCCCTTCATTTGACTTAAGTTCTTGATTATCCTAGAATTTTATCGATGGCGACCTTGGGACAGGAGCTGAAAAGAGAGCGCGAGCTCCGGGCCATATCGCTCAATGATATCGCCGGTCAGACCAGGATCGGCCTGCGCTATCTTCAAGCCCTCGAAGACGACTGTCTGGAACTGCTGCCTGGAGCGTTCTTCATTAAGAGCGTCCTCCGCGCCTATTCCAAGTGCATCGGCGTCGACGAGAACCGCTTCGTCAACAAGTATCACGAGGAGGTCCTCCTCCAACAGGAAGACCTCAAGGAAACCGAGCGCCGGCGCAGAAACGACAATCGCTCCGAGCCGCGGGCGCGGAGAGAGGAAGCGAAGAGAGGTCGGTGGCGCCTGGCGGCCGTCCCTCTGGTCCTTATCGCCGCCGCCGTCGCCGCTTATGTCTTCATCCTCAAGCCGCAGAAGGACAACGGTCCCGTCATCCAGCGGCCGGCCGTGGCCCCGTCGCAGGAGCAGACTCTCCCCTCGCCCACCCAAGCCCCGCTCGCCGCTCCCGATGATCCGGCCAACGCCGGGGAACTGCGTCTCGAACTGACCTTCAACGCCGAGACATGGATCCAGGTCGCGGCCGACGGACAGGTCCAGCTGGAAGCCATCAAAAAGGCGGGCGAGAAGGCGACCTACACGGCCAAGAAACAGTTCCTCATCCAGACCGGGAACGCCGGAGGGTTCACCTACACGATCAACGGCCGCGAGGGCAAGCCCCTCGGCGCGTCGGGAGCCGTCCGGACGGATATCTGGATCCACCGGGACAATCTCAAGGACTTTCTGGCGGCGCGCTGAATCGAGAGCCCATGGACGATCCGAAGAAGAAAGGCTCCCGCGTCATCGGCGGGATCATCATCGTCCTCATCATCCTGTTCTTGGTCATCGATTTCATCCTTCGCCGCTCCACCGAGTTCTCCCCGACCAACGTCACCGACATCCTTCTCGTTCTGCTCCAGATCATCGTCCTCCTCCTGGCCCTGATCCTCCTCTTCGTCCTCGGCCGAAACCTGATCAAGCTCACTCTCGAGCGCAAGCACAAGGTGGCCGGATCCCATTTCAAGACCAAGCTCGTCATCTTCTTCACCGCCCTGTCCTTCATCCCCACGCTTCTCCTCTTCGTCTTCACCAGCCGGCTGATCAGCCGCAACATCGAGCAGTACTTCAAGCCCGACCTGACCCGGATCCTCGACGATGCCAAGATCATCGCCGATGGTTTCTATGTCACGACGTCGGACCTCACCCTTCATTACGCGACCCAGCTGAGCAAGGAGATCAAGCGTCTGAGCCTCGTCACCCCCGAGAATCGGGTCCGGCTCGAGGACTTCATTCGGAACAAGCTGACCGAATATCGTCTAGACGAGATCGGCATTTTCCTCGAGGAGGAGGAGCTCTTCGCCTATTACAACCCCAACCTGCCCTTCCAGGACTATCAGGAACTCAAGGCCGACACCATCAAGCGGGCTCACCTCGGCGAACCCGTCAATGACATCCGCTCGATGGGCGCGGGCGAGTTCGTGCGGCGGGGCGTTTCGATCAACATCCCGGCCATCGGCAACGTCCTGGTGACAACAGGCAAGTTTCTGCCCCAGAACTACGCCCAGAAGATCAATACCCTCTCGGCCTTCGTCCAGCGCTACCGGCAGCGCGGCCAGAAGGATATGTTCAAAACGCTCTACCTGATGACTCTCATCTTCGTCACCCTGCTCATCGTCTTCGCCGCGACCTGGATCGGGTTTCACATCGCCAAGAGCATCACCGTCCCGATCGAGAAGCTGGTCAAGGCGACAAAAGCGGTCTCCAAGGGGGACTTGACCGTCCGCGTCGAGGACCCGGCCTCGGACGAAATCGGCCTCCTCATCGAATCGTTCAACCAGATGATCTCCGATGTCGACCAAGGCCAGCGGGGGATCGCCCAGAAAACGGCCGAGCAGGAGGCCCGCAAGCAGTACATCGAGACGATCCTGAACACCATCAACACCGGCGTCATCGCCCTGGACGCCCAGGGCTCCATCACCACCATCAATCCCTCGGCCCAGGACATGCTGGCCCTTCCGGACAAAGCCGTGGCCGGCCGGCATTACAAGGACGTCTTGAGCCTTGACCGCTACAAGGACTTCGTCAAGGGCATCGACGCGGCCATGAAGAACAGATACAAACTCACCGACAAGGAGATCCGGTTTTCCCTCAACGGCCAGCAGATGACCATCGCCCTGACCTTGACACCGCTTCGGCAGCCGGGACAGGAGTTTTCCGGCTTGATCGTCGTCCTCGACGACCTGAGCCAGCTCATCAAGGCTCAAAAGATCGCCGCCTGGAAAGAGGTGGCCCAACGCGTCGCCCACGAGATCAAGAACCCGCTGACGCCGATCCAGCTCAACGCGGAACGGATCATCAAGCACCTCAAGAAAGTGGAGGGGGGCGGCAGCGATGTCGTCGAGCAAGGGGCCCGGGTCATCATCCAGGAGGCCCAGACGATCAAGTCCCTCGTCGACGAGTTTTCGGACTTCGCCCGGCTACCGAAGATCAACCTCCAGCCGGCGGGGATCCACGACATCATCAGCCAAGTCGTGACGATGTTCCGCGGCATCTTCGCCGACGTCGAATTCCAGGTCCTCCCCTCGCCGGATGTGCCGGCCGTCCTTCCGCTCGACACCGAACAGATGAAACGGGTCTTCATCAACCTGATCGACAATGCTATTGACGCCATGAACAAAAAGGGTAAAATCGTCATTCAAACATCGTTCGACCGAGAGGCCAATCAAGTGAAGATCGACGTGACGGACACGGGACCCGGGATCCAGATCGAGGACAAGGACAGGCTCTTCTTGCCCCATTTCTCGACAAAGAAGAAGGGCACGGGCCTGGGACTGGCCATCGTCAATCAGATCGTCAAAGAGCATAACGGGTCCGTCCGCGTTCAGAACAACCGGCCGAGCGGCGCCAAGTTCACCTTGCAGCTGCCCGCATGAGCCAAGACCGCATCCTGGTCATCGACGACGAATCCAGCATCCGCTCCTCGCTCCAGGGCATTCTCGAGGACGAGGCCTACGCCGTCCAGACCGTCGGGACGGGCGAAGAGGGTCTGGCCCTGCTCAAGACCCAGGCGTTCGGCCTGGTCCTGCTCGATATCTGGCTCCCCGAGATGAACGGCATCGACGTCCTCCGCCAGATCCGGCTCCTCGACGAGCCTCCCAAGGTCGTTGTCATTTCGGGCCACGGCACCGTGGAGACGGCGGTCAAAGCGACGAAGCTCGGCGCGTTCGATTTTCTGGAGAAGCCGCTCTCGCTCGACAAGGTCGTCCTGACCGTCAAGAACGCCCTGCGGCAGCGCAAACTCGAGGAAGAGAACGTCCAGCTTCGCGAGCGGATCAAGGCCCGCTACCATCTCGTCGGGAAGAGCGCTCCGATCCGGAAGCTGCGCGAGGAGATCCGGAAGGCCGCCCCGACCAACGGCCGGGTCTTGATCTCGGGCGAGAACGGGACCGGCAAGGAGCTCACCGCCCGCCTCATCCATCAGCACAGCCGGCGGAAGGACAAACGGTTCATCGAGATCAACTGCGCGGCGATCCCCGACGAGCTCATCGAAAGCGAGCTGTTCGGCGCGGTCAAGGGGCATTCCGCCCATACCCCAAAGGACAAACGGGGGAAGCTCCTCCTCGCCGACGGGGGAACGATGTTCCTTGACGAGATCGGGGAGATGAGCGTCAAGACGCAGGCCAAGCTGGTCAAGGCCGTCGTCGAGCAGCGGTTCGAGCCGGTCGGATCGAACGAGACCGTCCTCTTCGATACGCGCCTCATCGCGGCCACGAGCCGGAACCCGAAGGACCTGATCGCCAAAGGCAAGTTCCGGGAGGACCTCTTCTTCAAGCTCAACATCATCCCCATGCATATCCCGCCCCTGCGCGAACGGCCGGAGGACATCCCCCTGCTCATCCACTACTATCTGAATGTCTATTCGCTCGAATACGGCAAGAAACCGAAGCGGATGCATCCGGAAGCGCGGAAGGCCTTCGTCAACTACCCCTGGCCGGGCAACGTCAGCGAGCTCATGAACGTCATCGAGCGGTTCGTGATCATGGTCGAGGACGAAGAGATCGGCGTCGGCCACCTCAACCTGCTCGTCGAGACGCGGGAACAGGAACATCTCCTGGGCCGCCCGCCCGTCCCGTCCCTCCAACAGGCCGCCCGGCAATTCGAACGGAAATACGTCCAGGGGACGCTGATCAAGAACGGCTGGGACCTGGTCCGGACGGCCGCGGAGCTCGAGATCCCGATCGACGCCCTCAAAGACAAGATCAAGGTCCATCGCATCACGTTCCTCGACTGAGAGCGGCGCCATGCCCATCGACCAAGCCGAGGCCATTGTCCTAAGGACGGTTCCTATCGGCGACCAGGACAAGATCGTCCTGTTCCTCACCCGGGACAAAGGCTTGATCCGGGGCGTGGCCAAGGGCGCGCGCAAGTTCGGGAACCGCTTCGGGAGCGCGCTCGAGCCCATGTCCCACGTGACCGCGTTCTATTACGAGAAAGAGCTCCGCGAACTGGTCACGGTCAGCTCCTGCGACCTCATCGAATCCTTTTTCGAGGTTCAAGGGGACGTGAAGACGTCGCTGACCCTGACCTATTTCGCCGAGCTCATCGAAGAGTTCCTGCCGGCACGGGCCAGGGAGGACATCGTCTTTCGGCTGCTGCTGTCCGTCCTCCAAGCGCTCAAAGAGAAAAGCGACCTGGCCGTCCTGGCGCGGTATTTTGAGGCCTGGTTCCTCCAGGTCAACGGCTACCTGCCCGACGTCCGCCGTTGCAAGGCGTGCCGGAAGGCGCTCGAAGGATCCGGCTGGCTGGCGCCGAAAAAGGACGGCGTCTACTGCGACGCCTGCGCGCCGGCCCGGAAGGACGAGGTCAGGCCCGATCTCGGCCGCTTCATGGAGTGGGTCAGGAAAAACCCTCCGGCCAAGGCCGAAGAGTGCCCCGTCTCGGCCGCGGATCTCAAATCGATCCGGAAAAGCCTGCAGGCCATGATCGTTTATCACCTGGAGCGCGAGCCGAAGAGCCTGCGGTACATCAAGGATTGAACTTTGGAACGGAGATCAGCTCGTTAAGGCCGCGGCGGCAATCCCTCCGAAAGACGCGGATTTTCCCCCGCGAGGAAAATCCGCTCCATGTGCTCGCTCCGCTCTCCGCTCCCTACGGTCGCGGATCCATGCCCGCTTCGCTGCGCAGGCTTTCTACGGGATTGCCGCCGCGACCCAGGCAAAGCGAATTCCTGGCCATAATCGAATCATCCATCTGAGGAAAACGCTGAAAGATGGGAATCTTCCGAAAATGCAATTATCTCAATCCTCGTCTTTTGGGTTTATTTGAAAATATAAAGGATCCCGACGGCGGTCGCGATCCAGAGCAGGACCGTGATGGCCAGCGGCTTGTCTTTCAGGATCAATTCCTCCGGGCTCCCTCCCTCCCCTTTCTTGTGGACGAGATACAAATAGCGGAAGATCCCATAGAGAACGAACGGCGTGGTATAGATCAGGTCCGAAGTCCCGAACTTCTTGACCGTGTCCTCCGAGACCGTATAAAGACAGTAAGCAATGACCGTTGACGCCGTGACGACGGAGATCATCTGGTCCAGCAGATAAGCGCTGTACTCCTTGAGGATCGGGCGGTGGATCGAGGCGTTCTCCTCGAGCAGGACGAGCTCGTGGCGCCGCTTGCTCATGGCGATGAACAGGGCCAGGAGCGTCGTGCAGATGAGGAGCCAGGATGAGAGCGGGACGTGGATGACAATGCCGCCCGCCATGACGCGGAGGACGAAGCCCGAGGCGACGATGAAGACGTCCAGGATGACGACGTGTTTGAGCTTGATCGAATACGCGATCTGCAGGACGAAATAGACCGCCCCGACGATGAAGAAACCGGGGCTCAAGACGAAGGCGCCGGCCAGGCTGACCGCGGCGAAAAAGACGGCCATCCCCGCCGCTGTTCCCCGGCGGATCAGGCCGGCCGCGATCGGCCGCCGGGATTTCTTGGGATGGACCCGGTCCTCCTCATAGTCAAGGACGTCGTTGACAAGATAGATGGAGCCCGAGAGCAGGCAAAAGATGCCGAACGCGCCAAGCGTGCGCAGGACGAGCGGCCCGTCCAAGATCTTCTGGGCGAAGACGAGCGCCGCGAAGACGAACAGGTTCTTTGTCCACTGGGACGGCCGCAAGGAGCGGAAGACGTCGCCGATGTTCAAATCTTTATCCCTTCTTATTGTATTCTATTAAAACTGAGCCCGTTCTGCCAAGCGATTTTTAGGGGAGAGGAAGATCTAGTACTGGATGTCCGGTGTCTGCGGTTGGAAGGCCGAGCTGGTGTTCAAGAAGACGAGGAGGATGCGGACGGCCATGAAGATGATCCCGCCGGCCAGGACAAGGGAATAGACGGTCAGGAACGTGACGTACAGGACCGATTTTTTCCGGGAGAGGTCCTGGCTGAAAAGAAGGTCCGTCACCGTCTTGCCGAAGAGGATGATCATGATGACGACTCCTGCGGAGGCCCGATAAAAATATTCCAGGGAGCTGCGCAGATCGACCTTGTCGAGCGTGATCAGGGGCATGAGCAGCCAGGCCGTGAACAGCCAGACGGAAATGAAGATGACGATCCTCATCCGGGTGATATATTGGGGGCTCCTGACCTTTCCCATTTCGATCCCACCATAATCCTTCGAACGGAACGAGTCAATCTAAATTTTCGCCGGGCGCGGAAAAAGGGTACAATAGTCGCCGGTTCAGGCATGGACAAACAAAAACGAAAGGCCGCTGGCGCCGCCGGCGGTCTTGCTTTCGTCTTCGTCCTGCTCGTCCTCGTCTTCGACTTCGCCGACCAGGGCCTGCTCGGCCCGCTGGTCAATCCTCTCCTCCAGGATTTCTTCCAAAAGACGACGAACATCGTGCCGCTCGGCTGGATCACCTTCGTCTTCACCCTTTTCTCGGCCGTCTCGACGGTCATCGCCGGCATCACCGCCGACCGCCGTTCCCGCGTCCGGGTCTGCGTCGCCGGCGGCCTGATCTACGGCGCGTTCTCGACCCTGGCCGTCCTCACCCCGCACGGCCAGGCCGGGTATATCTTTTTCTTCATCACCCGCGCCCTGAACGGCGTCGGCATCGGCCTAGTCGTGCCGGCCGTTTTCTCCCTCGTCGGGGACATGGTCGATCCTCGCCGCCGGGCGACGGCCTTCGGCTTCCTCTCCGTAGCCATGCTCATCGGGCGGATGGGCGGGTTCGTTCTGGCCGGTTCGGTCGGCGGCGGGTGGCGGTCGGCCTACGGTCTCGTCGGCCTTATCAATCTGGTTCTCGCCCTGGCCCTGCTTCTCGTCCGCGAACCCCCGCGCGGCGCCCGGGAGGACGAGCTCCGCGACCTCATCCTCGAAGGCGCCGAATACCGCTTCCGCATTTCGTGGAAGGACGTCAAGCTCATCCGCTCCGCCCGGAGCAACGTCTGGCTGATCGCCAATTTCATCGACGTTTTCCCCGGCTCGATCGTGTTCTTCCTCATCTTTAAATATATGAAGGACATCCATAACATGGACGCCGCGGCCGTGAACGTAGCCATCCTGGTCGTCGTCCTGGCCGGGGCCCTGGGCGCGTTGGCCTTCGGCCGGCTCGGCGACTGGGGTTACCGGAAGGACCGCCGGGCTAAGGTCCTCGTCGCGCTCGTCTGCAACGCGTTCCCGATCATCTTCATGATCCTCTTCCTCGGCGCCAAGGTCCGGATCCCCGCCGGGGCCACGATCTCCGAGACGCTCGCCGTCCCCGGAACGTGGCCGCTCATTCTGACCATCGCCGCGGCCATGTTCGTCAACCAGGGCGTCAATCCCAACTGGTACGGCTCGCTCGCCGACATCAACCTGCCCGAACACCGGGCGACGATGATCTCTCTCGCTTCGGTGATGGACATGATCGGCAACGCCCTCGGCCCGCTCATCGCTTCTTACATCGCCACGCTCTGGGGCCTGAGGGCGGCGATGGGGGTGGTCCTTGCCTTTTGGGCGGCGAACGTCTTATTCTGGATTCCGGTTCTGGTCCACATCCGCGGGGACCTCAACCGCGTCCACGGCGTCCTGTGCGAACGGGCCGCCGACATGAGAAGGAGCCTGTCTCAACGTGCCGACTGAGCGAATCTCGATCCTGTACAATCCGTCCGCGGGCATGGGCCGGGCTCTTCGCCGGAAGCTCAAGCTTGAACGGATCCTGCGCCATCTGGAGGTCCGCTACGATCTGATCATGAGCCGGAGCGAAACGCACCTCCGGGAACTGACCCGGGAGCACGCCAAAAAGTACGGCACGCTGGTCGGGGCCGGCGGCGATTCGACCTTCCACATCATGGTCAACGAGCTCGTCCCGGCCGGCGCGGAGGTCAACTTCGGTCTGATCGGGGTCGGCTCCTCCAACGACATCACCTTGGAGTTCGGCCTCGATTCGCTGGAAAAGGCCTGCCGGGCCTTGAAAGGCGGCCGGATCCGAAAGATCGACCTCGGCTGCATCCGCGAAGGCGGGACACCGCTCCGGTATTTCATCGGGCAGGCCAACATCGGCCTGGGAGCCTTCGTCAATATGCGCGTCGCGGAGGCCGCCCTCCGGAATCCCTGGCTGGCTAAAAGACAGACCCTGGCCGGCGTCCTGGGGATCAGGAAGGCCTACCGGTCGAAGTGCATTCCCCTCCCTATCAAGGTCGATGCGGAGGCCCGCCGCACGGAAGGTGACTTCGTCGCCGCGATTTTCAGCAACGTCCGTTTCTGGGCGACGGGAAAGATCATCGCTCCCGAAGCGGTCCCCGACGACGGTCACCTGGACGCGTGTCTGATCCGGGATTGCTCCTTCCTCCGCCTGGCCCGCATTTCCCGGCTGGCCAACACCGGCCGTCACGCCGAAGCCGACGAGGTCGAGATCCGCCGGGCGCCGGCCTTCGAGGTCACCTCGGACAAGCCGTTCGAGATCCAGTCGGACGGCGAGATCATCAGAACCGCCGACGGTCGCCCGACATTCGACAGGGTGACGTTCAGCATCGTCCCGCGAGCGCTGAACCTGATCTGCCCGTGAGCGGATCCAACGGATCACGAATTTTGTCTCACCACCCGTCGCGGCGGACGATCTCGGCCATCGATTTCCGCGAGAACGGGCGGGGCGTCTCGTCCGGATAGCCGATCGGGGTCATGGCGATGGGCTCGATGCCGTCGGGCAGGCCGAGGACCCTTCTGACCACGGCGGGATCGAAAGCCCCGACCCAGCATGTCCCCAAACCCTCCGCGGCGGCGGCCAGGACCAGATGCTCGAAGGCGATCGAGACATCGACGTCCAAATAGTTCTTCCCATCCCGCCGGACCCAGGCTTTAGCCGGCTCTCCGCAAGCGCAAATGGTGACGGGCGCGGAGTAAAACCATTCCCGGCCGTAGGCTTCTTTCAAGGCGAGCTTGACGCTCTCGTCCTTGATCACGATAAAGTGCCAGGGCTGAAAGTTCGCCGCTGAGGGCGCGATCCTCGCCGCCTCCAGGATCCGGTCGATCTTGTCCTGTTCCACGGGCACCTTTTTGTATTTCCTGATGCTCCGGCGTTTCTTCAAAACCTCATAGAATTCCATGATCTGATCCTCCTCTCTTCTTCCTCCCTTGCCAAATAAGAAGGAAGACACGATCGCGATCACAAGCCTCCTCCTGCGCGTCCTGTAAGAATAAGAAGCAGGAGGACTCAAGAGGGACACCCCACGGTGTCCCTACGGATTCGCGATAAGAAGACAATCCATCACTTGGCCAGGATCATCCTCATCCCTGCGAAATCGATCGTCCAGGCATGCTTCCTTAAAAACTGATGGCTGATGATCCCATCGTTGATGAACCCGAGCCGCCAGTAACTTTCAGGAGGATTGGCCCCGTATTCCCCTTTCAAGTTCTCCTGGACCAGCGGCCCCAAACCCAGGCGGGCGATCTTGAACAGCCCCGTGGCGAATCCCCCGCCGCCTCCCCCGATGCCGTCCTCAACCTTCGTCTCGGGAATGGGGATGCCGGCGTATTTCAACGTTTGGACCGGCGCCGCGAAGGCCGCTTCGCCGGCCAGCCCGGAATCCACGAAAAAGGTCAGCCCCTCCTTCCCATCAAGGCTGCCGCGGGCCATCAAGAAATGGGTCACGGCCAGGACGAACGGCACCTCGACAACGGTCTTTCCTTCCGTCGCCTGCCGCAGGTCCTTGCGGCCTTCCTCGTCCGCCCGCCTCAGGACCAGCTGTTCCCCTGGATAATCCATCGTCGCCAAAAATTGCTTCAGGACGCCCGTCCCCACGATCCCGCCGATCGTATATTTCCCCTCTGCAAAGCCCTTGGAGAACCTTTGCGTGGGAAGGATCGAGATGGGGACCGCCTTGAGGGTCACCTGACCGATCCTCAGCGAATTCACCCGGCCGAACCCGACCTCCGCCTGTTTCCCTCCGGCGAAGGTCCCCGTCATCGAGGCGAGGGGCTTGATCCCCAAGGCCGCGGCCACTTCCGTATCGAGCATGAACAAATCGGCGCCCGTATCGATGAGCGCGTAGATCTGTCGGCCCTGGATCTCGACGGAGACGATCGGCAGCGGATCGGTCACGATGAACGGCGCTATCGACAACCCGAAATCCCCGGGCCAGACAATCTGATAGGGCCGTTCCCGGCCGAACGCCCGCATCAGGTCCCAGTGGGGCAGTTTGATCTTGCCTTCCAGCTCCTTGAAGAGGTCCGCCGCCTTCGCGTACTGGTTCGTCTGATAATAGGTCATGGCCAGTTTCGAATCCGCGCGCGCCTGGACTTGGAGATCCCCTGGATTCAGGGCGATGATCTTCCGATAAGCGCTCTCGGCTTTATCATAATGTCCAAGAAGATAATCCAGGTCCGCCGCCAGAAAGAGGGTCTCGTTCGTCGGTTTCGCGGCGTCGAGAAGAGGCAGGGCCGAGGTCTTCGCCTTCTCGAATTCGCCTGATTGGTAAAGCAGCCGGGCCAGCCTGGAGCGCACTTCGGAATGGCTCGGATCTTTGAGCAGCGCCTCTTGGGCCGCCGCGATCTCCTTCAAGATCTGGCCACGGTCCTTCTCCACTTCCGAAGCGGCTGGAGCAGGCTTGTTCTGCACCGGCGGGGCCTGAACCTGCCCGAAGCTCGGGAGCACAAGAAAAAAAAGACAAACGCATAACGGCATAACCCGTTTTGTTTGAAGCTTGACGACCATGGCTTTGACCTCCCTCAGGGACATTCACCATTATATGCCTTTTTTCATTTCCAAGCGCTCCGCACGAACGCGAGCAAAATCTTGACAATGGCCGGCCTTTATAAATAAAGTCAAGAGCAGAAAGCGGGAGACAGGACAAGTTCTAATCCCCCTTTTCAGGAGGACAGACCATGAAAAAATTCGCCTTCCTCGGATTCGCTTTTCTTCTTTGCGGCCTTCTACCCGCATCGGCCCAGACTCAGAAGATCTACTGGGGCGATTCCGTCCCCAAGGGCTGGAACGGGAGCTGGCCGGCCAAGTTCCTGACCGTCCCCGAGAGGACGAAATTCGAGAGGACCGCGTCGTCCAGCGAGGTCCTCGAGTTCATCGATGGTCTCAAGTGGAACAGCGACAAGGTCGCCGTCATCAACATGTTCACCACAAGCCTGCGCAGGGTCGGCACGGCCGTCGTGCTGGCCAGCCCGCGCCTGGCCTCGCCCGAGGAAGCCGCCAAAAGCGGCAAGACCGTCGTCTACCTCCAGGGCAACATCCACGCCTATGAACCCGAGGCCAAAGAGGCTCTCCAGATGCTCATGCGCGACATCCTCTTCGGCAAGCGGAAGGGCCTGCTCGACAGCCTGATCCTCATCGTCTGCCCGAATTTCAATGTCGACGGGAACGACACCCTGACCTTAAGCGACGGCACGCCCCACCTCCTCGGCAACGCCAACAACGCCCAGAACCTCAACCTCAACCGCGACGCGGTCAAGCTCGAGACCCTCGAGGTCAACGGCCTTTACCGGACGATCTTCAACCGCTGGGACCCCATCCTGGTCTACGACGGCCATCTGATGGGCCGCGTCCAGCACGGCTACGCCATCGGCTACGCCACATGCACCGTGCCCGCCGCCCACCCGGGACCGGGGGGATACGTCTTCGACAAGCTTTTCCCGGCCGTGCGGGAAGCGACGCGGAAGGACTTCGGCCTCGAGGTCTTCACCCACTGCGGGACGGACAACAAGTGGCCGCCGACCCTCTGGGGCCACGAGGAGGCCATGTGGACGACCGAGGCCAAGTTCGTGGCCAACGCCTACGGGCTGCGGAACCGGATGGCTATCCTGGCCGAGACGCCCGGCCACGAGTCGTTCGAGCGGAGGATCTATGCCCATTACGCCCTCATCGCCGAGATTCTGGAATATGCGGCCAAACACGGCAAGGAGATGCAGGACATCTGCCGGGCCGCGGACCGGGAGGTCGTCGAAGCGGTGAAGAGCAAGGCGGAGACAGGCGAGCTGAAGAATTGGGTGGCGGGCAAATATGAGTCGTGGGGGAAGGTGGATATATTGGCTTATAAAGGGCGGAACGTGAGCGAGCTCATCCCGGGGACGAGCGTAAGGGCCAAGATCGCGCCGCACATGCTGGCGGCACCCGAGCTGGTCAAAGGGGTCGAGTTCATGACCAAAGCCGTGGGGACAGTCGCTTCGACCGTCCCGAGAGGGTACTTGATCCCGGCGGAGCTGGATTATGTGGCCGAAAAGCTGCGGACGCACAACGTCAAGGTCGAGGTCTTGGCGCGGCCGGTGAAAGCGACAGGAGAGGAATTCGTGGTCGACAAAGCGGGGCAGGCTCGAGGCGGCGGCTATAACATGATCAAGCTCGAGGGCGGATTCGCCAAATCGCTGCTCAAGGAATTCCCGGCCGGAACGTTCAAGGTCGATATGGCCCAGCCCATGGCCAACGTGGCTTTTTATTGCCTGGAGCCTCAGGCCGCCGACGGCTTCGTCGGCTGGGGCGTCCTGGACCCGTACTTTAAATCGATCGGAGCGGACAAACGGAGCGTGGTGTATCCGATATTTAAGTATTTTAAAATATTGGAATAATAGCCTACTCCGATTGATTCACATATTGATATTGACAATAAAATATTATTAATGATAGATATTGTTCACCCTCCCGACTCAAGAGAGCCGGATGGAGAAAAGGGACAGAAAAAGTTTGAGACGACGACCATGACCAAGGCGACCTGTCATCACCAATGGAAGATGATGAATCTCCGCGGTGGATATCTGGTGATCGAAGGCTGCTTCCACTGCCGGCAGAGGATCTCCCAGTTCTCGGCGGAGCCGGTCCCGCCGATCGACGCCTATCGGGAAGAGGATCATTTTTGGAGCCATCTGGGGGATTATCAAGCCTCCAAGTTCGATCTGAAATGCGAAAAGTGCTCCAAAGAGGTCCGGTTGCGCGATGTCATGGCGACGATGTTGTGCATGAGATGCGATCCGAAATGCAGCGTTTACAAAGTCGGCTCCCAGGCGAAGGATCGCAAGTCATGGGTCTACGTAGCCCTCTGCGCGAACACATCTCATGCCTCCGGGACCTGCATCCGCGAGGACGGGATCCGGGCCTTGAACGAGTATTTCAATCAAAATCTCCACGATCCCGATAAAAAGATCGTCGTTGTGCCGTGCGACCTGCGCCGGTCCGTCGATTCGTGCCAGGGAGTCGTCCTTGCCGATGTCGGCTTGACGGAACTTTATTAAGAGGAAGGTCAAAGATGAAAGTATCCGAAATGGCCGCCAAGGCCGACCTCAAAACCTTTAACGCGTGCGGAGACAAGGAAATCCGGGGGGTCTATATCTCCGACATGGTCAGCGATATCATCGGGATCGGAGAGGGGAATCTATTGGTCACCTTGCAGACGCACAAGAACGTGATCGCGGCCGCCAACCTGGTCGATGTGGCGGCCATCGTCTTCTCCCGGGGGAAGACGCCCGCCGAGGACGTGGTCGCTCTGGCGACCAAGGCGGGGATCGGCTTGCTGGGATTTGACGGAGACACCTGGACGTTGGCCAAGAAGCTTTACGAACTCGGCATCCGATAACGCTTGGCTATCATTCATTCGTTTCCCATAAATATTTATTTTCCCGTATTTATTGCGCCTCGGCACTCATGATCAAGAATCATTAAGGGTGATCCATGTCGCGAAAAGAACCTCGGACCCTGACGATGGAGATGGACCGCCGCAAAGTCTACTTTCCGGAAGGGGTGACGGTCCTTCGGGCCGCCGAACTGAACGGCGTCTATATCCCGTCCCTCTGCTCCCACAAGGATCTGTCCCCCTTCGGCGGCTGCCGGCTGTGCATGGTCGAGATCGAAGGGATGAGGGGCTATCCGTTATCCTGCAACACGACCGCCCAAGAGGGAATGAAGGTCCTGACCGAAACGTCGACGCTCCTGGAGCTCCGGAAGGAATTCTTGAAACTCATCCTCAGCGAGCACCCTTCGAGCTGCCTGATTTGCGACGAGAAATCCAACTGCCAGGAATATCAGGGCACGATCCGGAAGACCGGGATGACGACCGGCTGCCGTTTCTGTCCGAACGACGGTCAATGCGAACTGCAGGATCTCGTCGACAAGCTCGGCGTGACGGATATCGATTATCCCATTCTCTATCACGGCTATGAGCCCGAACACGACGATCCCTTTTACGACAGGGATTACAACCTCTGCATTCTCTGCGGACGCTGTGTGCGTATGTGTCAGGAGGTCCGGGGGACCGGCGTCCTCGCCTTCACCTTTCGAGGACCTCGGGCCAAGGTCGGTCCCGCCTTCGGCCGCAACCACCGGGAAGCGGGCTGCGAATTCTGCGGGGCGTGCGTGGATGTCTGCCCGACCGGGGCTCTAGCGGACAAGGCCTCCAAATGGGACGGCCGGCCGGACGGCTATCTTGTCTCAACGTGTCCCTTCTGCGCGATCGGATGCCAGATCGAGCTGAACCATAAAAACCGCCGGCTTTCCAAGGCCAAGGCCAATCTGGATCCGGAGGTCAATGACGGGCAGCTCTGCGTGAAGGGCCGCTTCTGCCTGCCGGAAGTGGTCCACCATTTCGAACGGGCGAAACGGCCGATGCTCCAGAAAGGAGATTATTTCCGGGAAGTGGCTTGGCCGGAGGCCTTGGAAAAGGTCGCTGCGGAGATCAAAGGCGTCCGCCCCGACGAGTTCGTCATGCTGGTTTCGCCGGACCTCACCAACGAGAGCCTTTTCGCCGCGCAGAAGTTCGTCCGGGACGGCCTGGGGGGCCAGGCCATCGATTCGACGGCGCGCATGGAGCTGGGGGGAGGATTGGGCCTATGGTCGAGGTTGTTCTCCCTGCCCATCTCGATCAAAGCCATCGCCAAATCGGATGTGATCCTGGCGGTCGGCCTCGATAGCCGGTTCGATTTCTCCGTCGCGGGGACGAAGGTCCGGCAGGCCCTCGACTCGGGGGCCAAATTGGTTGTGATCGATCCGCGGGCGGGCAACCTGGCCCTCACTACGGACGATTGGCTGCGGCCCCGGCCGGGCACGGAAGGGGACCTCCTCAAGTTCTTTGCCGATCGCCTGGCCGGTAGGACGGCCGACGGAGCCTCGGCCGCGCGAGAGACTTCCGTCGATCCGGCGGACATGGACAAGGCTCTCGAGATCCTTTCTTCCGGCAAGGAACTGACGGTCATCATTGGCCCCCAGGTCTTTCACTATGGGCGTAACGAGGGCCTCGTGGACGGACTGATGACGCTGGCGGAGCGGAAGACCGCCAACTTCATCCCTCTCTATTTCGGCGCCAACTCACGCGGAGCGCTGGAGATGGGGGTTTTTCCGGAGGTCGGTCCCGGCCTGCAGGCGGTTCAGGAGCCAAGGACCGTTTTAGAGGATTTGATCAGCGGTTCAAAGCGACCGAAGGTCTTGTATCTCGTCGGCGATATCCCTTTCTTAAATAGACCGGACTGCGATTTTCTGATCGTCCAGGATATCTATATGCCGTCCTTTAAGGTCGACGCGTTCCTGCCCGCTTCCGCCTTCGCCGAAGCCGGGGGAACGTTGATCAACGTCGAAGGCCGCGTCCAGGAGGTCGTCCCCGTCGAAGACCTGCCCGAAGGGGCGGTGACGGGTTTCATGCGGCCCGATTGGCTGATCTTCTCGGATCTCGACAAAGCCCTGGGCGGCACGAACTTGAATTATCACACGGCCAAGGACGTCCAAAGAGACATTCAAAAAGCGGTGCCGGATTTCGCGGCAGGGAACCGGAAACCGCGGCGGATGCATCCCGCGGACTATCTGGGGCTCCTTCCTTCGGCGCAGGAAAAGGTCCCGATGGGGGATTTCGTCCTGGTGGCCGAACCGGGCGGATACCGGCATCGCGGGATCGACATCTCGTCCAAGGTCGGCGGATTGAACGAATTGGCCCTTGAAGAGGGGTTCAGGATGTATCCGGCGGATATCGTCTCGCTCGGGTTGAAGGATGGCGATCCGATCACCCTCGTGTTCGAACACGGCCGAGTGAGCGCCACCGGAATGGTCAAATCCGACATCGAATGCCCCCAGGGCGTGATTTACTACACGCGGCCCGCCGTTTTCGGCGGGCTCGAGCACCGGCGAGAGATGTCTCCTTTCTATCGTCTCAAGCCGAACCCGATCCAGGTCAGCATCGCCAGAGCGGGAAGTCCAAAGTGATGAGGGAGCTATCCCGGAGATCCGCTCGACGAAACCGAGAGGGGAGGATGTGAATGTACACGATCGTTGAACGGCGGATGATCGTCCCCAATATGCATGAATTCACCGTCCGGTCCCCGGCGGTCGCCGAATCCGTCAAACCGGGCAATTTCATCATGCTCCGGCCCGATCCGACCGGAGAGCGGATCCCCTTGTCGGTCGCGGACTGGGACCGCGAGGCCGGCACGGTCACGTCCATCTTCATGCAGGTGGGAGGGACGACCGCGAAATTGGCCCGGCTGAAGCCCGGCGACTCCATTCCGACCTATGTCGGGCCGCTCGGCAAGGAGACCGTGATCGACAAGTTCGGCACGGTCCTCTGCGTCGGCGGATGCTACGGGATCGGGTCCATTTACCCCATCGCCCGAGCCTTGAAAGACGCCGGGAACCGGGTGGTCATTGTGCTGGAAGCGCGAAGCTCGTTCCTTCTGTACTGGGAGGACAAATTGGCCCGCGTGGCGAATGACCTGTTCGTCATCACCCGCGACGGGACCAAAGGCCGGAAAGGGCACATCGACAAGATCCCCGATTTGATGGCGGCCGCCGGGATCGTTCCCGATCTGGTGATCGTGAACGGATGCACATTCCAGATGATGCGGGTCTCTGAGGTGACGAAACCTCTAAGCTGGCGGACGATCGTCAACATGAACCCGATCATGATCGACGGGACGGGCATGTGCGGGGTCTGCCGGCTGACGGTCGGGGGAAAAACGAAGTTCGCCTGCGTCGACGGTCCCGACTTCGACGGCCATGAGATCGATTGGGCGGAATTCCTGGCTCGGCGCAAAGGCTATAGTCCCGAGGAGGTCGATCCTCTCCGCCAGAGCAGCTGCCGGTCCCGTTTTTAGAACGCCCGCCCGGACGGATAGAGGAGGGTGCTGAGAGTGGCTGAAGAAAAACCTGAAAAGAAAAAGCTGGACCTGCAGCGGCGGCCCATGCCGAAGCAGAACCATTGGGAACGGATTAAGAACTTCGACGAAGTGGCCTTGGGATATTCCCTCGCCGCGGCCGTCGAAGAAGCCTCGCGCTGCATCAAGTGCAAAAAGCCGCTCTGCAATCAAGGCTGTCCCGTGGGGATCGACATCCCCGGCTTCATCAAGGGCATCGTCGAAGGCGACTTCGGCTCCGGGATCAGGAAGATCAAGGAGACCAACGCCCTGCCGGCCATTTGCGGCCGTGTCTGCCCTCAGGAAGAACAGTGTGAAAAAACGTGCATCCTCGGGAACAAGCAGGCGCCCGTGGCGATCGGCCGTCTGGAGCGGTTCCTGGCCGACTGGGAAGCCGCGGAGGGCAAGGTCGAGGTCCCCAAAATGGCCCCTAAGACGGGCAAGAAAGTCGCCGTGATCGGGGCCGGGCCGGCCGGCATCACCGTGGCCAACGACCTGATTATTCTCGGGCACGAGGTGACCATCTTTGAAGCCCTGCACGAATGCGGCGGCGTCCTGATCTACGGGATCCCGGAGTTCAGGCTGCCCAAGGCGGTCGTCAATCGCGAAGTGGAATATGTCAGGAGCCTCGGGGTGAAGATCCATACGGATTTCGTGGTGGGGAAGACAAGGACCGTCAACAGGCTCCTTGAGGAATTCGAGGCCGTCTTTGTCGGCTCCGGCGCCGGTCTGCCCTGGTTCATGGAGATCCCCGGCGAGAACCTCAACGGCGTCTATTCGGCCAACGAATACCTCACCCGGGTGAACCTGATGAAGGGATTCCGCTTCCCGGAGTACGACACGCCGGTGAAACGGCCGTCCCGGGTGGCCGTCGTCGGCGGGGGGAACGTGGCCATGGACTCGGCCCGGACGGCCATCCGGCTGGGCGCCGATGAGGTCCACCTGGTCTACCGGCGAAGCAAGGCGGAGCTCCCGGCCCGCGGCGAGGAAGTGGAGAACGCCGAGGAGGAAGGGGTCATCTTCGATCTTCTCAATCTGCCCGTCCGGCTCATCGGCGACGAGCAAGGCTGGATCAAGGAGATCGAATGCCTGCGGATGGAGCTGGGCGCCCCGGACGAATCGGGCCGGCGCAAGCCGGTTCCCATCCAAGGGTCCAATTATCGCGTTCCCTTCGACGCGATCGTCATGGCCATCGGCAACGGCCCCAACCCGCTGATCCAGATGACGACGCCTGGATTGGCCATCAATAAAAAAGGGGGGTTGGCCACCGATCCGGCGACGGGCCGGACGTCCAGGCCGAATATCTGGGCCGGCGGGGACATCGTCAGGGGGGCGGCGACGGTGATCAGCGCCATGGGGGATGGACGGATCGCCGCGGCCTCGATCCATCGCTATCTCATGAACAAGGAAGGCGAAGCGGCCTCGCCATGACCATCGTCCGGAGATCGCATCAGGAGCCCGTATGAAATTATCCGA